>Ga0208642_1001342_pt1 | contig 11399 bp, 15 predicted proteins | sample ETN02SmetaG_4_FD_185790 | JGI IMG/M metagenome (GOLD analysis project Ga0208642, IMG submission 185790) | Marine microbial and viral communities from oxygen minimum zone, Eastern Pacific Ocean - ETNP2014F10-02SV251 (SPAdes) (version 2) | ecosystem: Environmental > Aquatic > Marine > Oceanic ...
TCTTCTTGCCTTTTACCTCTTTTTCCTCAATCATCCCTTTTTCCAGAAGCGTATTTACATATTCCTTTAATTTTGCATGAGATAAATTGGATTTATACAAAAGATGTGTAGGCTTGATTTTGCCTTCTTTATTCCGGATGGATCTAAGAATATCTGCAATTATCTCTAATTTCCCCCGTCTTTTTACAATCATTTTACCTTGGTTTTTTCTTAAAAATCAGTATAAAAGGTATCAGCAAATATACAAAGCCAAGTAATTGAATTAATTCAGCTAACACATAAATAATTCTTGAATATATTACAAAAACAAAGAAAGCTTGAGAAACCAGAAGTATGCCAAAGGCAATTACTACAAATCTTGCGTTTTCACTTTTAATTTCTTTATAGTTTTGGTAATATGAATAGGTTATAAGCAAAAGTAAAACAAATGATGTAAGATAAAATAACTGGTAATGTATAACACCAATCCACGTTGCAAGAAATACAAAATAAAGCAAAAGCGCAATAACTCTCTGATTTTTCCATCTAAGCCTTGAAATTATCAGGAATAAAATCATAAACCCAAGCAGCATAAAGAAAATATATACAATAAACGCCAGTGCATTAATATTGTAAGGAGTTAAGCTGGTAAATGTCTGGTGAATTGAGCTTCCAAGCGCAGACCTTGTAATTGTTGGCTTATAAATTGCCAAAGTTCCAATAATTTTTGCAATAAATGCCAAGGTTAGAGACAAAAAAGCAGTGCTGAAGTACTGATATTTGTTTTCCTTTGTTAATTTAAAGCATTTATAACTATAGTACACAAGCAACACGCTAACTATTATAGCGATTGATTCAATAACAGAGTCAAAGCCATAGAACCATTCTGGGCTAAATACATAAGAAGGAAGCCCATAAGGCACACTATCGAATAACATAGCTTAAAAAGCCTTTTTCCCTTTATAAACTTTATGCATCCTAGTTCTGTATTAACTGTGCATAATGATTAATAAAGACCCCTACCATCATATATCATAACCAACTAACACCTCCCAACGTTTTTGGTTAAAAATCAAGAGCAGGCTTTTGACACCTCTTTTTGCCTGCTCTTGATAAATATTTATTTGAAAGACAAGCCAAATACCATCCTCTTTTGGCTTGTTTTTTTATTCTAGCAATTTTAAAGCAAAGTTTTGGAAAGAAATAACTTCTAAATTATTTAGAATTATTATAAACCTTTATACCCGGATTAACTCCACAAAATAATATCCCTTAGATATTTGTATTTTCATGCCTGCAAATTTGTTGGTTTCCTTCAGATGTTTGAATAGTTTCTGATAGTCTTGCCTTGTAAACCAATGCTCTATGTTATTTATACCATCAAAATCAACCCTTGCAAAAACTTTAGCAGCAAGCCTTGAAAAAAACCCTTTCCCAGATGCCAATCCCACAAATGTTGGTTCCATTATAACGATCTTTTCCTTGGCAAATTTTGTTGCTATTGAGACAACCTCTTGAATCTTATCCTTTGTGAGGTGATGCAATATATCGCATAAAATAATAATATCACTCTTTATATAGTTAGTTTCTTCAAGCACATTCCCAATTCGTATGTCCAGCCCTCTTTTTTTGCCAAAATTTATGAATATTTCATTGAGATCAATGCCGGAATAAGAGCAGCTATCATATAAATATCTCTGCAATCTGCCAAATCCGCAAGCAGGTTCAAAAACATTCTTTTCCTTCCCTATAATGTCTTTAATCTTTTTAAATCCATCAAAATGAAGCAGCCTTATTGACAGAGAATACAGCCATGGATTTCGGAATATGTAAGCACGTTTTGTCATGTCCAATGTTATTCTATAGCTATTATATAAACTTTAGGTATCAGTATTGCCCATAAACATTAAATCTATTAGATTATAAGCAAGTTATTTAAAGAACTGCATGAAACATCTAATAAGGAGGGGTATGTATTATAAAATATAAGATATTATGTAAAAAATGTAAAAAGTTTTTTTCAGTTTATTCTTTTCATTCTGGGTTGTGTAAGGATTGTAAGAAGAGTATATATAAGAATTATTTAGAAAAGAATAGGAAACATATATAAACATCGATTCTTAGTAAACAAATATATGGGACAGCAAGAAGTTTATACTTTTTTAAAAAAGAACAAGAATAGGTGGTTTTTTTCTAAAGAAATATCTAAAAGATTGGGAGTTTCTATAGGCTCAGTTACAAACTGCCTCAAAAAATTAAGGGAAAATAAGGCAATAAATTTCAAGGGAACAAATCGGAAGAACCAATTTAAGTACCGATATCGGGACTGAGTTTGTCCATAAACTAGTTTAATCAAGAGTTTTCATAAAAATTATAAAAAAAGAAATAAAATATTACTCAGATTTTTCTTCTTCAGAACTTTCTGGTGCAGCCTCAGAACTTTCTGGTGCAGCCTCAGAACTTTCTGGTGCAGCCTCAGAGCCTTCTTTTGCTACATTAGCAGCTTTTGGGCCTCTGTCACCTTCTTCTACATCGAATGTAACTGCGTCATTCTCATTCAAGGTTGTACCTTCCTTTAATCCGGTTTTATGGACAAAATACTCTTTGCCGTCTTCACCAGCTATAAATCCGAATCCCTTTCCCACATTAAAAAATTTTACTGTTCCTTTCATTTTTCCTCCACAAAAGTGATTTTTTAACATCACTTAATTAATATATATGGGAGGAATTGCCGCTATTTTTAAATTCTTCTATTTTGTCAGAGCTATAGACCAGTTTAACCAAAGATTTTTATAGAATTCTATATGGACTAATATTCATCAATATGGAACAAAAAACAATTTTAATAACCGGATGTTCTAGCGGAATAGGGTATGCTACAGCAGCCTATTTGAGGAAAAAGGGATACAGGGTTTTTGCAACATGCAGGAAACAAAAAGATGTAAAAATATTGCAGAGAAAAGGTTTTGAGTCTTTTTTGCTCGATGTCAGCTCTTCTGAATCCATTAATAAAGCGATAATGGAGGTAAAAAAGAGAACTAAATGCTTGTATGCTTTGTTTAACAATGCAGGATTCGTAATACCTGGGGCTGTTGAGGACCTTTCAAGAAACACGCTTAGAGTACAATTTGAAACGAATATCTTTGGCGCAATTGAGTTAACAAATTCAATAATGCCTCTATTTAGAAAACAAAAGAAAGGCAGGATCATTTTCAATAGCTCGGTTTTAGGATTTGTTTCAGCACCCTATAAAAGCGCCTATAGTGCTTCAAAATATGCAATGGAGGCCTTTTCAGATAGTTTACGGTTAGAAACCCCCATTGGAATTCATGTAACTTTAATCGAGCCAGGACCAGTTAAAACTAAAATTGATGAAAATGCATTAAACAATTTTAAAAAATATATAGATCAAAAAAATAGTGCTCATGCAGATATTTATAAGAAACACTTACTTCGTTTATCTGAAGAAAAACTTGTAAACTTTTTTAGGCTGCCAGCGCATAAAGTTGCTGTGAAGGTCTACTATATTTTAGAACATACAAAGCCAAGGCCCAGATATTACATCACCATAACTACCTATATCATGGGATACCTTAAAAGAATCCTTTCTTCGAGAATGATGGACAGGCTAATTTCAAGAGCTAGTTGAAAGGAAAAGTGCATAGAAGAAATATTTAAAAATTAATTATACCTATATTAAAGATGACAGAATTAATATCAAAAGCAAATATTGGAAAGAATCATTCAACAACAATCTTTATCTTATTCCTGTTAGGATTTAATTCCTGCAAATCGACTAGTTTATAGTTTTTTATGCCTTTGGCTTCAGCATATTTCTTTGCTTTTTCTTCTGTCTTGAATGTTTTGGGTTTTGGCTTTCTGTTCCTGCCCCTAATGCTATGCATCCTTAACTTTCTTTTCTGCCTAGTGTGTAATTTTGCCATTTTCATCAGATTTGATGGATATTATATAAGTTTTTTGTTAGTAGGCTTCTCCTATGCAGAAGGACCTGTTAATTTCTTACCCTAACCGCGTTCTTTAAAAGACAGAAGGGGAATGGAAATGGCGATGGGGATAAAACCATTCAGCTTAACGTTTTCTATAGGCGACAGTTCCATAAATAATAACCTTATTAAACCAATATTATTTCTTTAATTTAATATGACTCAACATTTATTGCCATTTGAAATGTTAAAAAGAAAAATATTAATGAAAAAAGAAGCTAAAACAGATGCTAAGCTAGGCTGTAAGCCAGAAGACCGTGCAACAAAAGAAATAATTAATTATGGTGTTGTTAATATAAATAAGTGTCAGGGTCCTACTTCTCATCAGGTGAGTGATTATGTACAGAAGATTCTTCATATTAATAAAAGCGGCCATAGTGGCACCTTAGATCCTCATGTGCATGGTGTGCTGCCAGTAGCTTTAGGAAGAGCCACAAGGATTGTACAGATGTTGTTGACCTCTGGAAAAGAATATGTGGGAATAATGCATTTACATAAGGACGTTGGTCAAGAAAAATTAAAGGAAGCGATAAAAAGAAATTTTACCGGCAAAATAAAGCAGATTCCACCATTAAAGAGTTCTGTAAAAAGGGTGAAGAGAGAAAGGGAAATTTATTATTTTGATATCCTAGAAAAACAAGGACAGGATGTTTTATTCATTGTCGGATGCCAGGCTGGCACATACATTAGAAAATTAATCCATGATTTAGGCCAGAAATTAAAAATAGGAGCGCATATGCTCGAGCTTAGAAGAACAAAAGCAGGACCATTTAATGAAGAAACATTATTTACCTTGCAGGATTTGACAGATGCTTATTATTTCTATAAAAAAGAGAGCAATGATAAGTTTTTAAGAAAAATTATACAGCCAATAGAAAATGCTATTGCACATTTACCCAAAATATGGGTTTTTGACACTACTGTTGATACTTTATGCCATGGTGCAGATTTAAACATTCCGGGAATAAGCAAATTAAATGATTCTATTTTTGAAAATGATGCAGTTGCAATCATGACATTGAAAGATGAATTAATTGCATTAGGAACTGCTGCGTTAAATTCTGAAGAAATAATCAAAAAAGAAAAAGGCATGGCAATTAAGACAGAAAAAGTTTTTATGAAGGCTGAAACGTATAAACTGGTTTAGAATGCTTTATAAACCCCAATATATATATTTTACTACAACAGTATATTAGTATACAAAAACATAACATTTATATACTGGCAGTTTTCTTTATATTTAATACATATTTATAAACGAGACAACGGAAAACAAGTTTTCCTGATATCAAAACTAAAACAAATTTTGAGGTGTAAAAAATGGACTTTATAGTGCAAGAAGCAGTAAAAAATCAGCAAAACATTAATTATGAAAATATGGTAGGTCAGGCGAATATAAAGGTTATTGGTGTAGGAGGCGGTGGAAGCAATATGGTTTCCTGGCTTTATAAAAAAGGCGTTAAAGGAGCTGAAATAGCTGCCTGCAACACAGATAAGCAGCATTTAGATCTGACAAGTTCTGACCGGAAGATTCTGATAGGAAAAGATTTAACTCGAGGCTTAGGCTGCGGGGGATTTCCAGATAAAGGTGCAGAAGCTGCTCAGGAATCTATACAAGAGATTAAAGATACTGTAAAAAACACTGATATGGCTTTTATATGCGCAGGAATGGGTGGCGGTACAGGAACTGGAGCTGCTCCTGTAATTGCTCAGGTTGTAAAAGATTCTGGTGCTATAGTTATTGGAACTGTAACTATGCCCTTTAGCATTGAAAGAGCAAGGATAGATAAAGCAGAATTTGGCTTGCAGCAATTACGCCAAGTTTCTGATACAGTCATTGTAATTGATAATAATAGGCTAGTTAATATTGCTGGCAACTTGCCAGTACAGCAGGCATTTGCAGTCGCAAATGAACTAATAGCAACTATGATCAGAGGCATTGTAGAAACGATTGCTGTCCCAAGCTTAGTTAATTTAGATTATGCAGATGTCAAGGCTATAATGACAAATGGAGGAGTAGCAGCTATTGGTGTTGGAGCTTCAGATACAACAAGCAAAGTAGAAGAAGCTGTTAAAGGCGCTTTAAGCAATCCATTGTTGGATATAGACTATAAAGGCGCGACAGGAGCTTTGATACATATTGAAGGTGGTCCTGATATGACTCTTGATGAGGTAAGTAAAGTAGGAGATTTGGTTACACAAACTCTTGACCAAGATGCAAATGTTATCTGGGGAGCCCGTGTTTCAGAAGAGATGAGAGGAAAGCTTACAGTAATGACAATAATAACCGGAGTTAAAAGCCCATGGATTTTGGGCAAATTGGATAACAAAGCAATTAGGGAAGAACAGACAAACTTTAATAAAGAGTTAGGTATTGATTTTGCTTGATTATATTTTTATTTTTTGATTATTATTTCTCTTCAAACAAACCTATACTCTTCCCAGCATCCAACCAGCCAAAAGCATAATTCAAGGCTCCAAAAGCGCTTGCTTTGTCATCTTTTTCTTTGAAATATTTAGCGTCTTTGTAATATCTTTTAGCTGTATCTACAAAATGCAGAGCTTTTGAATAGTTTTTATCATCTTTAGAAACAATTATCTTTAATTCTTTCAAAGCCTTTTCAGTAACTTTGAATTCTCTTTCTAAGCGCTCATCAGTTAGGGTGTCCATTTTGATTAAGAATTAATATAGCAATTATTTCACTAATTTTCTCAGCTCTTTCCCTTTCTCTAAGCCAATATCAACCATTTTAGCAATATCTTCTGCTGATAAGGGAACATCTCCGCCTTTCTGCATAGCGCATAAAGTTCCGTCGCTTAAACTAGCAACTGTTAATCTAGCGTCGATAGCTTTCTCTTCATCAGAATCAGGATCAACAATAAACTTATCTCCAATCTTTATTACCGTTACAGAAAGTGGAGTGTCTGTTAGCCCAAGGCCTTTGCTTGTCTTCTTCTTGTAGTCAATTACATCGCCTTTACACTCTGGGAACTTCATGTTTTTTAATGCAGCAATTGCAGCCAAAGCAGAAGCATCAGGTAAATTTCCAGCATCATTGATTGTGCATATATCTATAATTATCATCCATATTTTTTCCCCTTCCTTAATGCATAATTTTTTGAAATCCAGGCACTTGCTTTCTCTAATACCCCTATCAACTATTCTTGCAAGCTCTACTGCTTGTATACCTGGAGGCCCTGGCTCAAAATTTGGATTAGATAAGGGCAAAAGCTCAGCTCCAACCATTATAGAACCTTCATCCGGACTGTCAGGATAAGGCTGCATGACTTCCACTTTGACACCAACTATAACTTCTGTATCTCCTATTTTAACTCTGGCAGAACCCTCTGCATTTGGAGTAACATCAACATCTACTTTAACAGGCCTATAATCAGTTAGTTTTCTTCCATCTAACCTTGTGTCTGATTCAAAAAGCTTTATTATATGTTCCCTTAATTCGTTATTCATTTGAAAACACCATAATTATTTTTGTCTGTATTTGTCTTTCAATGCCTTTTTCTGCACTTCATAAATATCCTTTAGCACTTTCTTTCCCATTTCAAGGACATTTTTAAGATCATCTTTTGAGATTAATCCATCCATCTGCAATAAAGTTATTTCGTCATGGTTAGGCATCATAGCAAGAGGTATGTCAGCAACAGGACCATCCTCATAAGACTCTTCCTTGTAATCCAGGTCAACAACAAGCTTATCATCAACTTTTCCTACAGATACAGCAGCTACCAGGTCTTTCATTGCCAATCCTGCGTCTGCCAGGGCCATTGAAGCTGCACATATCCCAGCGCACCTTGAGCCAGCTTCTGTTTGCGGCAGTTCAATAAAAACATCAACTACTGAGTTAGGGTATTCTGCTAAATCTAAAACAGGCAGCAAAGATTTTTGCGTTACCATAGAAATTTCTTTTGACCTTCTGCTTCCACCAGGCCTTACTCTTTCCCCGGATGAAGAAAAAGGCATCATGTTATAGTTACATCTTAAGACTCCTTTTGAAGGATCCTGTAAGAATTTTGGGTGTAAATTGCGAGGACCATAAACAGCTGCATAAGCTGCGGTATTGCCTATCTTAAAATAAGCTGAGCCGTCTGCATTTGGAATTACCCCTGCTTTGGCTTCTATTTTTCTAGGTTCGTCAAATTTCCTTTTGTCTAATCTTTCTTTGTAAGTCATTTTTAATCATCGAAATTATTTTTTATTGTATTTTCCTTTATTGTTTAATTTTTTATTGTACTTTTGTTCTTTTCCAAAAACTCCTTAATCCTGTCAGTCAGTCCGGATAAATGGCTTTCTTCCTCAATCTTTCTTATAGCATTGACAGCCAATAATTCACCTTCTGGAGTTCCATTGATCCATACTAGCCCGTTTTGCCCAACTGTTATGCTGCATTTTGTTGCATCCTTTATCATGGAAACCATGCTGCCTTGTTTGCCCACTATCCTGGGGACCTTGTTGCTTGCAACATTAATTATCCTTCCTCCCTTTAACTTGAACAGGCCCATGCCTTTCATTGTGACATCAACAAGCTTTTGGCTTGTAACATTAACTATTTTGCATGAAATATGATCGCCTATGTTATAGAATTTTGTAAGGTCTGCTCCGCGGGCAATAAACTGGGAAGTAGCTTCTTTCATGGAAAGCATAGCTGAGTATGGGCTATTAGTTTCTAGACGCCAGCCGCTGAAACTCACATCAATAACTGTACATATTATTGTATCATATTTTTTTGGGATGTATCTTCCAGATAAAGGAATGAGCTTTATTGTTCTTCCATCTAATTGGACTAATCCTAATAGTGCAGCGATTATATTCTCTCCTTCCCTGTACGTTCCTATTCCAGGAAAGCTGTCCATTCCCACAGCAAGTACCTCTCCAGGAACTGCAATGTCTTTGTCTTTTACGCTTATTTCGCTCATTTTGTTTTCAAAACCTTTGCCTCAACTTCACCGTGGCAGATGCCGTTTACCTTTTCGTAAAATTCAGTTTCCATGCCGCCGGGCATCTCAACAACCGCAACCCAGTAGCCATTGTTCTGCCACTCTTCCCTTAGGATTGTGCCGTATTTTTTAACAGTTGAATATGCTTTTCCAGCGTAATCAGGCCCGATCTTGACTGCAATCTCTTTGACCTCAAACCTTATTGGGATAATCGGTTTTAATTTTTTTATGACTTCCTGCAGCTGCTCTTCCACAGATGCAAACTCATCAACATGAAATTTTACTTCCTCCAATGCGTTTTCTATCCGGGTTACAGGATGCGGCGCATGAGTCGTTGGGTCAACACCGTTTCTGTGGATAAGGTTTATGATTTGTGCTCTTTTTTTCTCCCTTAAGCTGTTTCTGTACTCAGCAGTTAGCTGTATGTCCCCTTTTAATATTATCTGCTTTGCAACTTCCTCTGCATCTGCTGTTTGGAATATCTGCTTCATAGCTGTTTCAGATGCTTCCAATCCCTTTTTTGAATCTATAAAAACCTTTGATGCAGCAAGAACATCTTTCATATTAACTTGCTTGTTTTCCTTTACTGCTATTGCATTATTGCAATCAACCAAAACTTCAAAATTCTGGCCGTGTGTCTTTAACTTTGCAATGACTGCTTCATCAACAGTTACCATTTTATTTTTTCTTTTTTATATCTTTAATATCTGCAGCAGTCTTTTCTATTTTTTCTTTAGAAAACTTTTTGAATTTTTTTTCTTTAATGGTAATGTAAGCTGCATCAATCCTTTCAATTTTAAAATTATCGCCTAAGACTTTCTTCAAGGCCTTTAATGATAGCTTAAAGCCTTCCTCTATTGTCAATTCCGGTTTGTATTCCTTATGCAAAATTTCCTCTATCTCAATTTCCCCTTCGCCAATAACTGTTGCCTTGTACTGGAAGAATATTCCTGTCGGGTCTGTTTCATAAAGCCTTGGCGTATGATCATCAATGCCCGCAACTAAAACAGAGACTCCAAAAGGCCTTAGGCCCCCGCTTTGGGTGCATATCTGCTTTAAGTCACATATGTCCTTCACTATTGTCGATGTGTCAATTGGAGCGTCATAAGTAATCCTGTGCTGCTGGGCTTTTAACTGGGCACGTTCTATAAGCACGCGAGCGTCTGATAAAATTCCAGAAGCAGTTGCACCGATGTGCTCGTCTATCTGCCATATCTTTTCGACAGCCTCAGGGACAACTAAGCTGTCAATTACCCTTTTGTCTGTAACAAACAATATGCCATCAGAACATACCATTGCTATTGCTGTTGAGCCTTGCCTTACTGTTTTTTTTGCATATTCTACCTGCAGCAGTCTCCCGTCAGGGCTGAACATTGTAATAGCCCTGTCATAACCCATCATTTGATGCATTGGTTGCATATTTTCTGCTTTTGCCATTTTAATTCTCCATTAATTTAATTTTTAATATTTTAATTTTATTTTTATTATTGTGTTTTTAATTTTTATTGTAGTTTTATTGATTTATGATGCTTGATTTAAATACTTTTGCTGTGCTTTCCTTAAAATTCCAGAAGCACCTACACTTTTTACAATAACTTCCTTGCCTTCTATATCTTTTACAAAAACCAAAGATGCTTTTAGCTCATCAACATGCTTATTATTTACCCTCATCATTCCCCTTTGTGAGTCTGGATTCCATTTGTCATTAAGCGTTAAGAGGCCGGCTTTTGCCATTCCTGAATGGCCTAAAAAATCATTTGCCGCATCTAAAATGGCTTTGCTTACATGAATTGCATCATGAAACTTATGTTTAGAAATAACTTCATAAGCCAAATACCTTTTCTTTTCCCTTAAGCTTGGCAATAATGGTTTTATTTTTGCTTTTGCCATTTGTAACTTTTGTTCAAGAAGAATAACCTTTCTTTTCTCCTTTTCTCTCACATGGATGGGGATGGTTTGGAAGTATATAAAAGTTTTGGTTGATTATATCATATCGAAAACAATAATTTTATAAACAAAAACTTTCATTTCTTATTCTTATGCCAAACCTCAAAGATTGGTTAAGGCTAAAAAGAGGTAAAAAAGAGGAGCTCAAAGATTATCTTACTAGAACCGGTTATGCTCATCAAAAACTCTCTAAAGCTGCCAAAGTAAAGTCTTCTACGTTGATTAGTGGAAAAGTTCCAAAAAAATTTTCTTCTAAAACATTTGTGTGGATTATTCTGCTTATTGTGTTTGTGGTGTGGCTGATTAATGCTACGCCTTTTTCTCGAACTCAACAAAGTGCAGTTGATTCAGTTAACAAAGATGAAAAAGCCATTATACAAAAAACAGTTTTGAGTTTTCTTGAAGAAAGACTAGAATTTTGCCAGATTATTAAGGAAAACATTTTATCTAATAAAGGAGAATTCTGGCTAACCTGTAATAATAGACCATTCTATGCTGCCTACAATGATGGCAATG
>Ga0208642_1001345_pt1 | contig 11386 bp, 13 predicted proteins | sample ETN02SmetaG_4_FD_185790 | JGI IMG/M metagenome (GOLD analysis project Ga0208642, IMG submission 185790) | Marine microbial and viral communities from oxygen minimum zone, Eastern Pacific Ocean - ETNP2014F10-02SV251 (SPAdes) (version 2) | ecosystem: Environmental > Aquatic > Marine > Oceanic ...
GCATCGTCACCATAACGTCTCGTTCAATAACGACATCAAACTCGGCCCGGGATCGTGACACGGGGTCCTCCTGCATGCGGTGGCGTTAATGGGTGCGGTTTACGTGGCCGACACAGGATAGCCCCGGATGGCATCGAGACCGGGGCCATCCATCAAATCCTCCTATTTCCGTCACAGCGTGGCCGTCAGTTCCCGACCACCCCTGGGTAGACTCGATCCTCCGTGAGAGCGACAACCGACAACCAGACGAAACCCCTGCCGCGGGTTGCACGCACGCCCTTTTATTACGGCTGGGTCGTGTTGGTGGTTGCGGCACTGGCGAGTTTCACCTCCGCGCCCGGGCAAACCTACACCTTCTCGGTGTTCCAGAACTCCCTTATCGACGACATCGGCCTGTCATCCACGGCGATCTCGACGTTGTACCTGTTCGGGTCATTGACGGCGGCTCTGGTGATCATCGTCGTCGGCCGCAGCCTAGACATACTCGGCCCGCGTATTATGCTCGTCGTATCCACGCTGCTCCTCGGGTTGGGCGCTATGTGGCTGTCGTGGGCGGACTCCGCGTGGACGCTGTTTGTTGGGTTCGCGATCATGCGTTCGATGGGCCAGGGTGCGCTCAGCCTGATCCCGGCGACGGTGGTGTCCGTCTGGTTCGTGAGAAAAAGAGCGATGGCGCTGGCCCTGATGGCACTCGGTGGAGCCGTAGCCAGTGGTTTCTATCCGATCTACGGCGCCACGCTAATAGAGGAATTCGGGTGGCGGACGGCGTGGGTGATGATCGCCTTCACAGCGTGGGGCCTTCTTATCCTTCCCTCGGTCCTGTTCGTCCGCACCAGCCCGGAATCCATCGGACTTTTGCCGGACGGCGACTCAACGGAACGGGACCAGGTCGATGACGGCGCCGTAACAAAAACCGGAGAGTCCGAGCGTTCATGGACACTGAACGAAGCGATGCACAGCCGTGCGCTCTGGTTCCTCATCTTTGCCGGGACCGCGCAGTCTCTTGTCGGGACGGGAGTAACGTTCCACCAGGTTTCGTACCTGACATCCAAAGGCTTCACATCGTCGGGCGCGGCGGGTGTGTTCGTCGTGTTTGCGCCCACCATGATCGTCGGGCAGTTCGTGTCCGGCTACCTGGCCGGGCGAATCCAGATCCGGTATCTGATCGCCACCGGGCAGGGGTTCATAGTGGTTTCGATGCTCCTTTTGCTCGGGGTAAGCGAGCTCTGGCACGCGTACCTCTACGGCGCTGTCCTCGGTCTCAACATGGGATTCTTAATGAACTCCACCCAGGCGGTCTGGCCGGCTTACTTTGGTCGCAATCACCTGGGCAGCATTCGTGGGGTGACCAACTTCGGCATGATGGCCGCAGCCGCCCTTGGCCCGTTGCCGCTGGCACTCGCGCTTGACCTCACCGGCACCTACACGGCCGGGCTGCTTTTGTACATGATGCTACCGCCCCTGTGCGGGGTGGCAGCGTTGATGGCCGGAAACCCGACTTCGTCGAGCCGGGCCCGCGCTCTTGCAGCCTGATCCCTGCTTCAACGATTGCCCCTTTCCTGGATCGATTCATGTCTTTATACGGCGGGAATGTCCGGCAGGGAAGCGAGAATGTCGTCCAGCTCGTCCTGCGTAGGCTTGTCGATCGACGGGCTCGGTGGCCGCGTCGTGAACGTATCCATGAGCCCGCGCTTCACCATCGAGTATTTGCGAATGCTGAGGCCGATTCCCGGCTGGTTCTCGTATCGAATGTACGGCACCCAGTCGTAAAAGAGCTTTCGTGCGGTGTCGATATCGCCGGCCGCGACCAGCCTGTGGAGGGCAACCAGCACTTCGGGGTACGCGAACCCGGTCATGGTGCCAGAACCGCCCCGACGGAGCTCCTCAAACAGGAACGAGCCCCCGAGACCGCCAAATATGGCCATGTTGTCTCCCGTCAAAGCCAGGACCTGTGTGATCTTGGGCGGTGTCGGCGGATCCTCCAGCTTCAGGTACCGGGCGTCCGGGAGCTCCGCGTTCAGGCGGGCGATGAACGGCGCGGACATGAAAACACCGCTCTCCCCGGGGTGGTCCTGAACGACGATCGGAATGGTCGTCACCGCCTGCACGGCCTCGAAATAGCGGTACAGAACGGGCTCGTTCGGCTTCGCCATGCGTCCGGGCGACACCATGACAGCGGTTGCGCCGTGCTCCCCCGCCTCTTTCGTCCGGCGTGTGACCAGCGCGTGGCTCTCTGAACTCACGCCCACGGTCACCGTGATACGTCCATCGGCGGCCTCCACGATGGCGTCTAGCGCAGCGGTCCGCTCATCGTCGGCGAGCCGGTGCGCCTCCCCCATCACGCCAAGGCCCACGACCCCGGTGCATCCGGTCTCGGCGGCGCAATCTACGAGTCGTTTGAACGGGGCGATATCAACCTCGCCGTTCTCTTTAAACGGGGTCGGCAACATGAAGTGGATACCGTTCAGTCGGGTGTCGGCGGGCAAGTCATCCTCCGGGTTGTTATATGTAGAACGTTCCTGGCTGCGCCGGGATGATCGCCGGCACGAGAATCCGCCGCCGCAGGTTACCCGAATCCGGTTCATAGCGGCGATAGTTGATGGGAAGTTCCGCTGCCGGGAGTAAGCACAACCCGGAATTCGCGATAATTTTCGCCTTTAACTTGGTTCCCTTGACACTCACGAAGGCCGTTCCTAGAATTCTCTGGTTGTGAATTACTGCCAAAATAAAACGCGCGCGTGTGCTTGTTGTGGAATCGCCTGAGGGCCTTCCTGCGCGCGACACTTGCGATACGGGCCTCACTTCAAACGGGTGAGGCTTTTTTGATTCCAGTTGAACCCGGCCACCACGTGGCCATACCGGACCCAGGGAGTATTAGTTGACTACTCAGACTCAGAAGCCCCGCTGGACTCCCGATCCCGACGGCCAGCGCATCCTCCCGATCCTTCCCGACGAGATCGAGGATTTCGAGCTCCAGATAAAACGTTTCCGGAGTGGCGAATTTGCGGAAGCCGAATTCATGGCGTTCCGGCTTAAGCAGGGTATATACGGCCAGCGACAGCCCGACGAACAGATGGTTCGAGTCAAGGTGCCGTTCGGCGGACTGACGGCTGACCAAATGGACGTGCTCGGCAAGATCGCGACCGAATACGCGCCGCTGAAAAAGGGCCACGTAACCACCCGCGAGAACGTCCAGTACCACCACATACTTCTGGAAGACACGCCGGAAATCATGCGCATGCTCGGGGACGTCGGTCTCAGCACACGAGAGGCTTGCGGCAACACAATCCGGAACGTCACGGGCACCCCGAACGCCGGCGTTGCATTGGATGAGGTGTTCGACCCGACGCCGTACGCCGGCGCGTTCGCACGCTACTTCCTGCGGCACGAGCTTTCCGGCGGAATGCCCCGCAAGATCAAGACCTCATTCTCCGGCGGCCCGAGCGACGAAGCCGTGGCCGGTATCCACGATTTTGGCTACATCTCGAAGATGCAGGACGGCGAAAAGGGATTCAAGTTGGTGGTCGGCGGTGGCCTAGCCATCTTCCCCAAAGAGGCGCCGATCCTTTACGAATGGGTCTCGATGGACGACTACCTCCACATCGCCGAGGCGGCCCTGCGGATATTCAATCGTTCTGACGAAGAGCGGAAGAGCCGCATGAAGGCCCGGATGAAGTTCACGGTTGATCGCCTGGGTGTCGACGAGTTCCGGCGGCAGATCGAGGAGGAACTCAAAGGCGACTGGAAGCAGCCGATCGATCTCGACGCCCTTCTCTGGACCGAGGACGAGTCAGTCGACGCGCCACAGGCCGAGGCCGAAGCGCTGGCAAATATTTCGTTCGACGATGCACCAGACAGTTTCAAAGAATGGAAGCGCACCAATGTCGTCCCGCAAAAGCAGGATGGCTACAACATCGTCCACATCGTGTTGCAACGTGGCGACCTGTGGTCACACCAGTGGTCCCCCCTCTCCGATCTCGTTCGCGAGTACGCCGGTGGACGCGTCCGGATGGACATCCAGCAAAACATCGTATTGCGCTGGATTCGGACCGAGTCCCTTTTGAAGGTCTACGACCGTCTGGTCGAGCTTGACCTTGCACGGGGTGGCCGCCACACGATTACAGACGTCGTGACCTGCCCGGGCACGGACTCCTGCAAACTTGGCATCACCTCGTCGATGGGCCTGAACAAGGCGCTCACCGACTTTCTGGAGACGTACGACACTTCAGACCCGCTGGTTGAGCAGATTCACATAAAGGCCAGCGGCTGCCCCAACTCTTGCGGCCAGCACCACATCGCCGACATCGGCTTCCACGGTGCGGTCATCAAGGGCAAAGGTGGACAGGTCCCGGCCTACGAACTGTTCCTGGGCGGCGACTACTCGATCGGCGACGGCAAGGTCGAAATGGGCACCCGGATCAAAGCCCGGATCCCTGCGAAGAGGGCGCCGGAGGTGCTGAAGGGTCTGCTGGACAAGTACCAGGCGGAGCGTCAGGCCGGAGAGGTGTTCCGTGCCTACACGAAACGTATGGGCTCCGGCTACTTCGAGGAGTACTTCGCAGACTTCCGTGACGTCGGCCCGTTGGACCGCGAGCACATCCAGAACTACATGGACTGGGACAAGACCATTCTCTACGTGCTCGAGCGCGGCGAGGGTGAGTGCGCGGTTTAAAAGACGACTTAGAACCTGACGAAATAGAAAGGCCCCGTCTTGCGACGGGGCCTTTCTCGTTTTCTGGCCGTGGCCTTGTAGGGGCGCTTGGTGTGAAAGCGAAACCGTGTGTCATGAACCACAACACCGTAGGGGTGGGCAGCGGTCCGCCCGTGGGCGGGGCTAGCGCCGCCCCTACGCGTGTCCCGCGACAGGGCCACTACCCGGCTGGCGAAGACATTCCCGGCGTCAGATCCCGTGCGTGCGCATCCACGCCCGTCTGTAGCGCTAATTCGATGCTCGTGACGAGCCGCTGGGCCGAATCCGTGCCGATCTCCACCATCGCCGGTGATTCTGACGGTCTCCTCGAGTTGTCCTTCGTATTCCCTGCCGGTAGTCATGGGGTTAGTTCCCTCCGTTACGGCCCGCGCGTCGAGGTCCGGGGGATTCGGGGCGACGGCGCGTGCCTTGTTCGGCGAAGGCCGCACGTCGGCGCAAGTTGGGATTGCGGGCCGGTTCGACCGAATCAGGCGCTGTCAGGCCAAAAGAAGGTCGTCCTAACGCCGCCTGTTAAAGAAACGGCGAAATCGGTTTGACCACGAATCCTGGAAGTCGACCTCCTCACCGCGCCAGCGCTTCTGGAACGGCGCCTGGCGGGACCGTGTGAAGTACACGATGTATCCGGCGATGAAGAGCAGTGCGCCGACGGTCGCTAGGGTCACAAAAAGGAACCTCAGGATCAGCCCGGCCACGACCAAAGCCACCCCGGCCAGCATCAGGTTGCCGGAGCTCAACTTCAGTTGCGATTTCGAAATAGCGATGCGCCGCGTCACCGTACGCACACGCTCCATCCTACGGGCGCGCGATTCGTCACGATCAATGATCTCTTCGATCTCTTTCTCGTATCGTCCCGGCATTGCTCATCTCCACCGAACGTGGCGTCATCTGAAACGATGCTAGTGGTGGCACCGGAACCGGTCAACGAGTGGTCACCCCACGACCCGATGCCGCCGGTCGGTGCGTGGCGCGCCGGGTTGGACATCGGTTCAACTCGGGCATATTATAGCTACAAAACCCCCACCGGGGGGGTACGGGTACAGTGCTTTCAATCCCGGGTTCCATCATGATCGACGCAACCACAAAAAACGCCGTAAATCGCATCTCCTACATCGAAGGCCACCTGGCAGGCGTGAAAAAAATGGTCCAGGAAGGGCGCTACTGCGTCGATATCCTCAAGCAGACCTACGCCATCAGAAGGGCCATCGAGAAACTCGAGTCCAATCTGCTGGACGGTCACCTCCACTCATGCGTCATCGAGGGCGTACGCGAGGGCCGCTCGGACGAGGTGCTGGGTGAACTGGTGGAACTTTACGGACTGGCGAACAAGTAACGATGACAACGACCGAACAACCGCACGCGCACCCGGACACCCCGAATTCCGAAGATACGACGCTGGAAGACAGCATCTCCATAACTATGCCGATCACCGGCATGACCTGCGCCGCTTGCGTCTTCCACGTCGGGAACGCGCTGAACGAGGTTGAAGGTGTCACAAACGCCGAGGTGAACCTTGCGACGGAGCGGGCAACCGTGGTCCTGGACCCTTCGCAGGTGAATCCGGACGACCTGATTGAGGCCGTCAAGGGTGCCGGATACGGTGCAGCTTCTGAGGTAATCACACTGTCGATCGGCGGTATGACCTGCGCCGCGTGCGTTGCCCACGTCGAAAAGGCGCTCAACTCCGTCACCGGCATCGTGAACACCACCGTCCACCTGGCGACCGAACGCGCCAGCGTCGAGTACTTCCCGGCGACCGCCGATATCAGCGACCTTCGCACCGCGGTCGCAGACGCCGGTTACTCCGTCGAGGGCATGATCGACGACGGCATGTCGCGCCCGGACGAGGACGCTCGGCGAGCGGCGCGTGTCCGCTCACTCCGCATACGCGTTATCGCGTCACTGACCGCCGCCGTCGTGATGATGCTGATCATGCAGTACCAGTCGGTATCCGCCCTCGAAGACCTCTCCCCCACCGGGGTCAACGTCTTCCTGCTGGCAATCGCGATCCCCATCCAGTTCTGGGCCGGCAAAGAGTTCTACTCCGGCGGATGGGGGGCGCTCAAGCACCGCACCTCAAACATGAACACGCTGATCGCCATCGGAACATCCGTGGCGTTCGCATACAGCCTGGCCGCGACCCTCTCACGCGGAACGTTTGAGGCATCAAGCCTGTTCGGCGGCCACGCTACCGGCACCTACTACGACGTGTCCGCCGCAATCATCGGCCTCATCCTCCTTGGGCGATTCCTTGAGGCCCGCGCACGCGGGCGCACATCCGACGCCATCAAGAAGCTGATCGGGCTGCAGCCCCGTACGGCGCTGGTGGCACGCGGGGATGAATTGGTGGAGACGCCGCTGGACGACATCGTGCAGGGCGACGAGATCGTCGTCAGGCCCGGGGAGCGGATCGCCGTGGACGGCACGATAATCTCCGGCAGCACTTCTGTGGACGAATCTATGCTCACCGGCGAGAGCATTCCCGTAGAGAAATCAACCGACGACGACGTCTTTGCAGGCACGGTAAACGGTCATGGCGGCATTCGATTCGCCGCAACCGGCGTGGGGCGGGAGACTTTGCTGTCCCAGATCATCAAGATGGTGGAGGACGCCCAGGGATCCCGAGCGCCCATCCAGCGACTTGCCGACGTAATCACCGCCCGCTTCGTGCCCGCGGTGCTACTTATCGCTACCGCCGTCTTCGTCACGTGGGCGTTGATCGGGCCTTCTCCGGTCTACGTCAATGCACTACTAGCCACGGTGGCCGTTCTGGTCATCGCCTGCCCATGCGCACTCGGACTGGCGACGCCCACGGCCGTCATGGTCGGAATGGGTCGGGGCGCCGAGAACCGCATCCTGATCCGCAACGCCGAGGCGCTGGAAACGGCGCACAAGCTTGAGGTGGTGGTCCTGGATAAAACCGGGACGCTCACCGAGGGCCGGCCGCGTGTCACATCGATAACGGCGCTAGGCGTGTCCGAGGCCGAGCTGTTCGAGGCCGCGGTCGCGGTCGAGCGACCGTCTGAACACCCCCTCGCGTCCGCTGTACTTGAAGAATCAGCCGCACGCGGACTCCAGATAGCGGAGGCCACCGATTTCGAAGCCGTCCCCGGTCGAGGCGTCCGAGGGTCGGTAAACGGCGTAACCGTGCTCGCCGGAACCGCTGCGTTCTTGCAGGGCGAAGGCATATTGGCTTCGGACATCGAGCCGCATGTCACGACGCTCACGATCAACGGCGAGACGCCGCTCATCATCGCCCGTGACGGAGTGCTCCTCGGCGTGATCGGCGTTGCGGACCGGGTCAAACCGGAAGCGCGCCAGGCCATCGCCGAACTCAAGTCGCTGGGGATCGAGCCGGTCATGCTCACCGGCGACAACCGTCGTACTGCGGAGGCCGTGGCGCGGCAGATCGGCATCGATAACGTGGTCGCCGAGGTCCTGCCCGCGGACAAGGCAGACGTTGTGGCCCGCTTCCAGTCCGACGGTCGGCGCGTCGGGATGGTCGGAGACGGCATCAACGACACCCCCGCCCTGGCGCTGGCCGACGTGGGAATGGCGATCGGTGCCGGCACGGATGTCGCCATCGAGACCGCCGATATCACGCTCATGCGCGGAGACGTGCGGGATGTATCGGCAGCTATCGCCCTTAGCAGTTCTACGATGCGCACCATCAAGCAAAACCTGTTTTGGGCCTTCTTCTACAACGTGGCACTGATCCCGATCGCGGCCGGCGTGCTGTACCCGATCTGGTCCGACGGCAGCGTCCCGGGTGTGCTACAACCAATCCTCGGCCACAACGGCGTCCTGAACCCGATCGCGGCGGCAGGGGCGATGGCGCTGAGCTCCGTGACGGTCGTGACAAATTCCCTGCGCCTGGGCCGCCGGCCGGTCCACAACAGCGACTAACCAACGGGCGGATCACCAGCCCAGGGGTCCATAACCGCAACAGGCTAACAAGCAGCAATGAGATTCCCTCTCCCGGCCGGGAGAGGCCCCAATGGTTAAGAGGTGAGGGAGAAGCCTCGTCCGGACAAGAACACCGCAGGGACGGATATCGATCCGCCCGCTTTGAGGAGAGGCGAAATGCCCAAGATCCCGTTTTTCAACAAGCACCCTGACACCGCCGTAGACCCCGTCTGCAAGATGGACGTGGACATGGGTAACCCGAACGGAGGAACCCATGAACACAATAGCGAGACCTACTACTTCTGCGGCGCTGGCTGCCGGGTCGCGTTCTCAAAAGAGCCCGCCAAGTACCTAGACCCAAACTTTGAAGGCATGCCCATGTAAGGGACTGCACCGATGACCGCACTCCGGGCGTCGGATACGATGAATAGCGTGATCGACCCGGGACACCGTAGGGGCGGGCATCGACTCGGCCGTCCTTCGAGAACCTGAGGACGCGGCCACCCCATCGCACGAGAAAAGACTTAACAAACCAAGGACGGCAACCCAACTTGACTACCCCTGACACCACACTACCCATCCTCTACACGCACCCCGAGTGCGACTTCTCCAACATGCTCAAGGAGGAGCTCGACGAAGAGGGTGTGAAGTACGAAGAGATCGACCTGAGCGTCCACGAGGACCAGTGGCCGGTGGTGGAGAATCTCACCGGCGGCGACCGCACGACGCCGGTGCTGCTCCGCAACGGAGAGGTGGAAGTCGGTTTCCACGGCATTGGCTGAAGCTTCTAACCACGCGGGAACCGTGAGTTCCCGAAAAGTATTGAGACCGGTTCAAATAATCCCTCCCCCAGCTGGAGAGAGTGCAGGGTGAGGGAGAAGCCTCCCCTTCCAGAGCCACATGCATGATCGGCTACTGGATCCCCCCGACAACCCCGGAAATTGAGGGAGAACGCATGACATCAACCGGCACAACCACCCCGGCCATCGGTGATCTCGTCCCGGACTTCACCCTGCCCTCGCTGGAAAGGGTCGACGTCCAACTCTCCGACTATCGGGGCATGCGGATCGCCGTATTTATGTGGGCCTCGTGGTGAGGCTGCCGTGAACAGCTGCCGGTCTGGCAGCAAATGTACGGGGACATTACCGCTGCGGGCTCCGACGTGCTGTCGATAGCCGTCGACCTTCAGGGCCCAGACTTCCCACGCCCCTTCCACGATAAGGCGGGAGCTCAGTTCACGACGGTCGTGGACGCAGGGACCATCGTCACCCGGACATTCGGCGTACGCGCGGTACCAAACGGCGCGCTGATCGACGAGAACGGCGTGCTCCGATATGCGTTATACGGTGGGTTCGACATCCGAAAGTCGGCCACGAAGCGGTTAGTCAGCGACTTCCTGTTGAACGGCGACATGAACCTGACGAAAGACACCCCGGTACAGGGCGCCGTAGACGTCGCGAGCCTTGACCACTTCGAGCGCGGCCTTGCGCTTTATAGCTCCGGCGACCTGGAAGGCGCAGCGGCTATCTGGCGCGAGGGTATCAAGGTCGAACCCGACCACTGGAACATGCGGAAACAGCTCTGGGCCATCGAACACCCAGACCGCTTCTACGACGGCGACGTCGACTATGACTGGCAGAAGGTCCAGGTAAAAGAGGGGCACTAGCGCCCGCTCATACGCGGCTCGTAATGGCCACGGTTCGATACCTGTATCATCCGGCCCGCGGAGCCTATTTGCCCGGGGCTACCTTATCCAACGCATCGATCAGCGCCGTCCACGACAGAAGTGCGCATTTGATTCGCACCGGGAAACGGCGGACGCCCTGTAGCGCCAGGCTGTCGTCAAGCAGGTCTTGCTGCTCCTCGGACAGTTCTTCGCCCGTCATCATCGCTCGGAACGTCTCACGCAGCTCACGTAACTCTGCAGAGGACTTGCCGCGTACGATCTCCGTCAGGAGCGAACCCGCCGCCTGGCTTATCGAGCATCCCTGTCCGGTGACGCTGATCTCTGACAGCGTGTTGTCTTCCATGCCGATTTGCATGTGAATCTCGTCGCCGCAGAACGGGTTAATCGCGTCCACCTCGGACGTGGGGGTATCCAACCGATCCGTGTGCCGTGGATTTCGGTAGTGGTCCAGGAGCACTTCCTGGTAAAGCTCGTCGAGATCGCCCAGTCCCCGCTGCATCAGGCAATTCCCGCCTTCGAAAAGTAGCGTTCGGCCTCCGCCAGGCCGTCGATCAAGATATCCACTTCCGCCTCTGTGTTGTAGATGTAGAAGCTGGCCCGCGCAGCAGACCCGATACCGTGGCTACGGATGAGCGGCATCGCACAGTGGTGGCCGGTTCGGATCGCAATTCCAAGCTGGTCCAGCGCCGTGCCGAGATCGTGCGAGTGGACGGAGTCGTGCGAGAACGAGATCACAGCGCCCCTGTCATCGACCTCTCTCGGCCCAAGAACCTTGGTGCCGTTCAGCCCGGAAAACTTGTCGAGGGCGTAAGCGGTGATCTGTTGCTCGTGCTCCCAGACGTCCTCCATGCCCAGAGCAGTCAGATAATCGACCGCGGCGCCCGTCGCTATGGCGTCTGCGATGTTGGGCGTGCCCGCTTCGAACCTGTACGGCAGGTCGTTCCAGCTGGCGTCCTCGTACGTGACCTCAAGAATCATGTCACCGCCGAACATCCACGGCGGCATAACCTCCAGGAGTTCGGGCCGGCCCCACAGAACGCCGATCCCCGTGGGGCCGAGCATTTTGTGGGCCGAGAAGGCCATGA
>Ga0208642_1001350_pt1 | contig 11367 bp, 16 predicted proteins | sample ETN02SmetaG_4_FD_185790 | JGI IMG/M metagenome (GOLD analysis project Ga0208642, IMG submission 185790) | Marine microbial and viral communities from oxygen minimum zone, Eastern Pacific Ocean - ETNP2014F10-02SV251 (SPAdes) (version 2) | ecosystem: Environmental > Aquatic > Marine > Oceanic ...
TCCACAAGCGACTAGTTGGTATGCTTCAAAAGACATTTACACAACAGCGTATATTTCTGATAATATACAAGCGTTTTACGGCTTAGCTAGTAGTAATATAAATACCCTAAATACTATGATAAGTCAACAACCAGTTTTATATGGAGGAACATTATAATGGAATGGTTTAAAGGAAAGACAAAAGAATTAATCGCTTTAGCAGCTATTGTAAGTACATTAGCCGGATTTGGTTACACGGGAGCCGGTTATGTTAATAGATTAGAAAATCTAGAAGCTAAGATCGGTGGCATAGCAGCTGGTAAAGAGAATCTTCAAAATATTGAAGAAAGATTTGCAGGGATAGAAGCATCAGTTAATCTTCTATCTACTAGTAAAACTCAAGTTCAAGATATGGAAGAATCTATTACAATGTTACAAGTTTCTGTTAGTGCTATTAATGATACTTTAGATAAGCAACTTATCTTAGAAGTAAGAGAAAATAAAAATGATGTAACTACTATTGCAGTAGATGTATCAGGTTTACAATCAATGTTTGAAGGTTTAGAAAAAGCTATTGATGATATTAAAGATGACATTGATGATCTTGAAGACGATAATTCTAACCCCTTATTAAATTAAATTTGATACCGCAGGTACACTTTTAGTATAATACTAGATAATAGAATTATGCAGGCTTCTTGGTGAAATGGTATCATGCCACTCTGTCGAAGTGGAGTCAAGGGATCAATACCCTTAGAGGCCGCCAAAATAAACTTGTAACCGCAGGTACACTAATGTTATAATGTTTGTATAACAAACAAAATGAGAGATTATGAGAAATTGGGACGAACTATCGGAACTTGAGCAACTAGCTCAGATTTATTCCGATCAATACAAAGACGTTAATGGCTTCAGGCCACACGGCGTTGGACATCCAGAAACTGTAGAAGAATACAGAGAAGCTTGCGATATTCTAAGCGCAAGGGTTGTTACATTAATTAAAGAAGAAAAGCGACGAGAAAGTATCGCTTTCGGTGAATGGAAAGTAAACATTCGTAAAATCATGGGACTTTGCTCCTGTTCAAAAGCAGAGGCAATCAAAATTGACATAGACGCACATGATCCTATTTGGAGCATTAAAGACTATGGTGTTCAAGATCAAATTGTAGAAGGTTATATCTTCTCTACAGGTATTGGTTTTGACAAACAACCAGAAATAATGGAACTATTAAATGCCGCCTGAAGCAGTAGAAGAAATAGAAGGCCATTGGGTCGGACAAGAAAAATCAAGATATGATTTTACTCTTAAACTTTTAGAACAAAAATCAACAACAAGAGGTTATTGGGTTTATCGTTTGACAGATAAATTTGGTAATTTATTTATTGCTTTTGATGGTAGAGAAAATTGGCATCTTCCAGAAACGAAATCAGGCACACACCCAGAACATGAAGGTAATTATACTGGCGATCATAAATTACAGAAAGGAGATTGTTTTACTTGTAAAGCAACAGTCAATAGACATGATATAGCAAATTACAAATATGGTGGACCAGATAGTAAACACAAACAAACTGTATTAAATAGAATTAAGTTAAAATCGTTCATCGGTAGAACTGATGGATATAAATCATACAATGAAGAATAAATATATTACAGAAACAGAAAGAAGGTTATTCTTTTTAAATAGGGCTATGGAAAGAGCCAAAAATCCAGAATGGAAAGCTCTCTGGAAAAGGAAAAAAGAAGAACTTTTAAAGAATTTATAACATTAAACTGTTATAAATAAAATGTAGAGACGCCCAATTATGGGGTTTCTATTTTATTAACCTTGCTTAATTAGGAGGAAAGAAGATGACTAGAAATATGTTATCGACATGGGGCGATTTTACCCCATTCACAATTGGATTCAATTCGATTTTTAATGAATTAGATCGAGTCCGTTCTTTACCAACAACTAATTATCCGCCTTACAATATTCGTAAAGGGTCAAGTGAAGATACTTACCTTATCGAATTGGCAGTTGCAGGTTTTTCAGAAGAAGATGTCAATGTTGAAGTTAAAGAAAACAATTTGACAATCACTGGTGAACTTGGCGACAAGGATAATGGGTTTGTCCATCAAGGCATTTCACAACGTAGATTCTCAAGGAACTTTGTTCTAGCAGAAGATGTGCTTGTAAAAGGTGCAGACCTTTCTAATGGAATTCTTACAGTATATGCTGAAAGAATTATTCCAGAGGAAAAGAAAGCCCGAACTGTTGAGATTGGTAAAGTGTCAAAAACTACTAAGAAACAATTCTTAGCAGAGTAAATTTGCAGGGAGTCGTTTCGGCTCCCTTTTTTACTTGACAAAACAGCATTTGCTGTTATAATAATAGTATGACTTTAATTATGAGGAAAAATAAATGAAAAGAAATTATTGGTATACAGGACTAAGCGGTTGGTTTAGAAAAACTTTCGTTGGTTCAACAGGTTCTGGTGTTAGAGCCAAAGATTCTAGGGGTCGTTTTATTGCTGATGATAAATCTACAGCTGAAAAAAACGAAGCCTATGAAGATGGTAAAACTCCAGCCGATAGGAACAAAAGAGCTAGAACTAAAAAAGGCAAATACAAAGCCGATGATAAATCCACTAAGCGTCGTAACGAAGCTTATAAAGGTGGAAAAAAACCACAATCTAAAGCTAGAAAGACTGCAGCCAAAAGAGGCCGCGGCCGACCTAAAGGTTCTAAGAACAAAAAGAAATGATTGAATATGCAGCCACAGTAATTGCAGGTGCAATATTTGTATTTGTAGTTTGTCGTTGCATTTATATATGGTCAATGAAACTTTAGAAAATTATTATCCATTATTTGATGATGGACTTTATACAGAAGTAGTTCACCAAAATGGTGAAAGAGCTGTTAAAATTCTTAAAGGTGAATATAAGGGTATTGTATATCAATACGGTAAGATTGAACTTGTTCCTAGAGCAGAATCTGAAATACCTAAAATTAATTTTGACAGAGCAGTTCGTGTCTGTCCAGAAGAATTACTAAATACTATATCGGAAGATAAAGAATTTAATCAACTTATGGGTAATATACTCATAGAATTATTAGCTAATCAAGGTATTGAAGAACTTAATCGTGGAGTTAGTTAAAAAAATAATTATTGGTAGTTTATTCTTTCAAACAAACGCAATTGGAGCCCACATGGAATATAGTAAAGAATTTAGACAAAGACTTAGAGCAGAACTCGTAGCAGATGAAGGATCTGTATTAAAAGTATATAAAGATCATTTAGGATATTTTACAGTAGGTGTAGGACATCTTATAATTCCTTCAGATGAAGAATGGGGAGTTGGTGTGGGAACACCAATTACACAAACAAGAGCAGATGAACTTTTGTTTTATGATCTGAATAATGTTCTCAAAGAATGTGAAGATCATTTTCATCAGAATTGGGAACTTTGGCCAGAAGAAGTTAAATTGATTATTGCAAACATGGCATTCAATTTAGGTATAACTAAACTAAAGAAATTTCAACTGATGCTCACAGCTATAAATGCAGAAGATTATAAAACTGCATCAAAAGAAGGTTTAGATTCTAGGTGGGCAAAACAAGTTTATAATCGTGCAAGGCGATTAATGGATAGGTTACGCGATATTGACGTAACTGATTAAAAATAGGAAATATATTATGGAAAGAGTAGTGTAAGTGCATTTTTACACCAATGTACAGAAGTATAGAGACTTCATATTAGCTCGTGGAATAAAGAACGGTAAACGATATATTAAAAGATTACAATACGAACCGACACTTTATATTCCAACAAACAAACAATCAGCTTTCAAATCCGTTAAAGGTGAATTCTTACAAGCTAAGAAGTTCGGCTCGATTAATCATGCTCGTAATTGGAAAAAGAAATTCAAAGGCACGAATGTTGATATTCATGGTTTAGATTCATGGGAATATACTTACATCAATGAGAGTTTTCCTAGTGATATAAATTTTGATATTAAACAATTAAATATTCTTTGTATTGATATAGAGTGTGAATGTGAAAATGGATTTCCAGAACCTATTGATGCAGAAGAAAAGGTCAATGCGATTACAATGAAATTATTTGGACATGATACTATTCATGTCATAGGAACAGATAATTTTGATTTTAAAACAGACAATCCTAATGTGCAGTATCATAAATGTCAACATGAAAAACAGTTGTTGAAAACTTTTATGGAAGTTTGGGATGAACTTGAGCCTGATATAGTAACTGGTTGGAATGTTGAATCATTTGATATGGCATATCTTATCAATCGTATTTGGAAATTATTTAATTGGGATACAGCTACTAAATTATCACCACACAATCTACTTACTTCTAGAGAGTGGTTTTATATGGGTCAAAAGAAACAGATAGCTTATAACATTTCTGGAGTTGCAACACTTGATTACTTACAGATGTATAAAAAGTTTACATACATTACAAGAGAAACATATAGGTTAGATCATATTGCAGAAGTAGAACTTGGTAAAAAGAAAATTGATTATTCAGAATTTGGTGCTATGCATTTGTTTTATAGAAATGATTATCAGAAATTTTTAGAATATAATATTAGAGATTGTGAATTAGTAGAAGCTTTAGATGATAAGCTTCAGTTAATGGATTTATTAGTTACTATGGCTTATAGTGCTAAATGTAATTTTACAGATGTATTTGGTTCAGTAAGATATTGGGATTTATTAATCTATAATTTCTTGAAAAAGAAAGGAATGATTCCACCACCAAAGAAAGGGAAACAAGATTCTAGAATTGTTGGAGCTTATGTAAAAGAACCACAAGTGGGACAACACAAATGGGTAATGTCATTTGATTTAAATAGTCTGTATCCACATTTAATCATGCAATATAATATGAGTCCTGATACTCATTTACCAAATAAATTTAATCAAGATATTTCAGTTAATAAACTACTTGAAGGTGAAGTTGATATAACTTCATTGACTACTTCAACAGTTACACCGAATGGTGCCATGTTTAGTACAAAACGACAAGGTTTTTTACCTGAGCTATTAGAAGAAATGTATGATGAAAGAGTGTTGACTAAAAATAAAATGATACAACACAGAAAAGAATTAGAAAAGACAGCTAAAGATGATACAACCACAAAAAGAAAATTAGAATATGCAATCACTGCTGAAAATAATAATCAGATGGCTGCAAAGATTGCTCTTAACTCATGTTATGGAGCTTTAGGTAATCAGTATTTTAGATACTTTAACAGAGATATAGCTGAAGGAATTACAACAGCAGGTCAGTTAAGTATTAAGTGGGTTGAAAAAGCTGTTAATACATACATGAATAAATTATTAGAAACTGATGAAGATTATGTAATAGCTATTGATACTGATTCAATCTATGTAACTTTTGATGCATTAGTTAGTAAAGTAAATCCTAAAAATCCAGTAGATTTTTTAGATACAATTGCTAAAGAAAAACTTGAACCTATGATTAACGAATCGTATGAAGAATTAGCTTCTTATATGAATGCTTATGACAATAGAATGCATATGGGTAGAGAAGTTATAGCTGATAAGGCAATTTGGACTGCAAAGAAAAGATATATTCTTAATGTACATGATTCAGAAGGTGTTAGATATAAAAGTCCACGCCTTAAATTGATGGGAATTGAAACAGCTAAATCTTCTACTCCAATGTGGTGTAGAAAGAAATTAGCACAAGGTATTAAAGTTGTAATGAATGAAACAGAACATGATGTTTGGGAATTTATTACAAATGCTAGGAATGAATTTTCAAAATTACCGATTGAAGAAATATCTTTTCCAAGAGGTTGCCAAAATGTAACTAATTATTCTAATGCTGCGTCAATATATAGGAAAGGAACGCCAATTCATGTAAGAGGATCACTTCTTTACAATAACTATTTGTCTAAATACAATATAGACAAGAAATATCCTGTTATTACAAATGGTGAGAAAGTCAAGTTTTGTTATTTGAAAATGCCTAATGTAATTAATGAAAATGTGATATCTTTTGTCAATGCGTTACCTAAAGAGTTTGAATTAGAACCTTATATTGATTATGAAACACAATTCAATAAATCTTTTGTCGAGCCTTTAGGAGTAATTTTAAATAAGATTGGGTGGACTACTGAACCAGTATCCACTCTTAATGAATTTTTTGGGTGAACATGAATCCCTTTATATATAAAGCAAAAGTAATAAAAATAGTTGATGGTGATACCATTGATGTAATGTTAGATATGGGATTTAACTCTTTTCAAAAAGGTAGAGTTAGACTTCTAGGAATAGACACACCAGAATCACGCACTCGCGATAAAGTAGAAAAGAAATATGGATTAGCTGCTAAACAATTCTTAGTAGATTGGGTTGAAAAGTATCCATATATTTTAGTAGAAAGTGGTAAGAAAGGAAAGTTTGGTAGAATCTTAGGAAATCTATATAATCCTGATAAGACAGAATGTTGGAATGACATGGCTGTTGAAGCACATCATGCAGTGGCCTATCATGGACAAAGTAAAGATGACATTAAAGAAGCTCATTTAGAGAACAGAAAGCGATTGACAGAATCGGGTTTTGTGTTATAATAGATATATGAATACTGAAATAAGTTATATTTTTTTAACACTTCATATGATTACATGGGTTTTATTAATCATAACTTATGTTGAACTACATTCTTTTAAAAAATGGGTTCGACAAATTATAGATTATGAAACTACTCTCAAAAAGAAAAGGAGAGAATTAAGAAACGGAGATTGATTATGAGTTATTTGAAAAATCTGATTAGAACTACAGGTAATGAGTTCGCTTCTATTGTAGAAGAAGGTGTAGCGGCCGCTGATGTCAGTGGATATATTGACACAGGTTCGTATATATTTAACGCTTTATTATCTGGTTCAATATATGATGGATTACCCGACAATAAAATTACAGCATTAGCAGGTGAATCTGCAACGGGTAAAACATTCTTCGCACTTGGAATGTGTAAACAATTCTTAGAGGATAACGCTGATGCAGCAGTTATCTATTTTGAATCAGAAAGTGCAACATCAAAGAAAATGATTGAAGAACGAGGAATTGATTCTTCAAGAATTATGATGGTTCCTGTTACAACAGTTCAAGAATTCAGAACTCAAGCAATTCGTATTTTAGATCAATACATGCAAGATAAAACAGATATGAAAATGTTATTTGTTTTAGATTCTCTTGGTATGTTATCTACAACAAAAGAGATAGAAGATACGACAGCTGGTGCTGAAACAAGAGATATGACTAGAGCTCAATTAGTGAAAGGAGCGTTTCGTGTATTGACACTTAAACTTGCAAAAGCAGGAGTTGCATTAATCGTAACAAATCATACTTACGATCAAATGGGACTGTTTGCAAAACGAGTTATGGGTGGTGGAAGTGGTTTGAAATATGCCGCATCTTCTATTTTATTCTTATCAAAAAAGAAAGAGAAAGAAGGAACAGAAGTTGTCGGTAATATTGTTCATTGTAAGAATGAAAAATCAAGAATGACAGTTGAGAATAGAGTAGTAGATGTTATGCTAACTTATAAAAAAGGGTTAGATAGATATTATGGCTTAATTGATTTAGCTATTAAATATGGTATCTTTGAGAAATCATCTACAAGAGTTAAGTTACCTGATGGTACTACTCAATTTGCGAAAACAATCAACAACAATCCAGAAAAATACTTTACAAAAGAAGTATTAGATAAATTAAACGAAGCAGCTAAACAAGAATTTTTATATGGCAACGAGACTAGAACAGACGATACTCAAGAATCTGATAACGAATGAAGAATATACACGGAAAGTATTACCTTACATAAAATCAGATTTCTTTCAAGAAAGGGACGAATCGTTCCTATTCAAACAAATTAGAGAATACTTTTTAAAGTATAAAGCTGTTCCTACGCCTGAAGCTTTAATCATTGACATTGATGAAAAAGATGGTATTGATGCTCAATTACTTTCAGAAACAACAAATCTTATTCAAGAAATAAAAACGGATAAGACAAAGACACCAGAGAAATGGTTGATTGATTCAACAGAGAATTGGTGTAAAGACAGAGCTGTTTACAATGGAGTAATGAGTTCTATTGAGATTATTCAAGATAAGGGTGGTAGTAAAGGTCAGATTCCTGACATTTTAAGAGACGCTTTATCAGTATCTTTTGATACAAATATTGGACATGATTTTTTAGATGATTGGGAACCACGATATGATTTTTATCATACAGAAGAAGAAAGAATTCCTTTTGATTTAGAATTGATGAATAAAATTACAAAAGGTGGAATGCCGAATAAGACATTAAATATCTGTATGGCTGGAACAGGTGTTGGTAAATCTCTGTTTATGTGTCATGTTGCCGCTAGTTGTTTAGTTCAAGGTAAGAATGTATTATACATTACATTAGAAATGGCTGAGGAGAAGATAGCGGAAAGAATAGACGCTAATCTATTAGACATATCATTAAATGATTTACAAGATTTACCTAAGGCAATGTATAAGAAAAAGATTAAAAGAGTTCAAGAAAAGACTAAAGGGAAATTAATCATTAAAGAATATCCAACAGCTTCAGCTCATTCAGGACACATGAGACATTTATTACAAGAATTAGATTTGAAAAGAAGTTTTACACCAGATATAATATTCATAGATTATTTAAACATCTGTGCATCATTTAGAGTTAGACCTGGTAGTAATGTGAATACTTATACTTATGTTAAGAGTATAGCAGAAGAAATGAGAGGATTAGCAGTAGAGTTTAATGTTCCAATCATGTCAGCTACTCAAACAAATAGAACAGGTTTTGTATCAACTGATGTAGGATTAGAAGATACAGCTGAGTCGTTTGGGTTACCTGCCACAGCTGACTTTATGTTTGCATTGATATCTACAGAAGATTTACAAGAATTAGATCAAGTGATGGTTAAACAGTTAAAGAATAGATATAATGATCCAACATATCATAGACGATTTGTTGTAGGTGTTGACAGACCAAAAATGAGATTGTATGATTGTGAACAAACAGCACAAGATGAATTAGTTGATATTGGACCAGTTATGGATCAGACAGCTACAGGTGAGAGGATTGCCGCAGAAAAAACAGAAAATTTTAAGTATTGATACCGCGGGTACACTTTTGATATAATAACACAATGAGTAAAATTAGGCAAATATTTTTAGACCAAGACGGAGTTTTAGCCGATTTTGAATCGGGCTTGACAAAAGCTTTGGGTTATAAGGTTGATTTAAAAGACAAGAAAGATGTTTATGATGCTGAAAAACGAAAATTGACAGCTCAAAGACTATTCAGAAATCTTGAACCTTTACCTGATGCTTGGAAGTTAGTAGATTATTGTATGAATTCAGGTATTCATACTGAGATATTAACAGCAGCAGGAACAGTAAACAGAACTCTTGTAATTCAAGACAAAATTGCTTGGATAAGAAGGCATATACACCCACATTGGATTATTATTCCTACATTTAAAGGCAGTCAGAAAGCAGCATTTGCACATAAAAAAGCTGTTTTGATTGACGATAGACAAATAAACATTGATAAATGGGTTGAAGCAGGTGGAATTGGTATTCTACATAAGACTGCAGATGATACTATAGAACAATTAGATAATATAATTAATGTGAATCATGGCCATGGAGAATAAAGAAAAAGGGATTATTAAAAAGAAACCCTTAATGCAAATTCTTAACAGAAAAGTTGAGTTAAGAAAAGAACTCATTGAGCTAAAAAAAGAACACGAAAACACGAAAAAACAAGAGGAACTGATAGAAGATATAAAAATCATAGATGAGTTCCTTTCTAGCCACCGGATTCAAAAGTAAAAAGAACATAAATACTGGATATGAAGGCTTTTCGTCAAACAATCCAGGAATTATCAGTTAATGACAAGTTAGACAAACTTGGTCATAATAAACCTTTAAGTGGAAGTCGGTTGAAACAACTGGCCAGAGATTTTTCTGCGTATGAAGATATTGATTTAGATCAATGGCAGGGATACCCACCACCGAGAAATTCATCTCAAATTACAAAAAACGAAATTCATAATTTAGTTTCATTAGGTCAATTCCGTGATCAATGGGAAAAGGATATGGTTATGCATGATAAGAAAGTCATACAGGCCTTTAGAGAATATCTTGATAAACATGGGTTAGAGGTTGACTTAGATAGAATTGATGATTTATTAAAACAAGCTTCTCCTATATTGTTATCACTCAAAAGATTTTATAACAGACCAAGACCGAATGTATTAGCCAAGAAGTTAGGTTTAGCTTTGACATTTTTTCCATTAACAACAGCAGAGACACCATCTTATCCATCAGGACATGCAACTCAAGGTAGATTAGTTGCAAAACTTGTAGCTGATGAAGTTCCTTTTGAACATAGAAGAAATATTCTTGACATTGGAACAAGAATAGGACATAGTAGACAGATAGCAGGAGCACATTATCAATCAGACACAGAATTTGGACACAGATTAGGAGATGAATTATATCGTCTAGCATCAACATCAAAAGAACCTGATTTAACATTAGAATCATTACTTGACAATAAACTTTTATCAGAAGGAGCTACCTCAGCCTCTACTTATTTTGAACAAGTTATCGTCGCTTGTGCCAATTCAACATCACTTAAACAACTTAAAGCTTCTCCAGGTTATGCTGCATGGTTACCTCAAGCGAAAAAAGATAAAAAATGGAAAACAGATGATAAAACATTAGATAATTTTAGAAAACAAATACAAAAAATAAGTAAGAGTGGTAGTCCAGCTGGCCAAGGACATGGGAAGACTTCTGATTTATGGAAAACAGTTACAGGTAAATCTTCAGATATTTCCAAAGCAGATGTTAAATTAGGTAAACACCAAGTATCAGTTAAAGGACCTGATGCTAGATTAATGTCTGGTACTAAAAAAGAAAGTCTAGCTACATTATACGCAGCGTTTGAAACTATAGATGTAACAGACCTTGGATTAGGATTGGAAGATATTCTTAACGGTTTTGTATCTAGAGTAAAAACTGAAGGTGCAGAATTTAATTCAAGAGCTCTCAAGAAACAAGACCCAAAAACATTATCAGCAAATAATAAAAAAGCATTTAATGATTTACAAAAACAAATGGATGTAAAAAAACTAGCTGAACCAGCATTTAAGAAAGCTTTTGCTTTAGGTCAAGGTGAATTTGCTCGAGCATTTGCATTCGAAGCTATGACGGGTGAAAAGAAATTTGTTAGTAATGGTGTAGCAGATGCTATGTTAGTTTGGCCATATAATTTAAGGAGTGTAGTATTTCATCCAAAATTATCTTTAAATGGTCCGTATGTTAG
>Ga0208642_1001375_pt1 | contig 11253 bp, 10 predicted proteins | sample ETN02SmetaG_4_FD_185790 | JGI IMG/M metagenome (GOLD analysis project Ga0208642, IMG submission 185790) | Marine microbial and viral communities from oxygen minimum zone, Eastern Pacific Ocean - ETNP2014F10-02SV251 (SPAdes) (version 2) | ecosystem: Environmental > Aquatic > Marine > Oceanic ...
CGTCAGGTTTGACGACCTGTTGTCACGCTTGTTACCGTTTCTATGATGTACTTCATAACCGCGCCGTATTCTGCCACCCAGCTTCTTCTCGGCCACTCTTCTGTGAGTATACTTCCAGGAACCTGATCTCCTGTCATAATACTGAGAATACCCGTTTCGGGTACGCGTCGAAAGACCGCCATATCTTGGCCTTGAGGTTCGCCCGTACCGGTAAGATGACGACCTTCTGTAGCTTCTTGTGGACGATCGACGATATGATCCGGAATTCCCCCTGCGGGAATATCCGCGGGAGTAAGACCTGTTTCTGCTATATGATTTTCTATATGCCATGACTATTATTCAGAGTAAAAGTACTGATTCTTAAAAAGAAGTTCTTGAGTCTGCTTACTAACTAATTCCATTATTGACCTCATCTTTTCGGCGAACACCTTGCTCCTCAGGATGTGATTCCAGGAACTCAGTTGAAGAAATATCTCAGCTTGTGCTAGTGTTTTAAATCGAGTCATATCGTAGTCTCCTACCTTCTCTCTTTCCGCTTGAATAACTAACCCTGGGTTCCTTCGCCTGAGGCATAATTCTTACTCTCCCGTGAGGAATCAGTATGACTGTAGAGCCATTATGATACTCTATACCAACAATTTTATCTCTCGGTAAATCTTTAATATTAATTTTCATAGCTGGTATTCTTATCTCCTCTTCTAGAATTATTGTGTTTCCTTTGATCCATTATTTGATATCCTGTACTGTAATATGCAAACGGCGTGCCAGAACGTCCCAAATGGACATCCCCGACGGTAGAGGATAAAAAAAGAGTGGTGAGGTGTAACCTACGTTACGAAACTACGTAATATATATTACTTAACTTGATCTTTGGGGAACCAGAGCAGGCCAGCTGCCTTAAATGACTGGCTACTTTTTACGAGACAAACGAGGAAATTTTTCTCTAAGGTGCTTTCTGAGCGTATGAGCTTTAAGACCCAGGTCTTCTTCCGCAGCTTTTTCAGCAACATTACTATGTCTTGCTAAAGCCTTAGCATAATAGTGTTCACGTACATTCTCAATTACCTCTTTAATGGAAAAGCCCTTCGGAGGAAATGGAAGATCTGGTAACAACGCATGTTTGTTATTATCCAGATTAAGTATAGCTGAAGGGTCGGGGGGAATATCGCTTCTTTCCAAAGGCACGCCATTATATACCGTGGTAGAGAGTTTAACCGTATTCTCCAGCTGCCTGACATTACCTATGGACCAATCATCTTTTTTAAAAGCCTCTATACATGCCTCGCTAAACTTTACTTTGAGATCATCTTTTGCTATAAAGTATTCGATCAATTCAGGAATGTCTTCAATCCTCGAAGCCAACGGATCAATAGTAATTAATCCCATAAATCGAGAAAAAAGGTCTCTTCTAAATTGCCCCCCTTTAACCAAGCTTGGGAGATCTCTATTTGTTGCACCAATTACTCTCACATTTACTTTCTTATCTTCATCTGAGCCCACTGGTGTCATAATACCATATTCAATAACTTTTAATAATTTGGTCTGTATCTCAGCATCCGCATCACCTATTTCATCAATGAAAAGAGTTCCCCCATCACATGATAAAAATAATCCCATTCGTTCCTTGTGCGCTCCGGTATATGCTCCTTTTTCATGTCCAAATAATTCACTTTGTATTAACGAAGACGATTTACCACCAATATTTATGTCCCTGAAGCGTTTATCAGCAATATGACTGTGTTCATGTAAATACTCCGCTACCAGTTGTTTACCGGAACCAACATCTCCCAATATAAGCATATGTAAATCTGTAGCGGCATAGTTGAAAATCTTTTCTTTTACTGACCTTATGCTTGCAGATTGACCAACAAGACGTGGGAAATCAGAATCGAGCTTCAGCAAGTCTCGTTCTTCCCCCACAGATTCAAGTTCAGCCTTCATTTTAGACAGTTCTCTTTTAGCAGCGGTTGGAGTTTTTACTTGGGGGAAATTGTCTATTTCCAAATCGACAAACTGATAGGGTCTCTTCCTTCGTTGCTGAAATTTCTTTTCAAAAGATTGAACAAGCCTCGCATTGGGAATCAGACCGGACTTCTGAAGCAAAACCCAACAAGTAGTCATTGTTGGTGTGCCAGATGTGATGTTGATAATTTTTTCATCCTCAAGAATACTATGTGTTTTCATAACTTCCTGGGTCTTCTCGTACATCACATCATATATAATGTCATAATCGATGGGGTTAGGAATATCAATGGTGACTATTTCAACTTCCAGATCTTTTTCCAAGAACTGCATGTAATCCTTGATTTTTTCTCCTAATTCAACAAAGTCAATATTATCTCTGATTTCCGTTTCATCAATGATCGTTCTTGTTGCAAACAAAAAGACCATGTCTATTTTTTCAATAAGACTTTGAAAAATTGTTAGCGTTGCACCAAACGTATTAGTCTGCTTGTCAAATGTTTGGTCGTGAACTCCTATGAAGGAAAAGTAAACCACTGGATTCCTCTTGGTTACCTACTCTCTCCCATCTCCAGATGAGGGGTTGAGCAGGAATAGTTAAGCATGCAGAAATCGTACTCACAGATAAGAAACATAGGGATTTTTATTGGTTGTGATTATCAGTTTTCATGGCAACCGCTGTCCCAAAAACGAATATAACGTAAACATTCCTAGTCAAGCCTACTTATGTACCACGGGTACTCAGAACACACTTATAATTTTAATTATGCCGACCATTAATTCCACTTCATCCCCCGGCTTTTTTCCGCTTAAAAGCTGGCCCAATGGAGATTCTATGCTTATGGGTAAATACTCTTTTCCAGCTATAGTGAGTGGATCATCGAATATATATGCGGAAATGAAGTAGTGCTCCTTATCGGTTTCAACTACGGATCCTTTAGCAACTTGAGAATGTTGATTAGTGGGATTTATATTGACAATAGTTGCTAGCAATTTACTTTTCTCGTGAAGTTGTTGAGCAAAGCCTGAAACTCTAGCCTGGGCTTCCTCCTTAAAAGTATCATATCTCGATTCCATAGCTCCTTTGTGCTGATTTGCCTCAAATTGCGCATCCTCCATTGCTTTTGTCGTAACGATGATATCTTTCTCTATCTGTTTCTTGCACATTTTATGTAGTTTTTTCTTGATTTCTATAACATCCATTAAGATCTCACCTAGTTAGTTATTCAAATTAATCATATTGGGAAAGCCACAGATTCTCGTAAGTGGAAGTTTCAAAGTTCATAATCAACTGTAGCATCTTTAGTCTTTTATCCACTCAGTTTCTTCCAATTTATACTGTGTCCACATATCATATTGCAGGAATTACTAATAAGCAAACTACTGCAAAGCGCCACAAAAACGGAACTACAAATACCTTTCTCTTGTGGGTGCCTGCAAGAACCGGGAGGCATGAAACTGAACCATAAAACATGTGTGACATAAGTTTATTCTTTTTCATTATTTACGGCCTAAGCAGATACACAAAACCAAACGTTGGCATCTTATTGCATAACCACATTATTGGAAATAGTATTTACCTTCAAAAACCATATTTCCCCCCACTTTGAAGCGCCTTAACAATTGCTTGATCAGATGTGTTAGGCCTGAGGAGTTGGACAGTGTTATCGTTTCTAATCCCACACGGCTTCAATACGCCATCGAGTCCTACTCGTATGGAATGTCGACAACCCTCTAGGCATTTATCTCTCACAACACAACTGGTATTTGGGCAATCGTTTTCTGAATGTGAGGACTTAAAAACAAAGACCGCTCCAGATCTTAGTCTATATGCAGTTGTTTTGTATGGCCACTCTTTTTCATATTTTTCGACAATTTTAGATTCTATATGTGAATAGAGATGTTCGAGAGGTAGGTATATTCCTTTTGTACCATTCGTGCACAAAAGATCAATCACTTTTATGGGGATACCGCCATTCCTGCCGGACAGTTGCTCGAATTTACCTATCTCATCATGATTCAGTTTTGAGTATATCATGTTAATCTTAAGTGGTAGGCCAGTTACCAACACGCTGTTAATGCTCTTAAGTACTTTGTCAAGACAGTTTTTACCAGCATACTCATAATACCCATCTTTTCTTAACGAGTTTAAACTTATCGTAACGTCTGACAGGCCAGCCATCTTAAGTTTCTCAATCATGGAGCCTAGCAAAATGCCGTTTGTTGTCATGCTTATCCTTGAGACTTCCGGAATCGAATTCATTCTTGTTATAAGATCCTGTAGTTCATCTACTCCGGCAACAGTCGGGTCGCCAGAACCAGCAAACCTTATGTATGCTTCCTCAGAGCAAGTTATATCCAGTATTCTTCTAATAATATTATAGAAATCCAGATTTCCTATAGCGGTAAACTTGCTATTGCTGAAATAATCATCGTGACACCATATACATGAGAGATTGCATTTATTGCTTGTCACATACTTGCCACCCATAATGGTTTTATCCAGCCGAAGCCGGATAATGTTATTTCGTGTATTTTGATTCATAAAATAATTAAAACAATAATCGTGCCAATAAATCATACCTCGGGATATAGGCGTGTGGCCCAATAAAGTGTGATAATTATTACGCATCATTGTAACTTTTGTTACGTTTAGGTTCGGGAGATTGTAGCTTTGTTGCTCAAGTAGGATTTACTTGTTTTTTTGGAAATGAAATTTCTTGAGTCCTGTTGCGCTAGATAGTCATTCCTATAATAGAACTGGATGTAGGCATTAGCCATTTCTTTACAAAGTTCATCTATGGAATATTCTGATATAGATTTCATATGTGTCACATTATACTTAAGCGTTTTATTCAAATCAAATATATCTTCTTCCTCTAACTTATTTTTTATCAAAAGCTGTTTATCTGTTAAATCGTTGTCAGTTATTTTGGGCCATATATGTTGATAATCAAGTAAATCGGTGTAGCTGAGACCAGAACCATTATTAATGATACTGTTAAATAGCTCTGTTCCCGGGAATGCCCTTACTATGTAAAAAAATGCTGAACCCAAGCCAAGTTCAATTGAGAAATCAATGGTTTGTTGCATTTGCTCCTTTGTCTCTCCAGGAAATCCGAGCATAAAAAACCCTTTTGTTTCAATGCCAAAATCATTACACAATGATATCGCTCTTCTAACATCATCACGGTTTTGTTTCTTATTCATTATTCTTAAAACCTCATCAGAACCTGATTCAATCCCAAATGTCAATTTATGACACCCTGACTCTTTCATGTTTTCCAAGTTCTCTTCAGTTATACTCTCAGTTCTAGAGAAGGATTTCCATTTTAATTCTATATGTCTATTCCTTAATTCTGTGTTGAATTCCTTCAATCGTTTTGGTGCAACAGTGAATGTATCATCTCCAAAATGCAAATGAGTTATTCCATCATTCAACATTATTTCAATTTCATCAACCAAGTTATTTATAGATCTAAAACGAATAGTGCGGCCCGTAAAAGCTGCAGCTGCGCAAAATTTGCAAGGGAAAGGACAACCTCTTGATGATAATATTCCAGCCTGATACCCACCGGGAATTTTATAAGGTTCATTGATAGAATATTTTCGTTCGGGGAAAGGAATTTCATCAAGATCCATTTTATTACCAACTCCTTGCAATGGATATCCCTTTACAATTACTCCTGGTATAGTTCTTAATGAATTTTTAAATGAACTATTAATTATACCTGTTTTATTCATTCGTCTTAAATATTCGATCCAGGCAAATTCAGATTCACCAATAAATATGGCATCCAGGCGAGGTATTTGATTAAAAGTATATTCCTTCAATGTAGTTGGGTGAACACCGCCAGCAATAAGCAGATTTGGGCTTTCATGTAATTTATTTATTATAATCTCAACTATTTTTACTGTTGGTGACGTAAGGTTGAACCCCAAAACGGAAGGATTTAAATCATCGATTATTGAACTGATTTCATCCGGCCCTAATCTTATAGCTTCACAATCGAGAAGAACTGTTTTTATACTTGCGCTATCCGCCATCGTTGCCAAAATACCCAGTCCAAAAGGAGGTAAAGTTTTATATTTACCACTTTGTCCCGGGTCATAAATATCCAAAGGTGGGTTAACTAATACTATGTCGGGATTATCAGGTAGGTTATTATCTTTTAAATATTGATAAAATAAATTATGAGCGTTCATCATAGCTATTATTTTTCATAGCATGTTTATATAGCCTATTTATAATATCATATTCATTCTCTGTAGGTATATATTTTCTCTTTTTAACCCTATGTCTAGTGTTTACAACTTGATTAATGTCAATATTTAAATGATTTATACCTGAGAAAAGGATTGGATATAGTTGTTTGAAGGTTTGATGTGGATTATTCTTCAATGTGTACCCGTGTCGATTGAGTGTGATATCAAATAGCCGAAAAAGTGCGTCGTAGGTGGCTGTATATCTAGTTGAGATATTAGTAGACTTTATTTTTTCCTTAAGTAGCAAAAGAGTTCTGGTGTTTCTTTTGATATCCTTTTCTATGTTGCACGGAATAATACTGCCCTTATTCACTAGTAAATCAAATATGTCAGATATTTTTTGTTTATTAAAATAAGAGTTAGAAGCTGTGTTAAACTTATTCTTGCTCATTCCATTCCTGGCACCAGGGCAGCATACCCGGTAAGGTAGGCTGGATTTGTGAGACTGGTTACAAAGTAAAATTTTCCTAAGTCATAGTTAATGCCTTCCTGAGAAAGCATAACAAAGACTTTACCATCAAGTGTATTGCCTTTATAATGTATGCCGAAAGCATCTTCCTCCTTTCTATAAAACACAACAGTTGAGGGGATTAGCATTAAATCCTTTAATGATTCAATAAAACCCTCAGCGTTTTCTTTAAATGAAATAACATCTTTAGTGAATTTGTCAGAATGATGTGATTTATTTAAAATGTTCCAAATACCGGCGATCAATCCAAATTCTAATTTGGGATAAATAGTAACGAATCCTTTATATTGTGAATTAGTTCTAATAATATCCTGGGAATAAAACAGTAGGTGCCATATCTGACCTAAATGAATATTTTCTTTCCCAAGAAAACCAGTGAAACTTTCCTCACCTAACTGGTTAAATCTGGATTCTATTTTACCCTCGTAGACATCTTGAAATAATTTTTGATAGGACGGTATATTACTTAGAAATCTTAAGTACATTTTATGAAAACGTTCAAGTAAAACACGCACTTTACTAACATACTCTATATTATTTCCTGAATCTAATTGTTCAAATTCATCAAGTTGATTTAAAAAGTTTTGTGCTTTTTCCAATATCATTTTTAAATCTAGGTATGAAAGGCTATCATTTGTTTCGTCCGGGATTACAGGCAAACCATTCCTCTCAAGGCATAAATTACAAATATAATCTATTTGATTGTATTCTATCAGTTTTGGATTTATTTTTTCAATCTTAGCCCATTCATGAATAATACTACCAAAATTATTTGTAATGAATTTCCTTACATCTTTCACCTTTGCAAAATTTGACATTTTTTTCAAGCCACGCACTTCTGATTTAATAGCAGGCTGTGTAATCTCATCTAAAGGCGACCACATATAAAACTGTATTACTTCTGAAAAGCGAAGATAAACTTCATCAGATTTTGAAATAGAAGTAAATTTTATTTTGGTATGCCTGCCGTAAGGATCTTGATCAAGAACATGTTCCATTTCATTAAAAAACTTTTTATCTAGGTCTACATTAGACGTTCTTTCTCCAACATTTTTACCTATAATTTTATCTTTTTCAATCCAAGCTAAACGTAATTTTTCAAAAAGTTTATAGCTTAGAATACCTTTATTTACGGTTTGATCAAAAGCAGGGGAGGGATTAGGAGGATCCATTATCTTTCTCCAAAATATTTGATCATTTTGTTGAAATTATCATCGATCCCACCTCCATCATCCCATTGATATTCTGTTTCCATGCAGATTTCAATAATCTGGGACTGCAATAAATTATTCTTTATCCAATCAATCGGCGTTTTCCCTAGATTAATGAACCACCCACGAATATTATTTTTATCAAGATCTATTTTTTCAATATAATGATTTTTTTTCTCAATAAGTTGTATAAGCTTTAATACACCTGACCAGTATACGTCATCATAATTCAATAAATCAGGTGTTGCAATATCAAGCCTAAGTTCCAGTTCTAACGGATGTTTTTCAAACTCATGAAGATTATTGAAGAATTCCGGACCGAATTCCGGACCGACAATTTGTTCAAGTATCTTTATCTTTTTTGGTTTAGAGAGTTTTGAATTGATTGCCCGATGAAAAGCCCTAAAATTTCCTGAAAAATTAAATTCTTCTTCCTTGTTTTTAAACAACCCTCTTTCAATCATTTGATCGTTAATTGAATCTGTATTATATCCTATTTTTAAAACAGCCGCTGAATTCCTTAACCAATCTCCTAGACGTAATGAAATTGTATTTAAGTATTCTATAGTATTGTTACGTGCATTAAATACTTGCTTTAAACCTTTATTATTATATTTTTTATAAGAATTAATTATTTCTAATCTTTCAATATCAAAACTTTCCGAATTACAATCAATATGAAGAAGCTCTTTCATAACATGCTCATAAGACTTATTGACTGGTTCTATAGGAACTTGCAAGTCATCCTCTGAAATTGATAAATTAAATTTTTCAATATTAGGCCAGACTATTACATTATTTAAATTGTCAGGTTGAATATTAACATCTGTATTGAAATCATATTTATTACAAGAATACTTTTCATCTAATGTTGAAAATTCCTCCAGTAAAGCATCCTTACCGGATCCTCTAGAGCCAGTTAACAATATTATATCATATTTATCGAGAGATTCTTTGATCAATTTTATTGCTTCAGTAACATCAGTTCTTAAGTATGGGAACTCCTCTGTAAATAAATAATGTTTTTCTAATTTATTTTTCATTTAACAACTACACTGGGTATCTGTTTGGCTCTGTTTTTATCATGGTTAAAATTGTCATTAATTATTTTTATACATTCTTGTACAACCTGATCTTTCGTTAATAAATCTGTATTTATTACATATTGTGAATATTTTTTGAATTTTTCCGCAAGATTTTTTTGTAGGACCCTATCATTTTCAAGATCAGCATCAAAACTTTTTGTGGCCTTTTCCTTTAACCTGATCAAAGCTGTTTTTTCAGAAATATCCAGACTGATATTTATATCAGCACTTGGAGGAAAAACATAATTATATATACTAGATAGGTCTTCTTTCAATAATGTCTCATGATAAATCATCGTGGAGAGAGTATATCTATCTAGAATTACCGGTTGTTTTCTGCATTCTTGAACTACCTCTTCCCATGTTTCCCAAAGACTTCCTACATAGAACAACATACGAGCTCGCACCGAACGTTCATCTTTTTCAAAAAAAGGTCTAAGCGGCCGGTAGTCCTTTGGTGGAGTAGAAATATAATGACCTTTCATGGCACGAGTCAGTGCCCTTGAGGTGCAGGTCTTACCAGAACCATCAACACCCTCGATCGCAATTATTGGAAATCTGTTCTCTTTTGTAATACTGTGTTGAGGCCATTTTTCCATCTCCAGATCAATTATTTTTTTTGCCAGTTTTATCACTTCCAACGGCTTACTGCTACCACTAGTCTCACGGGACAACATTATGGCTGACGCTCCCTGTCTCACAGCCAGGGCTACATCATTCAGTTCAGATCTATTCGGAATCTGCGTGTCAGCGAAATTCTCGAGCATTTGTGTGGCAACAATAACCGGCTTGTTCAACATTCTGCACGTGGAGACAATCCTATGTTGCAGGTAAGGAATCTCTTCAATATTTGCCACCGTCACCAAGTCACCTCTTGCTACCATGATACAGTCAGCTTCGCGACAAACACTTGTTAGGTTATCTAACGCTTCTTTCGTTTCAATTTTTGCTATAATTCTAGGAACATTATTCCCAAAAATCTCAGTAAGCATTTGCCTGCATTTCCGTATCTCATCAACGTTTTTAACAAATGATACGTCAATGTATTCAGGTACATACCCTAAATCCCTTAGTTGCTTCAAATAAACCATATCATCGGTAGTTATTTGCTCCAAGTCGAGATCAAGGTTTATTATGGAAGCATTATTGTTTGACTTTATTTTTTGCTTAGCATGAATGATTATGCCAGATAATAATGATCCTTTTCTTTCAGTTATCCTTATCAAGACATTCCCGTCACGAATCGCTAACGAGTCTCCTACCGAAATACTACCAGTATAGTTCTTGATTCCCGGTAGTGGTATTTCTTGGTGGATGTGGGATTCGCTTTTATCAATGATCACAACTTCATCATTGGGTCTATATTCTCTACTATCATTAATTCTCCCCACCCTAAGTCTATTCGATGGAAAATCAGGTACAATAAAGCACCTCTTACCTAGGTTTACTTCTATTTCCTTTATCATGGTGTATTCTGACAAATGGTCCTGATCTCGATATGCTAGGGGCTGTCGGAAAATCCTTACTCCAAGATTAATCGCCTGTTCAATATCATTTTGTTCACAAAACGATGGGCCTAAGGTAGCGATAACCCTCGTCTCCTGGTTATTCATGAAGGATCTCATATGAGTTCCCTAATTAACAAGTCTGTGCTATTAGAATAGTGTTAATAACTATTAGAGTGCTGACAAGTGCTCTTCGCACAGCAATACCCCCGGTTAGGGTTGAAGAAAAGCCCTTTTTGCTACTGAAAAACCCTCTCGCAAAACCAATCTAAGTAATGATTTTGAGTATTCAAAAAGGGCTTTACTGCAGCAACACGCAAATAAACGACCGAATGCTTTCAATTTGTCTGTAATTTCGTGGCTGTTCTGAATGCCTTAATAAGGTATTTGGGGCGTGAAAACCACGGAGGTTAGATGACTGATGCCGAGAAAGGTCGCATTGTGTCAGGTCTCCAAGGTGTACATAACCTCCTTAGTCTGAATGCTTCTCTAAAGGAAGCACAACGCCTCACATCGTTAAATCTTAGTGTGGCGATGGACTTGTTGGAAAAACCAAGATGGCTCAGAGAGGAAAAAGATGAGGAGATAGAGGTAAATGAGTTTGTAGTGAGCGAAATAAACTGGCTGCTCAACAACTCAATCTTGTACACAATCGAGCTACTGACAAACAACATCAAACTCGTCAAGGAGAACTGACGGTTTGGCAACAAAAGGGGGCAGGATTCTGCCCCCTTTTTTATTTCAATCTAAGATCA
>Ga0208642_1001390_pt1 | contig 11175 bp, 13 predicted proteins | sample ETN02SmetaG_4_FD_185790 | JGI IMG/M metagenome (GOLD analysis project Ga0208642, IMG submission 185790) | Marine microbial and viral communities from oxygen minimum zone, Eastern Pacific Ocean - ETNP2014F10-02SV251 (SPAdes) (version 2) | ecosystem: Environmental > Aquatic > Marine > Oceanic ...
TTAACAATCAGACTTCATAAGACTTAGCATACCCTTGTAAACTAAAACATATCTTCAGAGCTTCTTATTTAACGTATAAAGACTTATTAAGTTTTTTTGATACTGAGGATACTTAATAAGGTTTCAATGGCTTAGATGAGCTTGTATTAGTTTATAGCCTGTTAATAACTTGTTAATATCTTGTTAAGATCTTGTTAAGTGGTAGGCAGGTGACCATACCACCCTCCCCTATATATATCTAGTGCTTATACATTTTTACAAGGTTTTAGAGTATATACTAGAATTAATATAATTAATATAATATGGGCTTGTTTATTATTGCGCAACTTAACAAGGTTTATTGGGGGTTTATTAAGGTAGATAAGTGTAGGTTCAACCCTAGGCATACCTTAGTATTATTATACAGCTAGATTTAGCTTTTGTCAAGTATTATTTTAAATAAAAAAGACTTGACAAACCTGTAAACTAGCCTTATAATAGAGTAATTATGGTAAACAATACATACTTACAAGAGAAACCACATAATAAGACTCTAACTGAGAAACAACAAAAGTTCCTAGACTGTCTTATAACAACTAATGGTAATCCTAAAGAAGCTGCAGAGTTAGCTGGATACAGTGGAGGTAATCATTATCAAGTAGTAGCAGCCCTAAAGGATGAGATAATAGACCTTGCTACGAATGTATTAGCTAACAGCGCACCTGAAGCAGCTTTCAAACTAGTAGATATTATGAATACTAACAGACCTATTCCACAAATACAAAATAAACTACAAGCAGCACAAACTATACTAGATCGTGTTGGTGTTGTTAAAAAAGAAAGAATAGATATTAATCATAATGCAAGTATGGGAGGAGGAGTGTTTATACTTCCTGCAAAGGAAAAAGAAGTAAAAGACGTAAAAGAATTAATAATAGAAGAGGGATAAAAATAGAATAATAATGGAAGACAGCAACTTTGATTTAAAGGATTTTAATAAACACTTTACTTATGTCTCTGACGGAAGAAGAAGAGATCGTTGGCACATAATGAAAAGGAAACCATATCGTGGTGATTGTGAAGATTATGCACTAACTGTTCTATACAATCTAAAGGGCAGAAGCTTATTGCGAATGTTCTTAAGCTTGATTAAACGACAATCAAGAATCAGGCATTGCAAAGTCAACGGCAACGGACACGCAACATTAAAGTATAAAGGTAAATACATAGACAATGGCTATAAGCGTTGGGTTAAAAAGGATACAATGAAAAAGAACGGCTATAAGTTTCATAAGATTCATTATCTACCTTATGTGGTTTTATTAAAGCTTCTTAAAGGTTTTATATTAAAATGACTACTAAACTTTATGTCATACATTCTCGCTTATTTTTTAAAAAGGTCTTTATAAGATTTCTTGATTGGTTGGTTTCATAATAAGAACAAGATGAAAACTAAAATTAAAGAACTTAATAAATCTATGAGAGGTTTGTTTGCTGACGAGTTCATACACAAAGGTAATATAATACTCGTGCTTAAAGGAACTAGTCTACCTATATCAACAAAGACCTCAATACGAATCAGGAATAAGAACATAGAACACTATGAGGGTGGCTACATGAATCATCATTGTGATCCTAATGCCAAGATTCTAGTCATAGATGACATCAAAGAAGGCATCGTAGTTGCAAAAAAAGACATACCTAAAGGAGAAGAGATCACTTTTGATTATGAAACGACAGAACCAAAGCTTTCTCATCCTTTCCATTGTGATTGTCATGGAAGATTAATAATAGGTAAAAACAAAACATGAACGAAATGAAAAGAAGTCTGTTAGAAAAAACATTAAAGCGTAGAAGCTCTACTATTCCTTTTGGTTACGAACTCTCTAAAGAAGATTCTCAATACTTAGAGCCTGTTGAAAAACAACTTGAAGCCCTAGAAGCAGTAGAAGAAATGATAGTAAACGAAGAAATCTCTTTACGTGATGGATGTTACTGGTTAGAAGACTATACAGGAAGAAGCCTAAGTCCTATGGGATTAAAAAAAATAATAGATAAGAAATATGGAACAAGAGAAGAAAGACTCCTTAGACAATACCAAGAAGCCTGAAAAAAAGAAAAGAAATTATAACTATCATTCAGAAACTAAAGCAAAGATGAGTGCTAGACGTGCTGTTAAAACAAAAGAAAAAAGAATAAAGAAATTACAAGCACAGATCTTTAATCAAAAGAACTCACTAAAAAAACAAAAGAAAGTTCTAAAAAAGCTTGACAACAAAACAGATAATCAAGTTATAATAGACTCAGACCTAGATTCACTTCCTCCTACAGTAAAAGAAAAGATAGACCAAGATAACGTAGTCTTTCATCCTAATAAAGGACCACAGACAGAGTTCTTGGCTGCACCAGAGCGAGATGTTCTATATGGTGGTGCTGCAGGTGGTGGTAAATCTTATGCTATGTTAGTTGATCCTTTGCGCTACGCTCATAAAAAAGCGCACAGAGCTTTGATTTTAAGAAGATCTATGCCTGAGTTACGAGAACTTATTGACAAGTCTCGTGAACTTTATCCTCAAGCTTATCCAGGATGTAAGTTCAGAGAAGTTGAGAAACTATGGAACTTTCCAAGCGGAGCTAAAATAGAATTTGGATTCCTTGAGCGAGATGCAGATGTTTATCGTTATCAAGGACAAGCATACTCTTGGATAGGTTTTGACGAGATTACTCATCTTCCTACAGAGTTCGGTTGGAATTATCTAGCATCTAGGTTGCGAACAACAGATTCAAGTATCGAAACTTACTTGCGCTGTACGGCAAATCCAGGTGGTGTAGGTGCGCAATGGGTTAAAAAAAGGTATGTAGATCCACAAGATCCGAACAATTCTTTTACAGGTAAAGATGGTCTTTCAAGGAAGTTTATACCTGCTAGGTTGGATGATAATCCTTATCTTGCTAACGATGGAAGATACGAAGAAATGCTTAAAGCTCTTCCTCCTATTCAGCGCAGACAACTCTTAGAAGGTAACTGGGATGTTGCTGAAGGCGCTGCGTTTGTTGAGTTTGATCCTGATGTTCATATTGTCGAGCCTTTCTACATTCCTGTAACATGGGAAAGAGTAAAAGGTATAGACTATGGCTATGCTTCAGAGAGTTGTTGTTTGTGGGGAGCAGTAGATAGATCTGATGGAACTTTAATAATTTATAGAGAATTATACAGAAAAAACTTGACAGGTCTTGATTTAGGTCGTATAATAACAGAAATGGAGATAGAAGATCCTTTCTCTGTACAAGGAGTCTTAGATACGGCTGCTTGGGCAAGAACAGGAACTACTGGACCAACTGTTGGTGAGACACTACAGCAGTTAGGTCATAAACTTAGACGAGCAGATAAAAATAGAATACAGGGTAAAATCCAGATTCATGAGTACTTGAAAGTTCAGAATAATGGGAGACCACGATTACAAATCTTTAACAACTGTCCTAACTTGATTCGAGAACTACAAAGTATACCATTGAGTAAGACTAAACCCGAAGACGTAGACACACACGCATCTGATCATGCGTATGATGCGCTACGTTATTTGATTATGAGCAGACCAAGAGTTACTGATCCTTTACAGCGCATAAGAGAATTAAAAAGAGAATCAATTTATAAACCGACAGATCCAGAGTTTGGGTATTAAGATAAAATAAGGGAGTAAATAGTGGCAAAAGAAGAAAATTATGAACTAGAACCGATAACAGTTACAGGAACTAGAATGACACCTGGAGAAGCTAGAAGAAGCATGAGAAAAAGGCAAAGATTAGAAAGGAAAGAACTTAGAATAGAAGCAAATATTGACCGCTTATATAATAAACTAGAAACAATTGAACAAAAAAGAGATCCTTATTCTCGTGGTGGCGTAGCTAAACCTAATTAAAAAGAATGGCAGAAGAACAAGACAACAATAACAATAATAACACTTTATTATCTGAAGAAAACTCTAACAATATCTTTTTTGAAGATGTTGAAGGTGAACAAGGTAAAAGTCTTGTATTAGAACCAAGTCAAAAACTAACGCTAGTTGGAACAATACAAGATCGTTTTTCAAGTGCTGAAACAGCACGAATACCTAACGAATCAAGGTGGCTAGATTCTTATCGAAATTACAGAGGACACTACAACAGCAATATTAAATTTAGAGCATCTGAAAAGTCTCGTATATTTGTCAAGATAACAAAAACAAAAGTTTTAGCAGCTTTCGGACAATTAGTAGATGTTATATTCGGCACTGGTAAATTTCCTATAGGAGTCTCTGAAACTAAAATGCCTGAAGGAGTTTCTGAATTTGCACATCTAGATATTCAGAATCCAGTTCCAGGAATTGAAACTACTCCTCCTGAAGAAGAAGGTGGCGAAGTAGAAGGTACGGATAATCCTTTTGATGTTGGCTATAAAGGAGATGGAAGAACACTTAAAGCTGGCGCAACATTTACTAACGGAAAGTTTATAGAAGAAGAAGCTTCTGAAATACTTTCTTCAGGGCTTTCACCAATTCCTGAAATTCCTGAAATTAAACCTGCTCAGAAAGCAGCAAGACGAATGGAGAAATTAATCCATGATCAGATTGATGAATCTAAAGGATCGTCTGAAATTAGAAATGCACTTCTTGAGGCAGCCTTACTAGGCACTGGAATAGTTAAAGGACCTTTTAATTTTAACAAGACTTTAAATCGTTGGGATGAAAGTGAAGACACAGGAGAAAGAGAGTATGCTCCTGTTGATGTTAGAGTGCCTCGTATTGAATTTGTAAGTGTTTGGGATTTCTTTCCAGATCCTTCTGCAACAAATATAGAAGAATGTGAATACATATTCCATAGACATAAGATAAACAAAAGTCAATTAAGAGCTTTACGCAAGATGCCTTACTTTGACAGTGATGCAATTCGTGAATGTTTAATGATGGGAGCAAACTACGAATCTCGTTATTATGATTCTCAATTAAAAGATGATCAAAATAGTGAAGACTACGGAGCAGATAAATATGAAGTTTTGGAATATTGGGGAATTATGGATGCCGAATATTTGCGAGAAGCTGATATTGATGTTCCAGAAGGTATAGATGATTTAGATGAACTCCAGATTAATGCTTGGGTTTGTAACGGAAAACTGCTTCGTGCAGTTATAAATCCTTTTACACCAAGCAGGATTCCGTATCATTCATTTCCTTATGAACGAAACCCATACAACTTCTTTGGTATAGGAGTTGCAGAGAACATGGATGATTCACAGAAGATTATGAATGGTCATGCAAGAATGGCAATTGATAATCTTGCATTAGCAGGATCACTTGTGTTTGACGTAGACGAGTCTGCTCTTGTTGGTGGACAAAACATGGAGATATATCCAGGTAAAATATTCAGGCGACAAGCTGGAATGCCAGGTCAAGCAGTTCATGGGTTAAAGTTCCCTAATACTGCACCTGAAAATATGATGATGTTTGATCGTTTCAGACAACTAGCAGACGAACAAACAGGCATACCAAGTTATAGTCATGGACAAACAGGAGTTCAAAGCATGACAAGAACAGCTTCTGGTATGTCGATGTTACTTGGTGCAGCTAGTTTGAATATAAAAACTGTTGTAAAGAATTTAGATGATTTCTTGCTTAAACCTTTAGGAGAAGCATACTTCCAATGGAATATGCAATTCATGGAAGGCAAGCTAGGAATCGAGGGAGATTTAGAAGTTAAAGCTATGGGAACAAATAGTTTGATGCAGAAAGAAGTTAGAAGTCAGCGATTGACTACTTTCTTACAGACTGTGCAGAATCCAGCTATTGCTCCGTTTGTTAAGATTTCTAAATTAATTAGTGAACTAGCCTATAGTTTGGATCTTGATCCCGATGAGATACTCAATGATCCAGAGGAAGCAGCTATTATGGCACAAATTATAGGAATGCAACAAAATGTTGGACAAGAAACTGGCACAGAGGCTCAAGCCACTGGCGAACAACAAGCAGCTATGGGAGGCGTTCAAGGAACACCTGAACAACCTCAAGAACTTGGAGCTACAGGCACTGGTGGTGGCAACATCGGAACAGGAAATGTTCCGTTACCAGGGGAAGATCAATTCTCTGGTACGGTTGGAACAGCTTAAAGAAACAGTGCAAGAAGCACTTAATAGAAAAGAGGAAGGAGAAAAATAATGGTGTTTAAAAAAGCACTTATGAAACTTTTAAATGTAAAAGGACAATTTGATAATGATGATCTTGGCTTTAGAGTAGGTGATGCTGTTGCATCAATTAATGAAGCATCTAATATTGAGCAGCCTACAACAAGTTCTCAACAGTTTGCAGAAGGCGGTCCTGCAATAGACGAACAAATGGCAGATATAATGCCAGAAGAAGAAGAAGCATTACCTATAGAAACAGTAGAAGAACCTACAGAAACAATGCTTCCAGACGAAGAAATGGAAGGTGATTATATAGACTTCGTAATTGACGAAGCATTAACAACTGAAGAAGAGCAGTACCTTTTGGACAGGCTTGGCGGAGATGATCAATTAAGTATGATCTTTGACAAGGTTGTCGAAACGGCATCTGAATTTTCAGGAGCTGGATCTGTTGAAGGTCCAGGAAATGCTGTTTCCGATTCGATACCTGCAAGGTTATCGGATGGAGAGTTCGTTATGACTTCTAAAGCAGCTAACCAAATCGGTCCAGATAACCTACATGGTTTAATGGAAGTAGCCGAAGCGGAAGCTGATGATGAGGAGTTTAGACGAACAGCACAAACTGGCGGTCAAGTATCGACAGAAGAAATAGAAGAAGAAGCACTTCAACCTATAGCTGTTAAGAAACCTATTGAAGAAGCAGGTATTTTATTACCTGAATCAGAAGTAGCTAAACGGCAAAAGAGAATTGCAGACAGTCTAAATCCTAGAAATACTTTATTCGCTAGTTAGTTAATCGTAGAGCGACCTGTTATAGTCAAACAGCACTCTACATAATATAAAAAAGTAAAAAGACCTTTTAGAGCTACCTTGTTTATACAAGCACTTATTATGAAGACGTTCTTGGAATAAGCGACCTTAAATAAGAAACAAGCCCGAAGGAAGGAGAGTAAAAATGACTGATAATGAAAATGTTGCTTCTAGTGAAGAAGCACAAAACGAACCAGTACCTAATCCGTATAATTTGAAAAAATCATGGCATACGGATGATGTTATGCCACAAGGTAATGTTGAAAATGCTGATAGTTTATTTGTTGCACCTCAACCTACTCAACAAGAGGAGGAAGAGAGCGACCAACAAGAAAGACCAAAAGCACAGAAAGCTACACCTTATAAAAAGCCTAACTATAAAAAAAGGTATGATGACTTGAAAAAGCATTACGATAGTAAGCTGAACGAGTTTAGAAGCAGAGAGCAAGAACTTATAAATGAAGCAACAGCTTCAAGACCAGAGTACAAAGCTCCTAAAACTGTTGAAGAACTCGAAAATTTTAAAGCTCAATATCCAGATGTTTATGATGTGGTTGAAACTGTTTCACATTTACAGAGTGAATCAAAGACTGAAGAGTTACAAGCTCAAGTCCAAGCTTTACAAGAGCGTGAATCAGTAGCCTTACGAAGAGAAGCAGAATCTGAATTGCTGAATAAGCATCCTGATTTTGCAGCCATTCGAGACAGTGATGATTTTCACGATTGGGCAAAAGAACAACCAGAAGATATTCAAGCATGGGTTTATAATAATCCGCATAATGTCGGTTTAGCAGGTCGAGCAATTGATTTATTTAAACAAGACATTGGATTAATTGGTGCAAGATCACAGCAAAGCAAACAGACTCGTAAGAAGTCTAATAAGAGTTCCAACTCAAAGGCTGCTGATATGGTTTCTACAAAGACTACAACAGTAGATACTAATGCAGGACAGTCTAAAATATGGACTCAAGAGGAGATCGCAGCTTTACCTATGGACGAGTTTGATCGTCTTGAATCAGAGATAGATCGAGCTATGGAAGAAGGTAGAGTACGATTGTAATATTAATCTTTAACAATTAAAGGTAAATACAATGGCTTATAATCAATCAGACGCTCTATTTGAGCCGTCAACTGATACTGATGCCAACTTTGGGAACTCCGTAACCAATCAGAACAATAGTTTCTTCATGCCGAAGGTCTATTCCAAGAAGGTTCTTAACTTTTTTAGAAAAGCCTCTGTAGCAGAAGCTATTACAAACACCGATTATTCTGGTGATATATCTGCTTTTGGAGATACGGTACGTATCGTCAAAGAACCTACGATTACTGTTTATCAGTATGAAAGAGGTCAAGACGTAACGCAAACGAAGTTGACTGATGCCGAAGAAACCTTAACTGTTGATATAGCTAACGCCTTCAAATTCAAAGTTGATGATATTGAAAAATCAATGTCTCATGTGAATTGGAAAGAAGCAGCCTCTAGTGCTGCTGCTTATGCATTGAAAGATGCATTTGATGCAGGCGTAATTGCTGAAATGTTTAGTGGAGTATCAAGCTCTTCACCTGATCACGTATTAGGTGCGGATGCTTCTGCTGCTACTCAAACAATGGCGCAGCATCAAGGCGGTTCTAATTCCATCGACCTAACAGGTTCTGATGGTACAGGAACTGATCCCCTTGATGTAATGGCATTTATGGCTAGACTATTAGACGAACAAAACATCCCTGATGAAGGTAGATGGTTTGTCGCTCCGCCTTCATGGTACGAGCAACTGTCTCAAGCTAGTTCAAAACTAATGTCAGTAGACTATAACGCAGGAATGGGTTCACTTCGAAACGGATTAGTATCAAGTGGAAAGCTACGTGGTTTTAATATGTATAAATCCAACAATGTTGCTGCTGCTTCAACAGCTAGTGGTAAATGTATTGCTGGACATATTAGTTCTACGGCTACAGCCCAAGCTATCACACAAACTGAGGTTCTTCGTGATCCGTCCAGTTTTGGTGACATCGTAAGAGGTTTGCACGTTTATGGTGCAGACGTTCTTCGTGACGAAGCTTTGGTATCAGCTTTCTATGCAATTGACTAATCAATAGTTGAGCGCAAGCAAAATGGTATGTGGGAAGAGAATTATATATTCATCTTCCCCATACTTAAACTAGGAAAGAATATATGCCACAGATGGGAACAGACCAAAGACCTGTAATTTTAAAGAATAAAAAGAAAGGCAACAGAAAATTAGGTTTATCTGCTAAGTTTTATAATAAAGCAAATAAACAAAAATATAACGAAGGTTGGGATAGAATCTTCGGTGATAATAATAAAAATTATAACAGAAAGAAAACATAACAGGAGTTAATCATCATGCCAGAAGGTATAGGATACGAAAAAGGAGTTGGTATAGCTGAATATAAAGATATTCAAGATATGGAAGGCTATTACGAAAACTCTGAAGATAAACAGAATAGAGAAGTAGACGAACAACAAGATATTTCAGTAGAAGACTAACAATGGCAACAACTTATTTACAATTATCAAATGAGTTATTGCGTGAATCAAATGAAGTTGTATTAACATCTGCAAATTTTTCAAGTGCTGTAGGAATACAACAGCACGTTAAAGATTGCGTAAACAGAGCATACAACGATATTGTTAGTTCAGAACCGCAATGGTCTTTTTTGGCTACAGGAGAAAGCGGATCAACAGATCCTCTATATGGTAATGTTTCTGTAGAAACTGTAGCAGGAACTCGTTGGTATGAATTAAAAGCAGCCTCTAGTTCTGTTACAACAGATTATGGTTCAATTGATTGGGATGATTTTTATCTAACAACTATTAGTGTTAGTGGAGAGTCTTCACCATACATCAGTAAAAATTTAAAATATGTAACTCTTGCAGATTGGAAAAATTATAGAAGAGAAGCAGAAAATATAGACGATGCTGATGCACAGAATTGGGGAGAACCAAGTGTAGTAATAAGAAGTCCAGACGGAAGAAACTTCGGACTTAGCCCAATTCCAAAAAAAGTATATAAAGTGTGGTTCTTTGCTTGGGATCTACCTACAGCTTTGAGCGCACATGGAGATGCAATTGTATTTCCAGATATGTATACACCAGTTTTATTGGCAAGAGCTAGATATTATATGTGGCAATTTAAAGATAATCCACAAGCATCAGCTTTTGCATTAGATGATTATAAGAAAGGATTAAAACAAATGAGATCAAATCTCTTAAATCCTATACCTAAATACATGACAGTAATTTAATAATAATAATATGGCACAATCACAACCATTTGCACTAGCTTGTCAAGGAGGTTTGAATAAAGTTTCAAGCCAGTTAGAGTTACTTCGTACTCCAGGTGAAGCTATTCGTTTGCAGAATTTTGAAGTTTCTACAACAGGTGGATATAGACGTATTAATGGTTATAGCCAGTTAGGAGATGGAACAAGACCAAATAGTTCAAATCCTATTTTAGGACTTTGTGTATATGCAGACGGAGTAGTTGCTTGTTCAGGAACAAACATATATTTTAGTCAAGACGGAAATAGTTGGTTACAGATAAACATGGCTAGTGTTGATGCTGGTGGAGATAATTACAGCACCTTTACAGGTCGTAGTGCTGCAGCTAGAACCTCACAAGGTCAAGCAACTTTTGCAATCTATGAAGGAGATACAGATTATGGTGAATTAATCATAACCGATAGAGGCACAGGAGTTAAACCATTCTACTTTAAGATGACAGGCACAGATTCTTCGTTAAGCAACAGAACATTTTTTGCAAAAGAAATAACAGTAAGCAGCACAGAATATCCTAAATACTGTGTTATCCATGATAAGCATTTAGTTGTTGGAGGAGCAGGAACGTCAGAAAATACTATTTATTATAGTGGAACAAGTGATATAGATGACTTTACATCAAGTGGTTCTGGAAGTATATTATTAGATGATCAAGTAGTGGGTTTAAGAAGTTTCCGAGATGACTTAATAATATTTTGTAGAAACAGTATTTATAAACTAACAAATATAAATGTTTCAGCAAGTATTGCAATAGAACCAATTACTAAAAATATTGGTTGCTTAGACGGAGCAAGTATTCAAGAAGTAGGTGGACAATTATTATTTTTAGCACCTGATGGTATTCGTACTGTTGCAGGAACGGCAAGAATTGGTGACGTAGAACTTGGTTCTTTAAGCAGAAAAGTAGTTCCTATTTTTACAGATATTGCTG
>Ga0208642_1001400_pt1 | contig 11129 bp, 9 predicted proteins | sample ETN02SmetaG_4_FD_185790 | JGI IMG/M metagenome (GOLD analysis project Ga0208642, IMG submission 185790) | Marine microbial and viral communities from oxygen minimum zone, Eastern Pacific Ocean - ETNP2014F10-02SV251 (SPAdes) (version 2) | ecosystem: Environmental > Aquatic > Marine > Oceanic ...
TCCAAATATCTTGTAGAGAAAAAGCAATGAAGTTATACCGTAGCCTGTTATCTCAGAATAAAGATAGGAGTAACTTTTATCTTGTAAATTGAACCATGCAAAAAAACCACCTTGATCAGACTGAATACCTGAGCTGATAATCCACTTCGCCGCCAGATCCACATGGCTCTCTTCTACCCTAACATCTGTCATATTACTCTGGTTTCTTTCCATTTTCTCTTAGTATCCTGGCAGGATTCCCGCATACAACTACACCATCAGGCACAGATTCCGTCACAATAGACCCCGCTCCCACAAACGCATTACTTCCAATATTTACGTCTGGTAATATAGTCGAATTTGCACCTACAGAAGCGCCTTTCCTGATTCTCCAGCTTATGCCCTTGAGATCTCTTGTATTATCATATGTGGGATACTTATCATTAGCAAAACAAACACCCGGGCCAATGTAACAATTATCCTCAACTATAAGCCCATCATATAAAAGCGCCTTATTATGTATTTTAACATTATTTCCTATAATAACATTCCTATCAATATAGACGCCATTTCCTATAACGCAATTCATGCCAATCTTTGCTTTATTACCTATCTGGGCAAAGGCCCAAATTTTTGTTCCTTCCCCGATCTCTGCCGTTTCTGACACTACTGCCCGTTTATCAACAAAAACACCATCTAAAGTTTTTAATTTTCCTTTACCCATTCTATATTTCTTCTCAGACCTTCATCTATAAATACTTTAGGCTTCCATCTAAAAAGTTTTTTTGCCAAAGAATAGTTACACAACAGCTTCGGTACCTGCGCTTTCCTGTCTTTAGTATGTACAATTTTTGAGTTTGATCCCACAATTGCTTTAATCTTCTTTGCTACATAGTTAACGGTAATAGCCTCACCTGTGCCAAAATTTACAGCCCTGCCGACAGCATTTTTGTGGCTACCCATAATCATGAAAGCATCTACCATATCATCTACATAAGTAAAGTCCCTGGATTGCCTACCGGTACCATGTACAGTAAGTGTCTTGCCTTTAAGTGCCAACTCTATAAATTTTGGTATAACATCATATGTATGTCTGGGGCCATATGTATTAAACGGCCTGATTATGGCAACCGGAAGATGATATGTATTCTGGTATGAATAGCAATATCTATCTGCTGCAACTTTGCTTGCGGCATACGGTGATGATGGATAAAGTGGATGCTCTTCATCAATAGAACCACCTATAGTCATTCCATATATTTCACTGGAAGAAGTGCATACTATTCTCTTTATACCTTTACCTTCCTTTGCCGCTTGTAAAATATTCAATGTACCTATCACATTTGTCTCCATTACTTCTATGGGGTGTGCAAAAGAGTTGGGTACATAAGCATCGGCAGCAAGATGAAATATGATCTCTGGTTTGTTCTTTATAACTAGCTCCTTTGCATCGGTACTGGAAATGTTACCGGTAATGATCTCATCCAGCTTGTTTTTCAGATGCTCTATATTCCTAAGGGTATATTGAGTAGTTCCTGACGTAGAATTCCCCCTGACATACACAGAAACCTTCGCACCTTCTGCAAGCAACCTTTCGGTAAGGTGTGAACCCATGAAACCATCCGCACCGGTGACCAAGACCCTTTTACGTTTATAAGAATTCTTCATAGCCACTCCTTCTTTTGCTAAATTATAAGACCTTTCTTAAGATTCTTTTGAATATCTTCCTTGGCTTGGGACAGCATAGCTCTTCATCAGGTGTCAATTTTTCAAAATCCAAAACTCCTTTTAATGAATTCTTGAACTTCCTTACTGTCCCAATACTTGCTTCTCTACCTAAGAAACAGTCTCCTGGAACTTTAATATGGCGGCTTTCTATATACATATCCTGCCTGTACGCATATCTTTTTCTCCACAAATCAGAAAACGCCGTCATAGTAAGAGGGCTCAAACCCTTTTCTGAAACAGCATATTCAACAATGTTATTCAACAGATCCGGGACCTCCCTGAATTTACTGGTATGTGCATAAACTATAACAGGTAATGCACATGATATCATTTCATCTATAGCTTGCTTGTAAAACTCCAGAACCGCGCCAGTATCACAAGCTCCTTTCTGAGAAAAAAGTTCCGGAGCAATCGGAAAGACAGGTATTTCGAGCACTTCTGATATCCGCCCCCCTAAAGCAGGATAACTTGGCAGGCCAAGATAGTCATATGCAAAATCAGAAGAATATTCATATCCCTCATCCTCCAATGCCCTCATTAGATTCGTATTCCACCTTCCCATCGGAGAAGCAAAGCCCTTTGTTTCAATACCCAAATCTTTGAAAAATACCTTCGCCTTTCTAATACTATGCCTGTTACTCGCATAATCACTATAGGTATAATGGTAGAAACCGTGAGATTGAATATCAAGACCCATATCTTTACATTCCATGACTTTATCTTTTGCATGAATAAAAGAATGTACATTGAAGAAAACTGTTACTGCATCACTATATTTCCTGAACAGCTCTATATAATCATTGAAGGTTTCATCATGAAACTCATCTGCATCAATTCTCAGGCAAAAGAAATGAGAGTAATCTGTTTGTTGCCCTGCCATAAAATCAACAAGTGGCCTGCGAGCAACTTCTTCCTGAACACGTATAGAGCCATTACCAAACGACTTTATCCTGGAACTGCGCTTTAACCAGTATTTTCTTCGCTTATTCAACCTTTTTATATCCTCGTGCTTAGCAGAACGATATGTTTTAGCATATAACACGTCCTGCTTTGCACGAGGGATTTTGCCTGATTCAATGAGCGATATTACCTCGTTTATTTTCTTTGCCCCCAGAACAATATTCTTCTTTCGTAATTGACTATGGGTATCATTTGGCACTACTTTCTGGCGCTCACAAAGAATTATATCTCCGGTATCAAGACCTTCCTCTATATAATGTATTGTAACTCCTATCTTATCAGGCTCATTATTATACAGCGCCCAGAATTCCGAATCAGACCCTCTATAGAAAGGAAGTAGTCCGGAATGTAAATTAATAGCACCTTTAGAGGCAGTACCAAAAACTTCTCTCTGCAATTTTCTAGTACCTACAACAACTACAAGGTCAGGATTAATTGTTTTTAATAATTCTACATTTTCTTTCGCATTAATATTAGTTACAGCCTTCACCAAAATACCATTCTTATTCCTGGCCATACTTTCATAACTAAAATATTTGAGCCTTCTTAACAGGAAAAAAAGTAGTAGCTTTATCCTTGTTTTAAATCCTTTATGCTTTTCCTCATAGACTATTGCTTTAATATCTCTACCTGCATTAATGAGTGACTGAGTTACTATTCTGCCATCTATAATATCACTGGTTAATATTACTAATTTCATCTAATAATATCACTATCCTTTAATACTCTCAATCGTAATTGCGGGATGCATTGATACCTTCTGGAGAGTGCTGCCGGAAGTCTTAATAAAGCCAGCCAGAAACCCTGAGCCAATTCAACATTACCAAATACTATAGAATGAGCAACTCTAAATGGAAGAAGGAATAAATGTTCTGCAATCAATCTCTTATCATGTATATTTTTCCAGAAAAACAAGAATACGTTTCTATGGGCTATTACCATCTTCCTACGCTTACCATATTCCCTGTTAAATGTAGTTGATTCCTTATGCCAAATTATACTTTTAGGTTCATACACTCCCTTCTTACCTGAAACAAGCGCTCTATAACATAGGTCTACTTCTTCACATATGCCCGGTAAATACAGCGAATCAAAGCCGCCTAAACGCAGGAAAAGATCTCTTCTGAACGCCCCTGTTGCTATGCTATGTGTCTCACCTGGTACTGTCGCATTAGTTTCATCAACAATATTCTTTAACATGCCATACTTAATCTTTAGATATGACCTCCCACCATTGTAGGTACCGTCAAAATTCAAAAGTCTCGGCGCAACAAAAAACACATTTTCATCTTTAAAATGCTCAATAAGATAATCTGCAAAATCTTCTTCGACCTTAATATCATTATTTAACAAGATCACAACATCACTATCAATGACCTTCAACACCTCATTATAAGAACATAACACTTCATTCTTCTTGCTGAGATATAGTTTAACTGAAGGGAAATTATTTTTCACATATTCTACACTTCCATCAGTACTCACATTATCAACAACGTAGACTTTACATTTATGAAAGGATTTCTTGGCCGCTTTGCATACGGATGACAGGAAGGACATGAGAAGGTCTTTCCCGTTATAATTCAATATAAGAATATCTACTTTCACCTTTTTATTGCTGTCCACTCCGCTTTAATAAATAAACACAAGAAATTATCCCAAAGCCAAACACTTGAATCATAGAAACCGCCCTGTCCAAACTTGTCACAACCACAGCCTGTAACATATCTCCATCTATCAAGCTGTAACCTGTACCAACGACAAACTCTCTAATACCAAGAGAAGCTGGAGTAAGAGCTGCAAATGTGGAAAGAACTCCCATTATCGAAATCAACAGACAACTTAGAAAAGGTACATCATTGTAAATAACATGAAAGCCGTATTTGAGTCGAAATGCATATACTACAAAATTCATAAAAACAAGAAATGATAGCACACACATAACATTTCTATTTTTGCTAAACAATTTCCAGGAATTCCATAATTCATACAACTTTTTTAAAAAATAATTCCCATTTCCTCCAAATTTATTATGAACAACAGGTAATTTAATAAAGCAGATAACTATTGCCGTAACAACACTAAAGGCCAGGAAAAGATAAATATTAGTATTTCCCTGTATAATGTAAATAAGGATCAGAACGCCTATCCCTACTAACCCTCCCACCATAAAATGCATCAACACCATAGCTCCCATACTAACAGCAAAATCCGTATATGAAAATTTATGGATCTTTTTCATAAAATACCCTTTTGCAACAATACCACCTTTTATGGAAATATAATTAAGAAACGTATTCAAAGTTGAATATGCCAGCCCGTCTGGAAATGATACCCGTACACCATAAACAGGGAGCAATACCAACAACATAAAGGTGTTTAAGGTAACGGATATAAGCTGAAGGATAAGGAATACACAGACCTGATCTGCTGAAATATCTATGATCCGCTTGAAGGCATCTATATTTTTATATACATAAACTGCAGTTAAGCCTAAAATAGTTACTGTAACCGCAACAAGAAAAAAACTCTTCCATTTCATATTTTCTGCAACCTACCCCCTCACATCACCAGCACACGATATAAGTAAAGATCTCGTTATAGCTTTGTAGGAGACACATTGCGTTTTCTTAACATACCAACAGCAAATTTAATATAACTTGATTTTTCCTTACTCTTGATCATACATACAACATATCTCAGATTTACAATAAAATTAAAGTATCTGAGAAAATTTCTCATGTATTTCAGATTAGGTTTTAATCTGATATCTCTGGGAGCAGGCACTGTAGCCTGAATCCTTGCCAACAAGTCATCTATTGGTATATTGTGAGCTGATAATTTACACTTAGATTCTATGAAGTCAATATAGGTTCTATAAGACACGTAAGAAGACATCTTCGTATAATCATCTGTCGTAAGCTTATGTTTAAGATATGAGTGTAGTTCTGTACCTGGAAATGGACATGTAACATTAAAGATGGAAATGTCACTCTTTATTTCATCAGCCAGAGCCAGAGTCTTTTCTACATCTTCTTCTGTCTCTGTAGGCAGGTTTATCATAAAATTTGAAAAGACCCTTACCCCGTACTTCCTGCATATCTTGACGGCTTTTCTAACCTGATCGACCGTTATACCTTTCTGAAGAAGCTTCAATAACCTTTCAGAGCCGGATTCTATACCAAAATCCACCTGAATACACCCTGCCCTCTTCAGGCTCTTCGCAAACTCTTCGTTTATTAAATGCACACGTGTCTCACATCCCCACACTACTGGAAGTCCTCTTTTCGCAATAGCATTACACAAGTCAATGGCTTGTGACTTTCTGACACCAAAGGTATCATCGAACAGATAAAACGCATCTATATTATACTTCTTGTAAACATATTCGATCTCGTCCACTACCTTTAATGGGCTACGATAACGAATGGTCCTGCCAAAAACATTTTTACTTACACAAAACCTGCAGCCATAAGGGCAGCCTCTGGTAGAAAAGAAATAGAAACCCCTGAGCGGAATACCACGTACAAGGTGAATATTCGGCTGAAGATAGAAATCCATATTTATCTTATCAAATGCAGGCATTGGAAGATCATCGAGGTTCTCTATAGACCCCCTCCTCATATTTACAACAATCTTACCGTTATCCTTGAAAGCAATACCCGTAACAGAGTGAAGATCCGTGCTTTCATTACTACAAACAATATCATAGAATATTTCCTCACCCTCACCGAGAACGACATAATCTATGTTCTCGTCTGCCAGCATCTGATCGGGAAACATCGTAGGATGTACTCCACCCACTGTTATCTTCGTACGAGGAAGTTCAGCCTTTATATCTTTTGCCATCTTAAACACACATGGTACATCTGTGGTCAGACAGCTGATGCCTACATGATCTGGACCAACATCGACTGTTTCCTTTACAAGCCGGTCAATAAGTACATCTTCGGGAATATCACCCTTTTGGTCTATAACATGATTGTCTATATTATGTTGAGAAAGGTATGAAGATATATACATTAGGCCAAGTGGCGGCCTGAGGCTCAAACTCCTAGTAGGTGGATTTATCAAGCAAGCTTTAACCTTTACCATTTTCACTACCCTTTCTAAACATTAAACATACTGATATCGCTACCAAAAGATACTTCTAATAACTGATAGTCCACACAGTACAACAACTCATATCCAAACATAAAAAGAGGCATATATCAGTTTGGTAAAATTAAGTACGGTGATTCTTTTCTTGCTTTTTGTTCGTGCATCACTCTATCGCACATAGGCTTTGGGCAAATTCTTGAATAATCATGTTGGTAGTTATATTTTCTAATAACAGTCATCTGTCTGCAGTTCTCTTAGATTTTATGTGTATGCCATACATATTAATGAATATCTTTATCCAGCCCAGAGAGCCTAACGTTGCCAAAAATAACAACCCTATATATAAATTATTGATCAAAGCAAAGATTGTTATTATAAGATAGAGTGATATCTCATATCCAACATAGACATTACCCTTCAATTTAACGGCAAATGAATCAGATTGCATAAATAGTCTCTTCCCAACCATCATATAAAATGTTAAAAATGCATTTGATAGAGCAATAAAGCCCAATATCAACACTAATGGGTTATGTGTTTGCATATAAATACCACTGGAAATTGCCAGAAACAAGAAAGCCACCTTGACAACATCAAGCGTTGCATCAAAAAGACGCCCAAATTGAGATGACATGTTTTTATACCTTGCGAGCTGACCGTCCATCACATCAAAAAAATATGCCATATGTAGAAAGAAAGCCCCAATGATAAGGTGCTTATAATCATGGAGATAAAATAAATAGGAAGCAATGAGTGCCATTATCAATGATATAACAGATACCATGTTAGGAGTAAGACTGGAATCCTTCAAGAATCGTATCAGTATAATATTCGCAATTGGCCTATAGATAATCATGCTAAAAAGTTCTTTACCACCTTTGTCTTCAGGCTTGTAAATATTATTTTCTTTTATCATATGCTACTAATCCTTTTATCATTCATTTTCAATTTATTTACGGTCTTATTTAATACAGAAAAGGCCTTTTTTTCAGGTTAAAAAAAGAGGCAGAATCAGAATGCAAAACTCCACAAAGCAATTGACCCAATAGGATGTGAAAAATATCTGAGGAAGTAATAAAATTTGTAGTTATATTATTGAACCTCTCATAATATTTCAAAACACTATCATCTTGCCAATAATGACATAGGGTAAGGTTTAAAAGGAAATATCCTAATTGAACATTTCTTTTGGTAAATATTTTATGTGAGAATCTAAGAAACAAAAAAGGTTATCATGTGTACGTAACTCAAATTTGCCTTTAACAGGTCTTAATTTAGAAACTGTATCTTTTGTTTTCTCTAATTGAAAGAATTTGTAATCATTATTGCTTTGAATAAAGTCAAAGAAGTCCTTGTCTCTTGAATTTCTTACCATATTCTTAGCATATTCAATGCAGATAATTGGAGCATTTGTTTTTTTTAACAACTCCTCAGCACCCATTAACACCTCGTCTTCGTATCCTTCTACATCTATTTTAACAAATTTCACTGTTGATATTTTCCTCTTATTTAGAATAGAATCTAATGAGGCTACTTTTGCTGTCTCATACGGTGCATTTCTTTTAACTTCAACGAGAGACGGACTACACCTATCTTTATATAATCGAGTTGATTTCTCTTCCATGCCTAACCCACAATTGAATGCGACTACATTTTCTATGTTATTAATGGCAATACTGTTTAGTAAATTTTCATAACGTTTTGTGTCAGGTTCAAAAGAGAAGACTTTCCCTCGCTTACCTACAGCAAATGAGGCCGTCAAGGTCATTAATCCGATGCTGCTACCAACATCAATAAATGTGTCACCAGGCTGTAGACACTTTTTGATTATGCCAAGAGTTCCCAATTCATAAAAACCTAAATAATAGACCCAGGCTCCCCCATTGGTGCTTAGGCAAATATCAAAGCCGAAAACAGTCGGACAAACAATTGGATTCCCTAAGGGTGGCAAAAATAGTTTTGCAATATTTCTTAATAGTAGCAAAATAAACTTTGTAATATTCCTTAATAAAAGCGAATTATGATCTTTGAATTGAAGCTTAGCTATTAAGTAATAACAAATCTTATGTGTAAGCAACAATCTCTTTCTTAACTTTGTTGAATCAATAATCTGTTTATCTGTTAATGGTGTTTCTGCTCTCATACGCTCACATATTTCAAGTTTAAATGCAAAAGCCAGGACGGAAACTAGTACTGTTCAATATTTTCTTTACTACTAATTAACACACATACTTTGTAAAATGACACAATAGATAATAATGCAAGACATGTCAAAACCGCATACACAGCCGGAGCAAAAGATGGTGACGCTTCCATGACTTTTACAAACCACAAGTCTATGTAATTATACTCCCCCATAGAAACGCTTACTTTATTAATCAACCAGTAATCCGGAGCAAATACAAACAGAATATCCTTGCCTGTAATATTTTGTATGATCCTGGAGACAAACATCCACCAGGCACCCATTATCGGCGACAAGTCTGGTATGAAGTTTATAAGATATTCGTCCAAATTCAACTTTTCAACAACAAAGAGATAGAATTTTGACTGGTTAATAAACATGCATGGAAACATAACAAGAAAACCTACTACAGACAAAAGCCAAACAAAAATTCTTCCAGTAAGATTCTTATAGCCTTCATAATAATATCCGATGAGTAAAACAAGAAATGGTATCGACGGCAAGAGATACCGTGGCCCCCAGCTAAAAAGAGATCCTCTTTTAAAAGATTTCACAAAAAACAGAAGGTTAACTATAAATATTAACAAAAACAATACCACCTCTTTCCTTCTCTCTTTTGGAATTTTAGCTAAAGCAACAAATGACAATATAATTGGCAGATTAAACAATATTACTCCCTTGCCGGGGCTAATCAAATAATAATAAACTCCTTTTACAAAATGTGTTGATTGGGCCACACTGGTTGCAATAGTAACAGGATTATCCTTTCCAAAACTAAGTATACTTCCATAAATAATGTGATTATAGGACAATACAAGGAAATTGCTGAAAATAAACACTATTGCGAAAATAGCAACCGGCTTTAATCTATCGAATAAATTCTGTTTCTTTGCGTAAATACACCAAAAAATATACACCAGAAGACAAGGGAAGAATATAAACCCTATTGCCTTTGTAAGTACGCAATAAGCAAGAGCTAGAGCGGAATATATCAGACATCTTTCTTCTAAGTTTTTCGAATAACGAATAATCCAATAGACACTGATCAGCAAAAACAGAACCAATGTTGGTTCCGCAAAACCGGTTCTTGTGTAAACAGGAGCCATGGTAGAAAGGCCATATATCAGAGACAATATTAAAGAGGTTACAGGCTTAAACCCAAGATGGCCCGAAATGGCAAAAACAAACAATACAGTAACGGCAGATATAAAGGGATTATAGAATGATACAAAGAGTATAGTTATAAAATCATGTGGGACATTCTTAAGAAAAGATGCCGCTATATGACCGAGAGCATAAAAGAGAGACAATGGAAACGTAACTCCCAGACAACTGCGTGCAGAATATGTCCCCCCGTTTCTACCTTTAATTCCCACACCAGATTTATAGTTCAACTGATCCGGATCATGGGGTCTATCATGAAGTTGGAAGTCTCTATCAAGGACAATACTCTCAGCCGTCAGATATTCTTCATATCCATCTCCACCATAATGCCCTATGGAAAAGAATGAATACAGGCTGGCAAAGAACAAAAACAAATATAACAATATTTTTCTATGGTTCAGGGTATTCTATCCTTTCAAACCTCACAACTTATTTATTAAGTATTTTCTTGTATTGGTCTATATACCTATCGCAGATAATATCCCAACCAAAATGACCAAGAGTATACTTCTTCGCTTTCTCACCAAACTTCTGCTTTGAATCCTTATTTCTAAGGAAATAAAGGAGATTATCAATAAACAATCCTTCATTACCCTCCTCAATTAACATACCATTCTCATTATTGTGTACAGCCTCACCTATGCCATCTACACCATAAGCAACTATAGGCAATTCCCTGACCGATGACTCCAGCGCAACTACCCCAAAACCTTCCGCATCACCCTTTACTCTTATATTTGGCATAACAAACACGTCAGCTATACTGAATAGCGCTTTATAAATACAAGAGTTATGCTTAACAGAACCTGTCAAACAAACCTTATCTTCCAGCCCAAACTTTTTAATAGACTGTGCTATCCTTATTTTCTCCGGCCCATCGCCTACTACTAAAAATACAGCATTTCCCACATCACTAATTATTTTCACGAATATCCTGTCTATGAATTCTTTTATTCCTTTCTTAGCAATTAAGCGAGAAACAGAAAGAATTATCTTTTTATCTTTTAATGTT
>Ga0208642_1001404_pt1 | contig 11117 bp, 9 predicted proteins | sample ETN02SmetaG_4_FD_185790 | JGI IMG/M metagenome (GOLD analysis project Ga0208642, IMG submission 185790) | Marine microbial and viral communities from oxygen minimum zone, Eastern Pacific Ocean - ETNP2014F10-02SV251 (SPAdes) (version 2) | ecosystem: Environmental > Aquatic > Marine > Oceanic ...
TTTCCATATCATTTTATGGAACAGGAGTACCCTGGATTACTTTATCTTTTGGTGATTTAGCTGTAAAAATTCTGGTTACATTATTAATGCTTATTCCATTTAGGCTGTTGCTTGGATCTTTAAAACCAGCTTAAGATTAGTATAAAAATTTATAAGATAAAATTTTGTATGCTAATTTTGCAACCAAAAAGTTGTAAGAGTTAAAACCTTTTATAGGAGAAAGTTCATTAATATCTGCCCCAACTATATTTGAGTTTTTTACAGCAATTTTAATTATATCTAAAGTTTCTTCCCAGAAAAGTCCTCCAGGTTCAGGAGTTCCTGTTGCTGGCATTATGCTTGAATCGAATCCATCAACATCGAAAGTTAAATAAACAGTTTTATTTTTAATCATTTTTTTAAATTTATTTAAATTCCATTTATTTTTATCTTTTGCCCAGAAAATTTTTATTCTTGAGGAATTTTTATTTAAATAGGTTATTTCATTTTTTGAAATATTTCTTATTCCAAAAGAAATTACAGAAACATTTTTATGATCTAGGCATCTTCTAATTGCTGAGGCATGTGAAAATTTTTCTCCATTATAACTTTCTCTCAAATCAGCATGTGCATCAAAGTGTAATAAACATAAGTTGTTATATTTTTTTATAAATGGAGAGATACAGCCTGGTGTTATAGAATGTTCGCCTCCAAGAGTTAAAGGGAAAATTTTTTTATATAAAATTTCTTCATTGATTTCGGAGATTTTTTCTAGTGCTTTTTTAATGTTCTTATCTATTTTAAATGGTTTTAGTGTTTTAATTCCAATTCGCTTGTAAGGCTCGCAATGAAATTCTTCATCATAGAGCTCTACTTGATGTGAAGCTTTAATAATCTCTTTTGGTCCATTTCTTGTGCCTTCCCCATAACTTACTGTTTTTTCTAAACCAAAAGGGACAACTATTACTTTTTCTTTAATTTTAAATTTGTTATCAATTCCAAGAAAGCCCTGTTTATTTGATAGATAATTCAATTTTTAACCAAATATTTTTGAAAAATTTTTTCTAATTCTATTTTTCCACTCAGCTTTATGATAAGCATCGCTAGCAATCAGTGGAAGAACACTCGTTGCTTCTGCAAAAACCATTTGTTCTTTAGTAACATCAACCTTTCCCCATGAACTAGCTTCTTTTAGAGTTGAACTACTGCATGCTCCATCTCTAGTGTCTGCTACTGTTATTTGCACCGCATATTTGTGCATACTTACCTCTTTGCCTAGAAGTTCAGCACAAATTACGGTGTCTTGAATAAAATTTTTTGGCACTCCTCCACCAATCATAAATAATCCAGATTCTTTAGATCTTATTTTTATTTCAGTCAGCTCTCTAAATTCTCTAATTGAGTCTATCGTAATATGTTTTTTAGGGTTTCTTTCTTGATGCATTACCAAACCAAAACCTGCGCTTGAGTCTGTAAAAGCAGGGCAAAATATTGGAACATTGTTATCATAAGATATTTCAATCAAGGAGCCTTTTTTTTTCGCATTTGACTTTAAATATTTTCCTATTTCATAAATAAATTCTCTGGATGTATAACTTCTAGGTTCAAGATTATCTGCAATTTCACCAATGGTTTTGTCACACATTTGTAATTCGTCTTCATCAATGTAAGTATCATAAATTCTATCAATATAATTTTCTCTTAACTCAGTATCATTTTGAAACTGAGATCCTTGATAATGTTTAAAGCCTAAAGCTTCAAAAAAATCCATGTCAATAATTGATGCTCCTGTCGCAACAATAGCGTCAACCATATTATATTTGACCATATCTCTGTACACATGCATGCATCCTGCGGCAGAAGCTGATCCTGCTAGAGTTAAAAAAATAGTACAATCTTTATCTTTTATCATTTCATTAAGAATATTAGCTGCATTTGCAGTTTCTCTAGATACAAAAGACATTTTTTCCATTGATGAAATTATCTTTCTTGAATCAAAAGAAGTAATATCAATATGTTCAACTTCTTTGCTTAAGAGGTCTTTCTTTCTATTATGAGTTAAGTTTTTATTATCTGACATCAAGCAACAAGAAACTCACTTTTAGTTTCTTTGTTATACATAGTCATTATTGGATCATCCTCTACTTCAAAAATATTATCGGAATAAAATCCATTGAAGTGAGTTCTGAATGTCAAGCCATAAGCACCTAGTTGGCCTAGTTCAATATAATCGTTTTCTTTAATGTTGTTTGGCAATATAAAAGGACCTTTCATATAATCCATACTATCACATGTGGGTCCGTAAAAATCAAATGAAGTAAGTTTTTTTGAAATAATTCTACCATCGGTAATTAATTTTGAAGGATAGACAATATTTGGAACTCCTGCATCAAAAAGCGTTCCATATGTACCGTCATTAATATAAAGTTTTTGTTTCTTTCTTAAATTTACTCTAACAATTGTTGAGCCACTTTCAGCAACAATTGCTCTTCCTGGTTCACAAATAATTTCTGGAAATTTTTCAAGTTTTAAATTTTTTAATCCTTTTTTTATTTCATTGAAATAATTATCTAATGATTGTGGAACTAAATCCGGATAGATTGTTGGAAATCCTCCACCAATATTAATTACATCTGGTACAATTTTAGTTTTATTAATAATATTACCAATTTCAGAAATTCCTTTAGTATATGATATTGGGTGCATACACTGAGAGCCAACATGGAAACCTAGTCCAACCTTTTTTGCATATTGTTTAGCAAGCCTTAACAATCCAACAGCATCAGAACTAATTGCTCCAAATTTTTTTGATAAGTCTATTTCGGCGTGTTCATTTGAAACCGAAACTCTAACTAATAACTCTAAATCTTTAGCTTGATTTGTGCTTTCTATGATTTTGATCAACTCATCTTTGGTATCTAAAGAAAATGTTTTTATTCCGTGATTAAAATATGCCTCTTTAATATTTTCTCTATTTTTGACTGTATGCATAAAGGAGCAATTCGCGTTAGGACTGATCTTTTTAATCGCTTCTATTTCTTTTATTGATGCTACATCAAAGTTTTCAATACCACTTTCAACTATAGTTTTTAACACTAATGGATTTGGATTAGTTTTTACCGCATAAAGAACTTTCCCTGAAAATTTGCTTTGAAAATACTTTGAAGCTAATTGTATTGATTTTTTTCTTATACAATAAACAGGCTCTATTGGTTTCAGTTGATTCACAAGTTCATCAACTGACTTAAATTTTTGCATTTTGTTACCCCAAAAAAAATTTAACAAAAAAAAACTGCAAATTAGTTATACAATTTTTATATAAAATCAGCATTTATGGGATATGATTGTTAAAGTAAAGTAAATAATGTCATTGAAATTCAGAAAATTATTTTTATATACATTTTATGCCTAAATTAAAAAGCAATAAAAAAATAAGTGAATTTGCGGATAAATCACTTCTTATAGTAGATGATGATAATCCGTTTAGAGAAAGATTGGCCAGAGCTATGGGAAAAAAGGGTTTTGTAGTATCACAAGCTGAAAGTGTAAAAGTTGGCATCGAGTCAGTTATATCAACAAAGCCAGCTTTTGCGGTTGTAGATTTGAGATTAAATGATGGGAACGGACTTGAGGTAGTAAAGGAAATTCAAAAAAATAATTCAAATAGTAGAGTTATAATGTTAACTGGATATGGAAATATTCCAACAGCAGTTGCGGCAATAAAAGAGGGTGCAATTGATTATCTTGCAAAACCTGCTGATGCGGATGATGTTGAAAAGGCTCTTCTGGCAGATCCTGATAAAAAAGCAGCCCCTCCAGAAAGTCCAATGTCTGCCGATAGAGTTAAATGGGAACACATTCACAGAGTTTTTGAGTTATGCAATAGAAATGTTTCGGAGACAGCTAGACGTTTGAAAATGCATAGAAGAACTCTTCAAAGAATCTTATCTAAAAAATCTCCTAGATAAAATTTCTAAATTTTAATATTTTTTTAACTAATAAAGTTAATAGTAAAATCTTGAATAATTCAGCTAATAAGAATGGAAAAACACCTAATTGAAGAATAGGCTTTTCCCAACCAATTAAATTACCTAGCCACAAAACTCCAAGAATATAAATTATTGAAGTTGACAGTGTAAGTTTAATAAAAGTAAATACGAAATTAGAATTGTATTTTAAATATCCTGCAAGAAAACTTGCAAAAACAAACCCAATTAGATACCCCATGGTTGGTCCTACAAAATAAGCAATTCCCAAACCCTTTTCTGGCGAGTTCGAAAAAACTGGTAATCCTACAATTCCTTCTAATAGATAAAGTATCACCGTTGCTACTCCAATCTTATATCCAAAAGAAATTCCTAAAAATAACACCACAAAGGTTTGCATGGTCATAGGAATTGGATAAAATGGAATTTTTATTTTAGCAGAAATTGTTAGTAAAATTGAACCAAGAATAACAATTAATAATGATTTTGTTAATTTGTTATGAGATATTGTTTTTACAAGTTCCATATTATTAAATTACTATTTAAATTAAAAATAATCTAGTTTTTTGTTAATCTTAAAAAAACATCTTCAAGATCTCCATCATCTGTAGAAATATCAATTATTTTTATATTTTGTTCTTTTAATATTGATACAATTGTATCAATATTAATTTTACTTTTTTCATAAGAAACACTCAATTTATTTTGATTATTTAATATTATTTTTAAAGATTCTAAAGCGTTATCTGTAATGTTTGATTTTTTATCAATTGTGAAATGTACAATTTTTGTTTGTATTCTATCTAATAAATTTTCAGTGGTATCTAACGCAACCAGCTCTCCATGGTTCAAAATTCCTATTCGATCACACATTTTTTCAGCTTCTTCAAGGTAATGAGTAGTTAATATAATTGTAATACCTTGATTATTTAATGATCTTAGATTTTGCCATAGTGTTTTTCTAAGATCTACATCTACACCAGCAGTGGGCTCGTCCAAAATAATTATTGGGGGCTGATGAACCATAGCTTTAGCTACCAATAGTCTTCTTTTCATTCCTCCTGACAAACTTCTTGAATAGCTATTAGCCTGCTTTTCTAAAGATACTAATTTTAAAATTGCATCAGTTATTCTATCCTTTTTTTTTATTCCATATAATCCAGCCTGTAATTCTAATAGTTTCTTAGGACTAAAAAATGGATCAAAGTTTACTTCCTGTGGGACTATTCCAATTGATGCTCTTACCTGTCTTGGATTCTTATCTAAATTAAATCCCCAAACATTTACTTCTCCATCAGTTTTTATTACTGATCCACCAAGTATGTTTATAAAGGTACTTTTTCCTGCGCCATTAGGTCCAAGCAGACCAAAAATTTCACCCTCTTTCACCTGTAAGTTTAAATTTTTTAAAGCCTGTGTGGATATCGATCCTTTTTTTGAATAAATTTTATTTAAGTTTTTAACAGTTAAGACGCTTTTTTTATTCATATGCGATTATAGACTTATAACATTAAGATGAATTAAGATAACATTATTATAATTTTATGAGCAAAATAAAAAAGACAGATCATTTCTATTTAATTGATGGATCAGGATATATTTTCAGAGCTTATTATGCGTTGCCCCCTCTTACAAGGAAGAGCGATGGATTGCCAGTTGGGGCAGTAAATGGTTTTTGCAACATGTTATTTAAATTGTTAGAGGATTCTAAATCTAATGAGAATTCAGAAAAACCAACTCACTTTGCAGTAATTTTTGACTCAGCTAGAAAAAATTTTAGAAATGAAATATATTCAGAATATAAAGGCAACAGATCTGAGACCCCAGAAGATCTTATACCTCAATTTGATTATATAAGAAAATCAGTACTTGCATTTAATTTACCATCTATAGAGTTAATTAATTACGAGGCCGATGATTTAATAGCAACATATGTTGAACAAATTTTGGCTGAGGGAGCAAAAGTTACTATTGTTTCGTCAGATAAAGATTTAATGCAGCTATATAAAAAAAATGTGAGAATTTATGATCCAATGAAAAATAAATTTATAACTAAAGAAGATGTAAAAAAAAGATTTGGAGTTGGTCCTGAGAGCGTAGTGGATGTTCAGGCTTTAGCCGGAGATAGCACCGATAATGTTCCAGGAGTACCAGGCATCGGAGTAAAGATCGCCGCAGAATTAATTAACAAATATAGAAATTTGGATAATCTTCTGAAAAATGCAAATAAAATCAAGCAAAACAAAAGAAGGGAGACACTTCTTGGAAATAAAGAAAATGCAATAATTAGTAAAGAACTGGTAACTTTAAAAAAAGATGTTCCAGTTAAGAATAAAATTAATGAATTTGAGTTAAAACAAGTAGACAAAGATAAACTTTATGAATTTTTGAGAGAAATGGAGTTTAATAGGCTTTTAAGTTCGGTAATTTCAAAATATGGAGAAGCCAAATTTGAAATTAATAAATCAAACAATAACAATAAAAAATATTTTTCAAAAATTACAAAAAAAAATTATCTACTAATCAAAAATGAAAATGAGATTGAAAATTGGTTAAAAGATGCCGAAGAGATTGGTGAATTTGCAATAGACACAGAAACAAACTCATTAGACCCCCATCAAGCCAAACTTGTTGGTATTTCGATTTCAAATTATATTGGAAAAGCATGTTATATTCCTATCAATCATAAAAATGGAAAAAATTTAATTGAAAAAAGAGTCCTTAAAATTCTAAAACCCTATCTTGAGGATAAAAGTATTAAAAAAATAGGACAGAACATAAAGTTCGATTATATAATATTTTACCTTAGAGGCATAAATATAAATTCTATGGAAGATACTATGCTCATGTCCTATGTACTAGATGCTGGCAAAAACCGTCATAACATGGACACTTTATCTGAAATTCATTTAGGACATAAGACCATACAATTCAAAGATTTAGTTGGTACAGGTAAAAAAAAAATAACTTTTGACGAAGTTGATGTAGATACAGCAAAAGATTACGCTGCTGAAGATGCCGATATTACCTATCGACTATATAAAATATTTTTTAAGTCTTTAAGAGCTGAAAATTTAGTTAACATATATGAAATTTTTGAAAAGCCTTTAATCAAAATACTAGCATTAATGGAAATAAATGGAATAAAATTAGATAAATCTTTTCTAAAGAAACTTTCAATAAAATTTGCTGATAAAATATATCAGATAGAAAAAAAGATCTACAAGATTTCAAAAAAAGAATTCAATATTGGCTCTACTAAACAGCTTGGAGAAATTATGTATAATGAACTTAAAATTTCTTCACTTAAAAAAACAAAGAAAGGAAGTTTTGCAACGAGTGCTACTGTTTTAGAAAATTTAGCATTCAAAGGACATGAACTACCTAAACTTGTATTAGATTGGAGACAAGCAAGTAAGCTTAAAAATACTTATTCAGATTCTTTACCCGAACATTTAAATCCAAAAACAAATAGAATTCATACTTCATTTTTATTAGCCGCGACAACAACTGGAAGATTAGCTTCTAGCGATCCAAATTTACAGAACATACCTATTAAAACAGAAGATGGAAAAGATATTAGAAAAGCATTTATTTCAGAAAAAAATAATAAATTAATTTCTGCAGATTATAATCAAATTGAAATGAGAATATTAGCAGATTTAGCCGATGTAAAAGAATTAAAAAAGGCTTTTTTAAACAATGAAGATATTCATTCACTTACAGCAAGCCAAGTTTTTGGGGTAAGCATAAAGAAAGTTGACTTAGATATGAGAAGAAAAGCAAAAGCAATTAATTTTGGAATTATTTATGGAATATCTCAATATGGTTTAGCAAAACAAATTGGTGTTACCAACAATGAAGCAGAAAACTTTTTAAATTCGTATTTTATGAAGTTTCCCGAAATTAAAGACTACATGGCCAATACAATAAAATATTGTAGAAAAAGTGGATATGTAAGTAATATTTTTGGAAGAAAAACACATATAATAGGAATTAATGATAAAAACTTTAATGTCAGAAACTTTCAGGAAAGAGCTGCAATAAATGCACCTATACAAGGTTCGGCGTCAGAAATAATGAGATTGGCAATGATTAGAATAAATGATGAAATTCTTATAAAGAAAAAAGAAAAATTGAAAATGTTACTCCAAATTCATGATGAATTGATTTTTGAGTCTGATGTTAATGATGTCAACGAATCATCTAAATTAATAAAAGATACGATGACAAGTGTGAAAAATAGTGAGTTTCATTCTTTTTCTATTCCTTTGCTTGTAGATATTAATATGGGTGATAATTGGGGAGAACTTCATTAATAAATAATTAATTGCCCAAATTAGAACAATTTAGTATTTTTATTATTATTTATGAAACATACAATAGCCCTAATAGATGACGATAGAAATATCTTAACCAGCTTAAGTATAGCCCTTGAAAAAGAAGGCTTTAACATACAGACGTATTTGGATGGTGAAAGTGCACTAATTGGCTTGTCTAGAACACCTCCAGATTTAGCAGTTATAGATATAAAAATGCCAAGAATGGATGGTGAGGAGCTTCTAAAAAAATTGAGAAAAAAAACTTCTATGCCAGTAATTTTTTTAACCTCTAAAGATGAAGAGGTAGACGAGTTGCTAGGGTTAAAACTTGGTGCAGATGATTTTGTTAAAAAATCTGGAGGGTTTTCAACAAAAGTCTTGATTGAACGAATTAGAGTACAGCTCAGAAAAAAAGATAACAATATTGAAGAAAATAGAAATATTATCTCTCATGGAAAATTAAAACTAGACCCTTCTCAACTTGAATGCGAATGGAATGGAAAAGAACTCCCAGACAAGCTAACCACAACAGAATTTTTAATAGTTAAAGAACTTGCAAAGAGACCTGGAATTATAAAAGAAAGATCTCAATTAATGGATGTTGCCTATAGAGAAGATACTGACATTGAGGACAGAACTATAGATAGTCACGTGAAAAGAATTAGAAAAAAATTTAAAAAAGTCGATAATAATTTTTCAGCTATAGAGACAAGATATGGAAGCGGATATCGTTGGAATGTTAAATAATGTTAAGTCTTTTTTTAAAAAATCTATCAATTTTAAAAAAATTTTTATTCATTAATTTTATTGTTTTCTTGGTTATTGGAATATTAACTGTAGTTTACCTAGATAGTATACAACCTTCATTGATAAAAGATAAAACATCAAATCATATAAAAACATTAAATAATACTATTGAGAATCTTAATAGGTTGAAAATAAAATTTAATAAAGAAGATATTAGAAAATTTTTGTTTTCAACTAGATTTCTTTTTCAAAATTTAGATAGGGTACAATTTTTTGATAATAATTTTAAGTTGATTGGAGATACCGATACATTAGATTTAGATCCTAGAGCCTTTTCTCAAAGACTAGACAAAATTGAGATGGACGATCTAAATGTGGATAAAGATCAAAAAAAAGAAAAGAATGAAATTAAAAAGAACAAAAAATCATTAATTATTTTTTCAAAATTAGAGAATTATTTGGATTCAGGTGATTTTGGTAAGCCCTATACATACATTGAAGAATCTTATGATCAATTTTTATTAATCACAATTAAAAATGTTTTAAAAAATGATGAAAATATTGGTTATTTAGCAATTAGTGAAAATGCGAACGACGTCAAAGCAGCCATTAATGAAAGAAAAAGCTTTATAATTAGAACAGCAATAGTAGTTGGAATTGTCATAGTGATATTTTCTTTGGTGCTGAATAAATATTTTTTAAAACCAATAAGAAATCTTGTCACTTACACAAATATTATAAGAGAGAAAAGTACTAAAAAATCAAACATTGAGAATATAAAAAAAAGAAATGATGAACTGGGTATTCTATCTAAATCATTAGACGAAATGACAAGTGAACTCAAAAAAAGAATTACAACTGCTGAAAACTATTCCACTGATTTACTCCATGAAATTAGGAATCCTTTGGCATCATTAAAAAGCGCTTCTGAGATAATCTCTGAAACGGAAAATAAAGAACAAAGAAATAAACTAATTGGAATCGTATCTAACGATGTTGAAAGAATTGAAAGATTGATTACTGATTATTCTCAAATGTTAAAGGATGAAGCTGCTATTTCATCAGAAAAAATGATGAAAATTGATCTAAAAAAAATTGCTGTGTCAGTCGTTGATGATTTTAATAGTATTTATGAGTCAAAAAGATCCATTGGCATTAAACTAAAAACGAATGCTGCAAAAGATTATAAAATTTTTGGAATTGAGAATAGAATTGAACAAATAATTGCAAATCTTCTAGAAAATTCAATTTCATTTAGTGAAGATAACCAAGAAATAGCTGTCGAAATCTCCAAAAAGAAAAATGGCAAACTATCGTTGATTGTTCTCGATGAAGGGATTGGATTCAGTGAAAAAGATACCAACAAAATCTTTAATAGATTTTACAGCAATAGACCTGAAAAATTTGGAGAACATTCTGGTCTAGGTTTAAATATAGTTAAAAATCTTGTTGAACTTCATAATGGGGAAATAATAGCAAAAAATAATAAAAACAAAGGTGCAAAAGTCGAAATTACGTTTCCAATGGCTTAATTAAATATTGATAAAAATAAATAATCTTGTTAGAAGGCCAACTTTATGAGCGACTACAAAATTAAGGATATAAATTTAGCTGAATTCGGCAGAAAAGAAATATCACTTGCAGAGACTGAAATGCCAGGTTTGATGGCATTAAGAAAAGAATATAAAGGAAAAAAACCACTTAAGGGGTCTAGAATAGTAGGCTGTCTTCACATGACAATTCAGACGGCGGTGTTAATTGAAACATTGGTAGATTTAGGAGCAGAAGTTAGATGGTCTTCTTGCAATATTTTTTCAACACAAGATCATGCTGCTGCTGCAATAGCAAAAGCTGGAATTCCAGTATTTGCTTGGAAAGGTGAATCCGAAAAGGAATATTGGTGGTGTGTTAGACAATCTATTGAAGGAAAAAAGGATTGGAAACCCAACATGATTCTTGATGACGGTGGAGATCTAACAGCATTAATGCACAAGGATTATAAAGATTTACTAAAATCAATTAAAGGATTATCTGAAGAAACTACCACAGGAGTATTGGCTCTTAAGAAAATGGAATCTGAAGG
>Ga0208642_1001410_pt1 | contig 11103 bp, 10 predicted proteins | sample ETN02SmetaG_4_FD_185790 | JGI IMG/M metagenome (GOLD analysis project Ga0208642, IMG submission 185790) | Marine microbial and viral communities from oxygen minimum zone, Eastern Pacific Ocean - ETNP2014F10-02SV251 (SPAdes) (version 2) | ecosystem: Environmental > Aquatic > Marine > Oceanic ...
AGGACCGCGGCGGCGATGAGCATGGTCACGCCCTCGAGCACCTCACGCGAGGCGCCGGAAACCTCAAGCACGAAAGTCATGAGATAGGCGGTTGACAGGCTAGCCGCCAGCGCCCAGCCGACTCCATGATAAATGACCCAAACCTTGTCTCCCTGATCCGAACGGCGGAGATAGGTAATAAGGGCGGTGATCACAAGTATCGCCTCGAATCCCTCGCGCAGCAGGATCAAAAACGACTGGAACAGAGTGGAGACGAACCCGCCCGTGGTCTCTTCTTGCGATTCCGCAGTTTCTTTCAGCCGCCACCGCAAATCGGTCCATGCCGTCTCGACCGCCTCTGGCGGTGATCCTCGGGAAGCCAGCCCGATGACCCGGCCGAACAAAGATTCCAATTCCGTCTTGAGGCCAGCATCCTTCATGCCGATCACGGTCTCCATGCCGCTATCCTCAAAAACATCGAAGTAAAGCGAAGAAACCGTATCGGCCGTCTCGAACCCGTCCCCCGGATCGTAAGCCTTTATCGCCACATCCCCCTTGGCGATGATCTCACCGACCACCATGGGAATATCAACCGGATCGGCGGCCGTGGCCCGGATCGGGGCAAGCACCGACAGCGCCACAAATACTGTCGCGATCAAACGAAAAATCATTGGTTAACCTTGAAGACCTCCGCCGGCACACCGGCTCTATCGAGGACCTCTGCGTCCCGACGCACCGCCTGGCGGATACCTTCGGCGATTTCATGGACCACATCAGGGCTTTCACGGCTCTTGATTGCCTTGCGCATGCTTCCGAACTGTTTTTCAACCAGATAGGTGTGCTTCGCACCGATGGTTGTCCGCATGGCCGCTTCCATCTTACGGTCTTCAAACACGCCGAAATAGGCCTCAACTACCGCCCGCTGCGCCGCCCTCGCATCCCCCACCCGGTAACGGGTTTCTGCCTCATCAATGAACAGTACAATCTCCTCGGCTAGCGGCTGCCATACGGAAGGCTCCCCGGACCGGACCACCGCGGCCATACCCAGGACAGCCCCGATAAACGCCATGGAAAAACTAATTGACCTCATTACAATTCTGTCATCGTTGATGTCGGGAACCAAGCCGGTAGAGCCCCCATTCCGAGCCCAATCAGAGGACCGGAATATACAGCGAATGAGAGGCGTTTGCAAATATTACATCTCGCAGACAGAATACACAAAGCCGGGAATGCTTAGGAAAAACCTGTTTATTACATTCGAAAAGTGAATCCGGTAGCCTTCCTCTCAAAAAAACCTCACAGTGAACTTGTCTGGCCATCGGCTTTTTTTAGTTAAGGATTTAAGTTAAAAAATTATGTCTTTAAATGTGGTGAAACGACGCAGAATTACGCACCACCTCATAACCCTAAGGCTACGGATTCGAACACGAACACGGCCAGCCCTACTGCGGGTGTATCCGGAAAACCAGCTGCCATCGCGGAGTCCGGAAATGGTAAAAACCCCCAAAATCGCCCTGACCTAAAAAAAAGAGTGACGGACGCACCGGAATGGCCTACCTTTCCGCCATAAACGATGCGCCTCACGATGCGCGGCCCGAGTTTGGGGAGGAAGTCACACTCTGGGACAAAATTTTGTCCCTGGTGTGGAATAAGATGCAGGTAATGCATCATTAAAAATGGCAAGACCGGGTTCCGGTGTTGCCATTTTTTATTGGGCAAACAGCCCCCCGCTTTTCACCCCCGAACCATGAAACCTAAACCCTCATCCAAGGCGGATTAAGGTGCGCAATTTTGTCATAGATTGGGCAGGTCCTGCGGTGGGCGCCGGGAAGATAGCCGGCGCTCATGAGAAATTCGTTGGTGATTTCGCCTCCGGTAAAATGGAAAGTTTCCTTAAACAGCTTGACCCAGTCGTCCTTGGGTCGGGGGTGGTGATGGTCGAGCCAGGCGGAAAATGAGCCGAACCTGCGGACCAGTCCCTGGATAACCTGGGCGTTATGGATGGCGGCGGCGATTTTCAGGCGGTTGCGGATGATCCCGGCATCGCCCATGAGGCGGGCCACGTCGTCTTCGCCATAGGAGGCTACCCGGTCGATCTCGAAGCCCTCGAAGGCGGACTGGAAATTCTCCGTCTTCTTGAGGATGGTGAGCCAGGACAACCCGGCCTGGTTCAACTCCAGCACCAGAAGTTCAAAGAGGGCGTCGTCGCCACGCAGCGGAAAGCCATAGACCTCGTCGTGATAGGGCCCGTGAAGGGGGTGACCCGGCGCTGCATCGCAGTACCAGCTCATGGAGAGCTAAAGCTCTCTCACGTTGATGATCCCCGACGTCACCAGAGCGTAAACCCCCGCCCATAATAGGGCGGCAATGACGGTGGTCGCGGCGAATTTTAGACCGAGACGGGGATTGGCGGGGGCACCGCTGTCATGGCCTTCCCCGGGCGCGGACTCCCCCCTGCGGACGCCCCAAGGTAAAACCGCGAACAGGGTCACCCACCACAGGATGAAATAGACCACAAGGCCAGATGCGAGTCCCATAACGGCTTATGCTTCTTCGATTTCGATCAAGGTGCCGCAGAGGTCCTTGGGATGGGCAAACAGCACCGGCTTACCATGGGCCCCGGTCTTGGGTTCGCCATCGCCAAGAATACGCACACCCTCGGCGCGCAGGCGGTCGCGGGCCTCCATAATATTCTTCACCTCGAGACAGATGTGGTGAATGCCGCCCTCGGGATTACGCATCAGGAACTTAGCCACCGGGGAATCCTCGCCCAGAGGCGTCATAAGCTCGATGGTGGTGTTGGGAAGCTCCACGAAAACCACGCGCACCCCGTGATCGGGATAGTCCTCAACTCCAGAAACCTTTGCCCACAGAACATCGCGTTACATGACCCGCGCCACGTCAATATCGGGAACCACAATAGCCACGTGGTTGAATTTGCCAATCATTAGAATTTTTTTTCTGAAAAATAGTAAGATGGTTTTTGTGGTGATTCGTGCCGTTCCTGGTATGTAACACCATCCGCCCTGCGGACTTCTCGGGCCTGATTTCGATCCCACAGATATACATATAAATATACCTGGGAAAAGCAACGCCGGAGCTGAGCGCTCTCCAGACCCGAGACCATGTCCACAACACCCGTTTCGACAAGGTCGCCGCCGCCCTGCAATCACTTACCAGTTTAGCGAGCATCCTGACATCGTCGAGGCAAATGGTGCGCGCTGTAGGATAGCAATCAGGTGGGAATTCCGGCTTCGAAAGTAAATAGCATTCTGGTGCTCCGTTCGCCTGCCAGCTTGGTTTTACCTAAACATTCCCCTAAATCCGCACCACGTGGACCTGGGTCACGGGACGCTGGGTGCGTTCCAAGAAAAAGGCCTTGCGCACCGCGCACCGCACCACCTCCGCCACCTCAGCGTCGTCACGGGACGACGACCGGGAGAGCGTCTCCACCGCCACGGTCGCGGCAGCCCTGAGCCTGGCCAGGAAGGCCTCCTCCCTTTCTTCGCCTTCCGTGGCGAAATGGCCGGGGCCGCTGATGACGGGATCGGAGAGCAACTCGCCGTCGTCGCCGATGACCACGCTCACCGCCAGGGAGCCGTTGAACATCATGCGCTTGCGGGTCGCCATCATGGAACTGTTCAACGGCACCATACGGTTGCCGTCCAGGGTCAGACGGCCGCTGTGGACCCGGCCCACAACCTCCGCATCGCCAGGGGCGAGACGCAGCACCAGCCCGTTCTCAATCTCCACCGCCTGGGGGATCTGGCACGACCGCGCCAGCTTCGCCTGTTCGTGGAGATGGCGGGTCTCGCCGTGAACCGGCACCACCACCTGCGGGTTGACCCATTGGTACATCTGGGTCAGTTCATCGCGCCCAGGGTGACCCGACACATGGATAAAATGATCCTTCTCGGTCACCACCTCCACGCCGAGGGCCACTAGACGGTTCTGGAGCCGGGCGATGGATTTCTCATTGCCGGGAATGATGCGTGAGGAAAAAATGGCAACGTCACCCTTTTCTAGTTCCACCCGGGGATGATCGCCCGAGGCGATGCGGGCAAAGGCGGCGCGGGGCTCCCCCTGGCTGCCAGTGCATATTAGAAGAACCTTTTTCCGGGGCAGGCGCTCCACATCGTATTCCGTCAAAAATTCAGGAATATCAGTTAGATAACCATTTTCCTTCGCGCTCTCGTAGAACGACCACAGGGACCGTCCGATAAGCGCCGCGTGACGGCCATTGTCGGCAGCCACCAGGGCCAGGGTCTCGAGCCGGGCGATGTTAGAGGCGAAACAACCCACGGCGACGCGACCGCTCTCGTAACGGCCCACCAGTTCATCGAGGCTTTCCCGCAGATCGCCCTCGGAGCCCGACGCACCCTCGGTGAAGACATTGGTGGAATCGCAGACCATGGCTAGCACCCCGTCCTCTCCCAGTTCGCGGAGCGCCGCCTCGTTGGTGACCTCGCCTACCAGCGGATCTGGATCGAGCTTCCAGTCCCCGGTATGAAGCACGGTGCCGTGGGCCGAGCGGATGACCACGGCGTTGGGCTCGGGAATGGAATGGGTCAATGTAATGAGGTCAATGGTGAAAGGGCCCGCCATAAAAGAGCCGCTCAGAGGGATTTCCGTGATGACGGCTTCTTTTTCCAGCCCTGTCTCACGCAGCTTGCGGCGCAGGATAGAGGCGGTAAAAGAGGTGGCGTAGATGGGGCAGCGCAAGCGCCGCCATAGATAAGGCACAGCGCCGATATGGTCCTCGTGGGCATGGGTGAGGACGATGCCCGCCAGGCGCTCGCGCTTGTCCTCGATGAAGGCGGGGTCGGGGGTAATGATGTCGACCCAAGGCATGGTGTCGTCGCCGAAGGTAACGCCGAGATCGACGATAATCCATTCCCCCTCGCTGCCGTATAGGTTGAGGTTCATGCCGATTTCGCCCGACCCGCCGAGCGGCAGGAACAGCAGCTCCTCGCCCGGCACCGGCGTGCCCTCGGGCAGCAGCGCCTTGTCCGTTGCTAGCTCGGAGCGGCTCATGAAGGGCTGTTGATCTGGTGGATTTTCAGTAATCCCCGCAGGGTCAGTTCGGGATCGTGGTGCTGGATGGCGCCGGTAGAATCGGCGAAAAGCGCGGCCAGCCCGCCGGTGGCCACCACCGTCATGGGTTCTCCGAATTCCTGCGTGATCCGCGCCACCATACCTTCGATCATACTCACATAGCCCCAGAAGATGCCCGACTGCATAGCGCTGACGGTGCCGATGCCGATGATCTTCGAAGGCCTCTCCACGGCGATGCGTGGCAGCTTGGCCGCTTCCATGTAGAGAGCCTCCAGGGAAATGTTGATGCCCGGCGCGATAACGCCGCCGGTATAGTTGCCCTTGGCATCCACCACGTCGAAGGTTGTGGCGGTACCGAAATCGAGGACGATAGCGGGGCCCTTGTAGCGGTCATGGACGGCCACTGCGTTCACCAGCCGGTCGGCCCCCACCTCGGCGGGGCGCTCGGTGAACACCTCGATCCCGAGGTCCACACCGTCGGCGCCCACGATCAAGGGCTCGCATTTGAAATAGCGGTGGCACAGGGCCGAGAGATAATGCTGGGAGGCGGGAACCACATTGGCGATGGCCACCGCCTTGATATCCCCTGGCGCCATGTCTTCCAGCGTCATCAGCTGGGTCAGCCACACCGCATATTCGTCGGCGGTGCGGTGGAGGTCGTTGGAACTGCGCCAACGGGCGCGCAGCTCCTCGCCGTCGAAAATGGCGAAAATCACGTTGGTGTTGCCTGAATCGATAGCCAGCAGCATGGTTGTTTTGTTCCTTACCGTTTCTTTTTTGGTCGCCCTAGCGAGCTTGGGGGAAAAACACATCCCCGGCGGTGATTATCCTGGTTACGCCGCCGCCCTGCCCCAGAACAAGAGCACCGGAAGCGTCGAGATCGAGAAACGTTCCGCTCAAACGTTCCTTTTCTAGTTCCACCTCAATGGGACCACCCAGCCCCAGCACCCGCGATAGCCACGCCTCACGCAGGGAGGGGAACCCTTCTTCCTGCCAGCGCGTATAGCACTTCTCGAAGCAGAAACAAAAGCGTTCAAGCATGTCCACCGCCGTCACCCCCGCCGCGCCCACCGCCTTCAGCGAGGTGGCGGGAGTGGAAACGTCTTGCGGGGGCGATTTAAGATTGAGACCCAGCCCCAGCACCAGCCATTTCACGCGGTCCCGGCGGGAAGAGGATTCGAGTAGGATTCCCGCTGCCTTGCGCCCGGCCAGGAAGACGTCGTTGGGCCATTTATAGGAGATGTCCACACCCTCGGGAATAATGGGGTCCAGGGTTTCACCCAGCGCCACCGCCGCCACGAAGCTGAGCTGGACGGTCTCGGTCAGGGGTTTTTCAGGACGTAGGATCAGTGACAGATAGAGGTTTCCAGGTGGCGATACCCAGCCGCGGTTGCGCCGCCCCCTGCCCGCCGTCTGCTCACGGGCACAAACGATGGTAAATTCCCTCGCCCCTTCCCTGGCCAGACGGCACGCCTCCTCGTTGGTGCTGTCGAGGCGCTCGAAGGAAACGAGGTGGTAACGGGAGGAAAGGTTCGGGGCCCGGGTCATAGTCTCTATGGGGAAAAGGGAGCGCAGTTATCCGGGAAAGAGCGATGACGCCGCAACGCTGGCCGCCGCAAGGATGGGCTCGGGATAGACAAAGAAGAACATGGTGAAAACCCCGGTAACCAACAGAATCAAGCCGATATCGCGGCCGATCCACCTGTCCAGGGGCTCGTGGGATTCGTCGAAATACATGAACTTGACGATACGCATGTAGTAGAAGGCCCCCACCACGCTGGTGAGGATGCCGAGAATGGCGAGGGTATAGAGCCCGGCTTCGATGGCCGCCAGAAAAACGTAGAGCTTGCCGAAGAATCCGGCGAGCGGGGGAATCCCCGCCATGGAAAACATGAAAACGGCCATGGCCAGGGCAATCATGGGATGGGTCTTGGAAAGCCCGGCCAGGTCTTTGATATTCTCCACCATGCGGTCGTGCTGGCGCATGCAGAGGATGACGGCAAAGGTGCCCACCACCATGAATAGATAGACCGTCATATAAATCAGCACCCCCTGAACACCTGCAGGCGTGCCCGTCGCCAGTCCCACCAAGGCGTATCCCACATGGCCGATGGAGCTGTAGGCCATGAGGCGCTTGATATTGGTCTGGGCAAGGGCGGCAAAACTGCCCAGGATCATAGAGGCCAGCGACACTGCCACCACCACCTGACGCCATTCCTCCACCAGCCCGCCCAGGGGGTCCAGTAGAACCCGCATGAAGAGAGCGATGGCGGCAATCTTCGGGGCCATGGCGAAAAAAGCGGTGACCGGCGTCGGCGCGCCCTCGTAAACATCGGGCGTCCACATGTGGAAGGGAACCGCAGAGATTTTGAAGGCCAGCCCGGCCATGACGAAAACCAGGCCCACAACCACACCCATGGGAGCCTGGGTGTCGGCAGCGGTGAGGATTTCGGCCAGTACGGGAAATTCCGTGCTGCCGGCGAACCCGTAAATCAGCGACATACCGTAAAGCAACAGCCCCGAAGACAGGGCACCGAGGATGAAATATTTGAGCCCGGCCTCGGTGGATTTCAGTGTGTCGCGGCGGATCGCGGCCAGCACATAGAGGCACAGGTTCTGGAGTTCCAGACCAAGATAAAGGGAGAGCAGGCTGTTGGCGGAAATCATCATCATCATTCCCAAGGTGGCGAACAGGATGAAAATGGGATATTCGACGCGCTCTTGCTTTTCGTGTTCGTGGTAGTCGAAGGAAAGGATCACCGCCAGCGCTGAGCCGAGAAGCACCAGCGATTTCATGAAAACGGCGTAGCGGTCGGAGATGAAGAGGCCGGAAAAGGTGACGGCGTCCCCCGGCGCGGTGGTCATTTCCAGCACCTGGACGGCAAGCAGGACGAGAACCGTGGCATAGCCCACGAAGCGGGGCATGGCGTCGCGGCACACCGCGCCATAAAGCAGCAGCAGCAGGCCGCTGAAGGCAAGCACGACCTCGGGCATGGCGGGATAAAAATCAGGCAGTTCGGTCATGTCTTCTTCTTGGCTCCTAGGGCGCCGCAACGGCGAGCTGAAGGCCGTGCGCAATCTCGAAATTTTCAACCAGGTTATTGGCCGAGGCGTGCATGAAGCCGAGGAAGTATTCGGGGTATATCCCCATCCACAGCACAAGCACTACCAGCGGCGTAAAGATCGCCACTTCCCGGCGGTTGAGGTCGAGGATAGATTTAAGCTCTTCTTTTTCCAGCACACCCAGCATCACCCTGCGATAGAGCCACAGCATATAGACCGCGCCCAGCACCACCCCGATGGACGCCAGCACCGCCAGCAGGCGGTTGGTCTGGTAGGCGGCGAGAAGGCTTAAAAACTCGCCGATGAAGCCGCTGGTGCCAGGAAGGCCCAGCGCCCCCAGGGTAAACACCATGAACACCAGGGCATAGGCTGGCATGCGGTGGACCAGCCCGCCATAGCGGGCGATATCGCGACTGTGGATGCGGTCGTAGACCACCCCCACACACAGGAACAGGGCCGCGGAAATGATGCCGTGGCTGAGCATCTGGAACAGCGCCCCTTCCACGCCCTGGACGCTGACGGTGAAAATACCAATGGTGACGAATCCCATATGGGCCACCGAGGAATAGGCAACGAGTTTCTTCATGTCTTCCTGGGCCAGGGCCACCAGCGAGGTGTAGATAATGGCCACCACGCTGAGCGTAAAGATCAACGGCTGGAAGAAAAGGCTGGCCTCGGGCAGCATCGGCAGGGAGAAGCGTAGGAACCCGTAGGCCCCCATTTTCAGTAGTACCCCGGCGAGAATCACCGAGCCCGCCGTGGGCGCTTCCACATGGGCGTCGGGCAGCCAGGTATGCACCGGCCACATCGGCACCTTCACGGCAAACGAGGCAAAGAAAGCTAGCCACAGCCAGTACTGCAGGGAGGGGTCGATTCTGGCCTGCATCAGGGTCTGAATGTCGGTGGTTCCCACCACCACGTAGAAGGTGAGCACCGCGATCAGCATCAGTACCGAGCCGGCGAGCGTAAAGAGAAAGAACTTGAAGGCCGCATAGATGCGGCGCGGCCCACCCCAGACGCCGATAATCAGGAACATGGGAATCAGCACGCCCTCGAAGAAGAGATAGAAGACTACGAAATCAAGGGCGCAGAACATACCCACCATCATGGTTTCCAGCACCAGGAAGGCGATCATGTATTCCTTGACGTGGCTGCGGATAGATTCCCAGCTAGCGAGCACGCAAAGCGGCGTTAGAAAGGTGGAGAGCAGCACAAACCATACCGAGATACCGTCCACACCCATGCGGTAATGGATGCCCAGCCCGCTGATCCACTGTTCGGTTTCCACGAACTGGAAACCCGCGACGTCGGAATCAAAACTCAGGACCAGCAAAACCGACAGGGTGAATGTAACGAGCGAAGCCCAGAGCGCAAGCTGGCGTGAATTGCGGGCCACAGTTGCCTCGTCGCCCTTGATCATGAAGATGAAGAGGGCGCCGATGAACGGCAGAAAAGTAACCAGCGAGAGTATGGGAAGATGCAGCACCATCGCCCTAGCCCGCCAACTCGTAGAGATACCAGCTGATGAACCCGACCACGCCGATGATCATGGCGAAGGCGTAGTGGTAGACATAGCCGCTTTGCAGCGCCGCCGCGCGCCGCCCCATGCTCATGACCGAGGCCGCGATGCCGTCGGGGCCGATACCGTCGATGAGTTCGCCGTCACCCGATTTCCAGAGCGCGCGCCCGAAAGCCAGCGCCGGACGCACCAACAGGCGGTCATAGACCTCGTCAAAATACCACTTGTTGTAGAGGAAGGTGTGTAAACGTGGGAAACGCTCCGCCGCGTGGCCGGCAAGTCCCGGGAACATGAAATAGACCACGAAGGCTAGCAATATCCCCAGCCCCGCCATAACCAGCGGTGCAATCTTGATATACTGGGGCGCGTAGCGGACCTCGGCCAGGGCGTCGTGGCCGGGCAGCACCAGAATCGAGGCGCGCCAGAACTCCTCTCCGCCGTCGCCCACGAACAGGTCATAGCCGAGATAACCGGAGAAAATAGCGCCCACCGACAGCAGGACCAATGGCACCGTCATCACCTTCGGCGATTCGTGCACATGGGCCATGACCCTCTCGTCGGCCCGAGATTCGCCGTGGAAGGTCATGAACAGCAGACGGCAGCTGTAGAAGGCCGTGAGGAAGGCCACCACCACGCCCAGGATATAGGTAAAATTGCCCACCACACCATGCGCTGCCCAGGCCGATTCGATGATGATGTCCTTGGAATAATAGCCGGCGAAGAAGGGAATGCCGGCGAGCGCCAAACTGCCCACCCACATCACCGTGTAGGTCAGTGGAATCCGCCGCCAGAGCCCCCCCATTTTGCGCATGTCCTGTTCGTCGGACATGGCGTGGATTACCGATCCCGAGCCCAGGAACAGTAGCGACTTGAAGAAGGCGTGGGTCATGAGGTGGAAAATGGCGGCGCCATAGGCCGACACCCCGATGGCGAAGAACATGTAACCGAGTTGGCTGCAGGTGGAATAGGCGATCACGCGCTTGATGTCGTTCTGGGCCAGGGCGATGGTGGCCGTCATGAAGGCGGTCAGTGCCCCGACCACGGCCACCAGGGCGAGCACCAAAGGAGCCAGCTCGAACAGGGGCGACATCCGCACCACCATGAACACCCCGGCGGTGACCATGGTGGCAGCATGAATCAGCGCCGAGACCGGGGTCGGACCCTCCATGGCGTCGGGCAGCCACACATGCAGACCAAGCTGCGCCGATTTGCCCATGGCACCAACGAACAGCAGCAGGCAGATCAGGGTCAGGGCGTGTACTTCGAGTCCCAGGAATTCGAAAGTGGTCTCTGCCTGGTCCGGGGCGGCGGTGAAGATGGTCTCGAAATTGACTGAGCCGAACAGGTAGAAGACCGCAAAAATGCCCAGCACGAAGCCGAAATCGCCGATACGGTTGAGCACGAAGGCCTTGATGGCTGCGGCATTGGCCGAATCGCGGTCGTGCCAGAACCCGATCAGCAGATACGAACACAGGCCCACCCCCTCC
>Ga0208642_1001415_pt1 | contig 11083 bp, 7 predicted proteins | sample ETN02SmetaG_4_FD_185790 | JGI IMG/M metagenome (GOLD analysis project Ga0208642, IMG submission 185790) | Marine microbial and viral communities from oxygen minimum zone, Eastern Pacific Ocean - ETNP2014F10-02SV251 (SPAdes) (version 2) | ecosystem: Environmental > Aquatic > Marine > Oceanic ...
GATCGATGGTTCGTTGGATAAGGAGGAGTTTGAGTCCGGCAGCAAGCTCGATGGCGGACAGACGCCCCAGGCAACCCGCAATATCTGGACCATGTGTGACGGTCTGCCGGCTTCAAAAAATAATTTTACTGTTAAGAATGAAGGTGTATTAAAGTATTGTTTAAAAAATGTTGTCGCTCCAACCCCAGCTCCTGCCGCCCCAAAAACATATACCTTTAATTATACCGGTGCCGTTCAGACCTGGACCGTTCCTGGGCCATATTCTATGTCAATTATAAAAATAGAAGCTTGGGGAGCACAGGGCGGGGATGCTGGATGGTACTCTCATGCTGCATCTACCGGGCTTGGAGGGAAGGGAGGTTATGCAACCGGGCTTAGAGCAGTAAACGGAGGAGATGTCTTCAATATATATGTTGGAGGACAAGGTACAAGCTCGGTGGGCCAGCGTGTAAGCCGTCGACACCTCTCCTTTGCGGGAGGTTGGAATGGTGGAGGAACTGGAAACCAGTATGGAATGACAGGTGGTGGAGGTGCATCTGATGTTCGTTATGCAGTCTCGCCAACTCTCTCAAATCGAGTCATTGTTGCTGGAGGAGGAGGTGGCGCCGGAAACAGTCAGAACTCAACACGCCGGAGTGATGGCGGTGCAGGCGGCGGTACGGCGGGAATTCAGATGCCGCGCTCAACCCAGTTCCATAACAGAACAGCTGGACAAGGCGGCACCCAATCAACGGGTAATGCGCCTGGTGTTGGTGCAGATTCGCGTGGCAACAACTTGCGTGGCGGCGGAGGTGGTGGCTATTGGGGCGGAAAGGTTGGAAGCAACAGTACCGGTGGTGGTGGCGGTTCTTCCTATATAGGAATCAATAGTTATTTCTATCCCAATCACAGCACTATTGCTGGGGATAGTGCAATGCCTGACCCATCAAATGGGGGATGTATGACCGGAAGGTCAGGAGATGGTTTGGTTGTCATCACTACAGGGGTCGACGCCAAACAAGTTATCAATCCTCCGCCTTGCGCTCAAAACCAGGTAAAGGATTACACAGATCTCATCAACTTCGTCCGCGGTTCTGATCTTGCCGATCAGGACAGTGACGGCAACACTGCCGAAGACCGCTGGAAGCTGGGTGATATTGTTGGCTCCACCCCGATCCTGGTCGGCCCGCCGAGCGCCCAGGTCAGCAATGAAGATGCTCACAAAAGTTATCGTAGCGAGGCCTATTACCGCTTCAGGCACAATTACTCGGGTCGCCTGATCAACTCCAGCAAGTGCGGCAAGAGCTGTGCCAGGCGTGATGAGATGATCTATGTGGGGGGCAATGACGGTAAGCTCCACGCCTTCTATGCCGAAGGCAACAACGCCGGCAGGGAGCGCTGGGCGTTTATCCCGCCCAGTATGCTCCGTCGTCTGCCGGAGATGTACAAGACCGGGCAGAACAAGGTCAGCAGCAGTATCTGGGGGGTGGATGGTTCACCCCAGGTCAAGGATGTCTACCTGCCGAACGGCGGCTGGCGCACAGTGCTGGTCGCCGGGCTCGGCAGAGGGGGAAACAGCTTCTTCGCCCTCGACATCACCGACCCGGCCAACCCCAAACACCTCTTTACCATCGATAACGATACCGTAGATGACAAGGTTCATATCTGGCAGGGAGACCGGGACTACACCTCTTATGATCACGCCTCAGTGGTTTCGGATTTTGACTACACCGGGCTGGCCCAGACCTGGTCGACCCCTCGTATTGTCTCTATCACCAAAGGTTCGGCCCAGATTCCGGCGGTAGTGCTGGGTTCCGGCTTCAGCCTTGACCCCAATGCAGACGGCTATCTCTATGTTGCCAAGATCGACAGCGGGGCTGATGGCGGCAAACTGCTGAAGAAGGTGACGATCCCGCGAGATTCAAAGACCGGCTGGAACAGCGGGGTCAGTGCACCACTCTCTGTAATCAACTTTGATGTCACCAAGAGAGCGACCTATACCGGTTCGATCGCCTACTTCCCGACGACTGACGGACGGCTGTTCAAGTTCAACCTCACCGGAGGAACCGATCAGTTCAAGCTCACCCGGCTTTTTGATCCTGAGAGCTGTTTAAACAAGGCGGGCTGTCCAGGGCGTGCCTTTAACGGTCGCTTCGCCTTTGATGCCGTGACCCCGGCCTTTGGCAAGGATGGCGTGTTCCGTCTCTTCTATGGAACGGGTGATCAGCTTGAGGTCAACGCCGTGACTACTCCGCCGGCCAAGAACCGGGTCTATGCTATCCAGGATCAGGATTTCCCGGTGTGGACTAAGGACGACTCTCCCCTTCAGGATGTAAATCTTCTTAATGCCTCTAAGTGTCAGAATGCCGGCAGTTGGAAGTGGCCGCTTCCCGATGCCAACTCAAAAGTAACCGGAAAGGTGGCGGTAGGGCTGAATGCGGTCATGTTTACCCGTTACCGACCTCCCGGCAGTGGCAGCAGTTGTTCAGCCGGCACCTCCTTCTTCACCGAGCTGGACTTTACCTGCGGTACCCAAAAGCAGGAGATTGATCTCGGTGAAGGGGTGGCTACCGGTGTAGCCATTGGCAGGGAGAAAATTTACATAGGTATTGGCGGCAGCGGTGGCGGTGGCGGAGGCGGCCCTGGCCCTGGACAGGGGAAGGCGGTGACCGAGGAAGCGCCACAACTGCTCTCCGTGGTCCCGGCCTCGAAGCGGGTTGATGAAGGGGTCAAGATCGAACACTGGCGAGAGGTGGTCCGATGAGAACGGGCATCGAATTACCTGTATGTATTTTATTATGTACAATCAACTTAGTACCCTGCATTATTAACCTTAACAATAATAAAAAGTTTAAAGTGAAGCCCTGAAATGGTATTCGGACTGGGAAATAAAAAGAACAAAAAGGTCGGCACTGTCTCGCGGTCGGGGTCCCTGCAGACGCCCCCTGAAAAAAAATCGGTCAGGAACAAGAAAAAGAAACCGGCTCCTGCAAAGGGGGGGTTCTTCTCTCACTTTGTCGGTGACCGGGATGGAGTCGTCGGTATCGATATGACCGCCTCCGGAGTGCGGATTGTCGAGCTCGAACAGAAGAGACACAAGTGGGCTGTCAGGAATAGTGGCCAGGGCTTCAATAACAACGGTTCCGGTGACACCGATCTCAATGAGGTTGCGGAAGATCATGTCGAAACCATCAAACGGGTGTTCGCCCAAAAGAAGATCAAAAACACCAATGTGGCACTGGCTATCCCGGTCACCGGATCGATTATCCGCACCATCAATATGCCGTTGATGAGTGATCAGGAACTGCAAGAGGCAGTGAAGACAGAATCACTTTGGGAGAACATGGTTGAGATGACTGAAGAGTTTGGCAAATATTCGGTCTTCTGGCATGTCATCAGCCGACAGCCCAATGAAAACACCATGAGCCTCCTCTTTGTGGCGGCCAAACTGGAAGAGATTAATATCTATGTTGGCATCGCCCGGGCAGCAGGACTCAACCCTGTGGTGGTCGATTCAAGATGCATGGCGATCAGGGATTCGCTGGCGATGCGGCCGGATGTTGATTTTGACGAACAAGCCATCGCAGTACTTGAGGTTGGGCCGGTTGAAAACTATGTGGCGATCTATCTCAATGGCGTACCGGAAATTACAGATCTCTATGTCTCCGATCATGACAAGCACAAGCTGGCAGAGATCGATCTCACATCCGAGAATGCGGACGGCATTATGCAGCGCTTTGCAATGCAGATCAGACAGTGCCTCTCCGCCTTTGAAGATACCCACAAGACCACGCTCGACAAGGTGTTCCTGGTGTCGGCGTTACCCGAGTTTGGTAGTGCAGCCAATTTTCTCAGGAGTGATCTTGAAGGGTATCAGGTTGAAGTGCCGGATCCCTTCGTCAATCTGAAGCGGGCCGGGACGGAAGAGGAGCGACGATCCTCACGCAACCTCAGCGGCTATTCTGCAGTCATCGGGCTGGCGACCCGCAAGCTGGATATTTTTGGCTACTACCTGTCGAGCAGTGCATTGAGTGCCATCAACCTGTTGCCGGAACGAGAGAGTGTGCGCAAGACCGAGAAACTCAAGTTTTTTACCCGGTTTGGGATCGGCTTGCTGGCACTGGTTGTCCTTGCCGGTTGTGGCTGGACCTACCTTGAGACCCAGAAGCAGGGTCGTCTGCTGCAACAGTCTGTGGGGAAATATGCCGAGCTTCAGTTCGAGACCAGCGAGCTCCAGCAGCAACTTGATCAAATCATCACGAAGAAAGCGGCGCTGCAGTCCAAGCTGGACGCCAGCAGGGACATCTACACCAACAAAACAGTGATGTATGAGATGCTGATTGAAGTTAATCAGTCTGTTCCCGAGGGGGTATGGTTGACCCGGATCAGTTATGGTGCCGGGAATGAAGGCGATAATGCCGATGAACTGCTGATTGAGGGAAAATCCGTCAATGACGAGAATATTGTCGAATTTATCGGTAATCTTGCCGGCAAGAGCCATGTCTCTCAGGCATCCCTGCTGAGCATGACCCTTCCCCGAGAAGAACAAACCATCGAAGCCGGTCGCCGCGGGGTGACAGCCAAGAATTTTAAATTGAGATGCCGGCTTACGGGCATCCATGAAGAGTTGCTCTCCCAAGGCCTGACACCGAGTCAACCGGGAGGTGGCCAGTGAACCTGAATATGGATATTGGCGACCTCTTTAAGAGAAAAAACTCTGGCGGGAGGGGCGGTTCCAATCCTTTTATCGGCCAGATTGTTACTATTCTGATAATTGCCATCCTCGCAGGTAGTTACATTGGCCTCTACTGGCTGCCAAAGAGTGCACAACTGACAACCTTCAGAACCCAGGCTGCCGAGATCGACAGTTTGAGGATGCGGCGGGAACAGCTCGACCGGGATATTGTTATTTCCGGTCAGCAGCTGGCAGATGCCAGAACAACCTATGAGTCAGTAACCCGTCTATTCCATACTGACCAGGAGCTTGAAGACCTCTATCGACGGTTGAGTACCCTTGCCCAGCAGCATGGCCTGATGATCAGCAAGGTGACAAAAGGGATGGAAATCCCAATTTACGAGGAGTCTGTAGAGGCCAAACCTGCCGGGGAGGAACCCGAGCTTGATCAACAGGGCAACCCGATCAGAAAAGACCCGCCGCTCTATTACCGGATCAAGGTCTCTTTTCAGATTATAGGACGGTATCCCGCCTATGAGGCATTTCGGCGGGATCTGGCCAGTGAAGGCAAGATCATCAATATCGACTCAGAGGTTATCGAGACCGGAAAGGAAGAAGCAGAGAGGGATCAGGGCTGGATCAAGATTGCACTTGGGCTCTCTACTTATCGGATTGCCGGATGATTTGTATCGATCACTACACTTCGTATACATTGTATGAATGAACTGAATGGAGGGATGTATCACTTGAGCAATATAGGAGCTATCAGTCAATGGCTGGCCGCCGGGTTGGTTTGCATAGGGTTGGGGTTTGCCCTCCAGGCTTCGGCACAGAGTGGTCGTGACCCTTTCGCCCCTTATGTGATTGAGGAGCCGGAGATAGTCATACCCGGAAATCCAGAAGAGGGGGATAAGGAGGTGGTTCCCCAAAAACCGCCGCTTGAGCGTTATCCACTCTCCGATTACCGTCTTATTGGAGTCTTGAAAGGCCCGAAGGAGAGCGTTGCGCTCATACGCACCCCTGAGCGGAAAGACTTTTATCTCCATCTTTCAGACAAGCTGGGTAACCAGGAGGGGGTGGTTGAAGCCATCGAGATCACCGGCATCACTGTTAATGAGGGCGGATCCAGAACCATCATGCGGGTTCAAAACCGGATCGTGACCAGTAATGAAAGCTCCTAAACTCCTTGTCATCATCATTGCCGGCCTCCTGGCCTCTGCTTGTGTTGTCGATCGCCAGCGAGTGTATGAGTCTGAAGCTAAGTTCCCTGCGGGCTCCTCGATTATCGATATTGAAAGTTATGTCAACTCAACCAACATCCAGGCCGAAGATACTATTCGCCATGGCCCTCAGCTTGTTACCGATGACAAGCAGAATCTTAAACGCCGCCAGTTTATCCACCAGGATCCGGTGACTGATTACACCACTATCCAGGGCAATCAAAATCCGGGTGAGAGCTTGTTTCCCATCTCCATCAATGTGGAGAATGTGGAGATCACCACAGTCTTTAACATGATCTCGGAAATGGCCGGGATGAACATTATTGTTGGAGATGAGGTCAGCGGTACGGTGAGTATCCGCCTACAGGATATTCCCTGGGACAAGGTGCTCGATAATATTCTGAAGATCAAGAAACTGGCCAAGCATGTGGATAATGAATCGGGAATTATCCGCATTCACTCCCAGGAGGCACTGGTGGCCCAGGAGGAGTTCGATCGCAAGCGGGCGGAAGATGCCCAGAAAAACATCGATGCCCAGCGCGCTCTGGAACCCTTGCGAACGGAGATCTTCAGGCTCTATTATGCTGACCCGGAAGATGTGAAAACCGAGATTGAAAGTATTCTCGGCAAGGCGGAAGGAGGAGAAGGGGCGACCAAAGTGGCAGCGGGTACCGCCCAGGTGGTTATTGATGAGCGCACTCGTTCCCTGGTAGTCAAAGCACGGTCCGGTGAACTGGACCAGATCCACGAAATCATCAAGCGGGTTGATGTGCGCAATGTTCAGGTGTTGATTGAGGCCATTGTGGTCAACGCCACGGATAACTTTCTTGAGGAGTTGGGGGCCAGACTGGGGCTCGACAAGACTGGAACCATATTCGGGGGTGTGGGACGTGCTGCAGGATTGGCCTCCGGTGCCGCTTCAGGGAGTATTCCTCCCGCGGTGGGTTTTGGAGATACCGCCTCCTGGATAGGGGATAATACGAGCTCAATCAGTGATCTGCTGGCCCTTTCAGAGACAGCCACAGGAGGGATCGGACTGCTCCTCTCCAGCGGCACCCAGGCTCTGAAATTAGAACTCTCCGCCCTGGAGAAAGAGGGGCTCTCGAAGACGGTTGCCAACCCCAAGGTCTTTACGCTCAACAACAAGAAGGCCCTGATCAAACAGGGTGACAAGGTGCCCAAGGTAACGCCGGCCAGCGGATCAGAACCGGCTTCTGTAAGTTATGAAGAGGCCAACCTGCTCCTCGAAGTGACGCCCAGTATTGTCGGAGACGGCAACATCGTCCTCGAGATCAAACTCAATTGGGATGTGCCCGATGACAGCAAGGCCGTGCAGGGGAACCCCTATATCACTCAGCGGGTCATTGAGACTGAACTCCTGGTTCCCAATAAGGCGGTAGTAGTGATCGGCGGGATCAAGAAACAGGAGACCGCAGATGCCGAAGACAAGGTGCCGGGACTGGGAGATCTCCCGTTTATCGGCCAACTCTTCCGTAAAGCCCGAGTCAAGGATAATCGAACTGAACTTCTGGTGTTTATCTCCCCCCGAGTGATCTGATGAAACCGCAAGGGTCTGCGGGGATTACAGTTGATCCGGGATCGCAGGCGACGCTTGAAGAGCATCAACGGGTATTAGTGCTGAGGTAATCGTCTGATGCCGAACTACACATATGCCGGGTTGAAACAGGGTGAAAAGGTCAATGGCTCCATCATCGCAGCCAGCCGGGATGATGCGGTCTCCCGGTTAAAGAAGGACAAGATCATTATTACCGTCCTCGAACTGCAGGATAAGTCGAGGGGCAAAAGCGGGCTGCTCTCGGTTCGGGGGAGAGGAAAGGTGCCGACCAAAGAGGTGATGGTCTTTTCCAAGAAGTTTGCCACCATGGTGAAGTCTGGGCTGCCGATCCTGAATACACTGCAGATGCTGGTAGATCAGACCGAGAACAAGACCTTCAAAAAGATGGTTGACGAGATCCATCGGGATGTGGAATCGGGTGTTCCGATGTCGGAGGCTTTTGGCAAGCACAAAAAGGTGTTTGACAACATCTATGTCAACATGGTCAAGGCCGGAGAGATGAGCGGCCGTCTGGATGAGTTCCTTGAACGTCTTGTCATCAGTCTGGAAAAAACCGAGAAGATCAAGGCAAGTGTAAAGAAAGCGATGATGTACCCATCCATCCTGCTGGTGACAGCGATCCTGGTGATTATCATAATGATGATTTTTGTGGTCCCTGTGTTTGCCGATATGTTCAAGGGCGGGACTCTGCCCAAGCCAACCCAGGTTGTGATGGCGATCAGCGATTTTTTCCGTGATCCGACCCGGGGCGGCATGTTGGGCGGCACCATTGTCGGTCTGTTTGTGATCATAAAAGTACTCGCCGCACGATTTTATGGTTTTCGAAAATTCCTCCATTCGGTGCAGTTGAAAGCCCCGGCCCTGGGAGATATGGTGCTAAAGAGTGCATTGGCAAAAATAGCCATGATTCAGGGAAATCTGGCTGCTGCCGGGGTGGCGGTTCTCGACTCCCTTGATATCTCTGCTGAGGCGACGGACAATCTGATCATCAAGGAGGCGCTGATTGAGGTCAAGAAGGGAGTCTATTCCGGAGAGCCCCTCTCCGTCCTCTATCGAAAGTACAACAAGCTCTTCCCGATGACGTTTACCGAACTGATTGCCGTCGGGGAGGAGACCGGGGGTATGGAGGAGATGTTTGGCTCCATCAGCGGTTATTATGAACAGGAATTTGATGCCGCGGTTGAGAATTTAACCGCCATGCTGGAGCCGATAATGATTGTATTTATGGGCATTACCATCGGGGGTATACTGGTCTCGATGTATATGCCTATCTTCCAGATGGGGCAGACATTGCATTAGATCAGACACCGGTTGTAGCAGAATTGCCTGCTGCAGGATGTGATCGCCGTCACATACAAAACGGATTAAGCCTATTAAGGTATACTTAATCTATCTAACTGATATTCTACCGTAGTTATAGTAACAACTAAGGGCAGGATCTGACAGGAAAGGCAGTATTAACCAACGGGAGAAGGAAGATGAGCATCAACGCTGCAAACAGAACTTCGGCAACATCGGGTAACGAACAACACAGGAATCAGAAAGGATTTACCCTGATCGAACTACTCATCGTAGTGGCCATCATCGGTATCCTTGCCGCAGTGGGCGTCCCCATGTATCAGGGGTATGTCCTTAACGCCAAGATCAGTGGAACAACCGAGATGACAATACGGGCAAGGGACTTCACCTCTTCCACCATTACCTACTGCGCGTCCGGCGCGCCAACCGTCGCGCTGAAAAAAGCGGACGGTAGTGCCGCGCCGATGACCTGCGCAAAAAGTACGACCAGCACCGATGCTTTCGTTACCGCACTTATCGCCCACTTCGCCGGAGACGCTTTCATGAATACCTACGCCACAAGCGATGTCGCGGTCATCGCGGGTGATGCGGGCACCACATGTGGTGCGATCGGCATCAGCCAAGCTAGTGGCACCATTACAATCACAGGCCAGCCGGGTAATTCGGCTGGAACCTGTGTGGCAGCTGACAAGGCGACCTATACGGTCGTCGACGAACGCTGACAGGGGAAACTCCTCACCCACGATCTGTTGACAGAGGGTGGGGTGTTTTATTGAACAAAGAGCAGCCGGCACTGAGGGGTTGAACCGATTGCTGCCGGAGAATGGAATTTTATGAGGATTTGAGGATTTGAGGATTGTTGTTGTCCACTACGCCCATCGCCAGCGGGAGCGAGTCAGGAATGACGCTCATCGAGTTGCTTATCGCGGTGGCGATTGTGGGGATTCTTGCTGCGATCGGTGTACCCATGTATGTCGGGTATCTGGATCAAGCCCGGGCGGGTGAGGCACAGAACAATCTGCGTTCCATACGACTGATGCAGGAGAACTGGAAAAGCAACAACAACACCTACTATGGGCCGGTAGCCTGTAGTGCGAATTCACTCAATGCATTGAATACGGATCTTTTTGAAGGCAAATCAGAACTCAAGGGAGACAACTGGCAGTACTGTATCACCGCCGCGAACGCAACCTCATTCCAGGCTGAAGCAAAAGCAGCGGCTGGATCGGACTGGTACCGGTTAGATCAGAATAACAGAACCTTCTCAAATCGGCATGGGGTAGCTTGTAATACGGGATCATGCTGGTAAGGAGATCAGGATGACTTTAAATTTTATCAATTCAAACCTGGGGAAGCTCATAAAAACCGGGGCCATGACTTCCCTCCTTCTGCTGGCCGGCTGCGACAGCGGCAGCAGCATAATGGGTGATGGAACCGAGCCAATGATTAACTATCCGGGGGATAGTGATCTAAACATTACAGGGCAATGGAGGGGACGTCTTGCCATTGCACCAAACACCCCCTCGAGCAACTATCCCGGGGACGAGTCTCTTGATTTTGCATTGACTTTCAAGCAAACAGGAAGTGGTGAAGAAGCCACCCTGACGGCGGCCATGCAATTTGATTTTGATTCAAACGCCTCTAGCAATGATAACTGCCTTGATTTTGGTGATACCAATATTGAGCTCTCTATGGCGTACGATAGTGATGGAGATGGGGATGTTGATAGTGATGACGAGAGCTACACTCACTCAGGTTCAGCAAGTTATACAGCGCAGACTGCTACGAGCCCAGCTGCCGTCAGGGTTTCAATGAACCTTCATTCGGGGTTACAACTGGATATGGATGGAACGGTCAGCGGTAGCACCATCTCCGGTTCTTACAGCAACTGGGCAACTGTAGGAACCAGCGTTCCTATAAATACTGGTAAACCGCTCAAATCGATATCAGTTACCAGTTCCGGGTCGGGGTATACTCAATCAACGACCTTTGTCTCCATCACTGCGCCAGACCAGGCGGGAGGGGCACAGGCAGCAGCAGTAGCAGAGGTCACGAATAACGGAAAAATTGGAAAAATTCTGATTACAAATCATGGAAGCGGATACTTTGTTGCCCCAACAATTACAATTTACAGTATAAACGACGAGCTCGAATCGATAACAGTTACCAATCCCGGATCGGGGTATACTCAAGCAACAACCACAGTCTCCATCACTGCGCCTGACCTGGCGACAGGGACACAGGCAACAGCAGTAGCAGAGGTCACGAATAACGGAAAAATTGGAAAAATTCTGATTACAAATAATGGAAGCGGATACTATGTTGCCCCAGTAA
>Ga0208642_1001421_pt1 | contig 11046 bp, 9 predicted proteins | sample ETN02SmetaG_4_FD_185790 | JGI IMG/M metagenome (GOLD analysis project Ga0208642, IMG submission 185790) | Marine microbial and viral communities from oxygen minimum zone, Eastern Pacific Ocean - ETNP2014F10-02SV251 (SPAdes) (version 2) | ecosystem: Environmental > Aquatic > Marine > Oceanic ...
GCATCAGCACTACTTCCCAGACCTAAAGAATCAAGAACCAATATAATACTTCGTTTCATGGATTTTTCACTTGCTGGCTTCCAATATTTCGTATATCAAAGGATTTTCCTTGGGTTTTTCCTGACTAAATTGAATTAGTGGCGGAATGTTTTTCTGTAGAAATTCGAATTGATCATTATCACGTACATTTGCATAAGCCAAAGGATCGCCAACATCAACCCATTGACCTAAGCCGACCATCCCGGTTAACCCTACGCCATGATCTATAGCGTCACTTGATTTAGTGCGCCCAGCTTTGAGGTTAATCATATTTAGGCCTATTGCGCGAGGATCAATAGCACTAACGTAACCAGAAGACTCTGACAACACTGGCTTAATAATTGCCGTCGGAGCTATGTATTTGCTTGTATTGTCTATTAAATCAATCGGCCCTCCAAGTGCACTAACCATATTCGCGAACACCTCGGCGGCTTGACCAGAATGAAGCGCTTGTTGAGCATTTTTTCTGGCTGAAACTAAGTCGCTCTTTAGCCCTCCAAGTTGCAACATTTGAGCTGCCAGTTCGAGTGTTAGAGATAATAATCTTTGATCAGCCTCTTTTGGCTCGGTTAAGAATTCAATACATTCGACAACTTCAACTCCATTACCTACACTATGTCCTAGGACCTGATTCATGTCACTGATAAGGCAACGGGTTGATACACCGGCGCCATTGGCAACATCAGCGATGCTTTGCCCCAACTCTTTTGCCATTTCATATTCTGCAGCAAAAGCTCCAATACCGGTCTTGATGTCTATTACCAGAGCGTCCAGGCCAGAGGCCAGTTTTTTTGATAAGATTGAGGCAGTAATTAGGTCAATAGACTCTACAGTTGCAGTAACATCTCTGATCGCATAAAAGCGCTGATCGGCCGGCGCCAAGTTGGCGGTTTGACCGATAATTGCGCAACCTATCTCGTTAACAACCGCCCTAAATTTATCATTGTCTGGACAAACATCATATCCTGGAATGCTTTCCAGCTTATCTAGTGTACCTCCGGTATGGCCTAGACCGCGACCCGATATCATTGGTACATAGCCGCCACAAGCAGAAACAATAGGTGCTAGCATTAAGCTTACCTTGTCACCAACCCCGCCAGTCGAATGTTTATCAACTACAGGGCCATCAAGTTTCATATCCTGCCATTGCAAGACCTCGCCAGAGTGCATCATATGTTGGGTAAGACTCACACGCTCCTTCATGCACATACCTTGATGAAAGACAGTCATTGCAAATGCTCCGAGCTGGGCGTCAGTCAAGCTTCCATCACTGATACCTTTAACCAAGAAGCCAATTTCAGCATCAGACAAAACCAAGCCATCACGCTTTTTTCGGATTAGTTCTTGTGGCAGATATTGATTACTCATTGATTTAGTAATTAGTCACCATAAGGTGTCCAGATATTTTTCACTTCTGTTGCGTTGCGTAAGAATTCAAGCCCCTCACCTTGCCTAGAGTCAAGCCAATCACGATCTCCATCGATATGAACCCACAAGCGCTTCAAGTCTATAGCGCTAGTAGCTTCGACTTGAGAAACTATTTCTGGTTCGGCCCAACACCAGATGCCGTCAACCTCTGCATGACCAGCCAATTGTTCCGCTAATTCAGTCTTGTTGCCGGTTAGAATATTTACAACGCCTGCAGGGATGTCGGATGTTTCGAGTGTTTGTACAAGCTCCAAGGCGATACTTGCATAGCGCTCACTCGCTATTAACACAACTCGGTTGCCCATCGCAATAGCCGGCGCTATTAGTGATACTGTAGTAATCAATGGGTTTTCCTCTGGAGCGATTTGTGCCAATACACCGATAGCCTCAGGTAGGGCCATTGTTACTCCACGATAGGGTACATCATGTACAGCGCCATCGTATTTGTCCGCCCACGCAGCATAACTAAAGATGCGGCTCAGACTGGCATGAAATTCTTTTTTAGCCTGTTTCTTGGTGAGTCCACAAATCTCTTGTAAACGTTTAATCCATTCATCTTCACGTAGTGCTAGATTTTCTGCAAAAAAGTAAATAATTTGAGCTCTAAGGTGACCATTTTGGTTACTCCAGTTGCTTGCTTTAGTTGCGGCACTGACCGCGTTTCGAATATCTTTTCGGTTTCCTGCGCCAACCCAATTTGCAAGACTCCCGTCGGCATTATAGGTGGCAAAACTGTGGCCACCATCTGGTCTCACCTGTTTGCCTCCAATATAAAATTTTAGTGTACGGTCAATATTTTCATTGCCATCCTTAAGCTCAACTTTTAGTGGTTTTGGTTTCGCTGCTTTTTTTAGTAATTTTGGTTGAAGGTATTCATAAAGTCCTTCTTTGCCTCCTTCACGGCCGAAGCCAGATTCTCTTACCCCGCCAAAACCGCATGATGCATCGAACTGATTGTGACAGTTAATCCATACCACACCAGCTTTAATCTTTGGCGCGACGTCCATGGCGCGATTAATGTTTTCGCTCCATATACTTGCCGCGAGACCATAGCGGCTATTATTGGCAAGCGTTACTGCTTCACTTTGGGTTCTAAAAGGCATCGAAACTAGGACCGGCCCAAAGATCTCCTCCTGGGCCAATGGGTGGCTTGAATCAATTTCAGTTATCAGGGTTGGTGGGTAATAGTTGCCATCTTTCTGAGTTGCGGATGCCTGATAAAGTTCACCCCCATGCTCGAGACCATTTTGCACTAACTCATCAACCCTTTGATATTGCGTTTGACTAACCAAACTGCCTATATCAACAGACTTATTTAAGGGTGTGCCCTGGCGTAAGGTTTGCATCCTCTTTTTAAGTTTAGTGTGTAGTTTGTCAGCAATTTGAGCCTGCACCAGTAAACGTGAACCGGCACAGCAGACTTCACCTTGATTAAACCAGATAGAGTCAACCAGACCTTCAACTGCCGCATCTAGGTCAGCATCCTCAAAGACTACAAAAGCTGACTTGCCGCCAAGCTCAAGAGTTAATTTTTTGTTCTGTCCAGCGGTAGCTTTTCTTATAGCTCGGCCTACACTCGTAGAACCAGTAAACGCAACTTTATCGATTCCCTCGTGCGCAGCTAAGGCTGCACCAGTAGCGCCTGCACCATTAACGATATTAATTACCCCATCTGGAACGCCGGCCTGTTCGCACAAATGCGCAAAAAACATCGCCGTTATGGGTGTCTGTTCGGCAGGCTTAAACACCAAAGTGTTACCCATAGCGATGGCGGGAGCGATTTTCCAAGAAAGCATTAATAAGGGAAAATTCCAAGGAACAATCTGTGCCACAACGCCTATAGCCTTATATTCAGAAAACTCTCTTTCTTGAATTTGCGCCCAACCAGCATGGTGATAAAAGTGTCTGATGGCCAAAGGGATATCGATATCTCTACTCTCACGGATTGGTTTGCCATTATCTAGTGTCTCTAAAACAGAGACTAAGCGTGTATGTTTTTGCAACAACCTTGCTAATGCATAAAGCACTTTAGCGCGACCATGTCCGCCCATCGCTTGCCAAGCCGGGAGAGCCTTACGAGCTGCAGTTATCGCTTTTTTTAACTGGCCAGGGTTTGCGACTTCTATATTCGCCAACAGATCACCATTCGAGGGATTGAGACTTGCAATTAAATCCGCATCCGATCTACCCTCAAATTTGCCGTTAATGAATTGTCCAAAACGACGTCCATGACTGTCAAGCCAAATTTGGGCTTCTTTAGAACTCTCCAGAGCATCGCTATAATCAAGTTTTTCAAAAGATTCAATTAAGGTCATAGTCTTGTCCTATGTTAAAGGGTGGCGGTATGAGGCTGAGTAATAGCCACTAGCAAAATGATCAAGTTGGCGTTCAATATCGCCAAGCAAACTTGATGCACCAAAACGGAAAAGGTCTGGCTCTAGCCAGCGCCTCCCCAGCTCCTCTTTAATCATTGTCATGTAGGTGAGTGCAGTTTTACTATCACTGATACCGCCCGCCGCCTTGAAGCCAATGGAGTAGCCAGTTTCTTCGTAATAGCTGCGAATCATTCTTGTCATCACCAGACTTACAGGGAGGGTAGCATTGACAGGCTCCTTTCCTGTGGAAGTCTTGATAAAGTCCGCTCCAGCCATCATACATATCTGAGAGGCTTTGGCGATATTACTTAGATTGCCGAGCTCGCCGGTAGCTAGTATAGTTTTCATGTGTGCCTCACCACAACTATCTCTAAAAGATTTAACTTCTTCATATAGCTCTTTCCATTTACCTTCCAGAACGTGTCGACGAGAGATTACGATATCAATCTCGTCAGCGCCAGAGGCGACTGAGTATTCAATCTCTTGCAACCTCAAAGGGAGCGGCGAAAGTCCGGCGGGAAAGCCGGTTGACACTGCAGCTAATTTTACTTTGGAGTCTTTTAAGGCTTGATGTGCCGTCTTCAGCATATCATGATAAACACACACAGCTGCAACGCTGAGATTTAGTGATTCAATATCTAAACTCTTAATTAATTGCGCACTTAATGGTCTTTTTGATTTACCACAAAGGCGCTTGACTCGGGACTCTGTATCATCGCCCGAAAGGGTTGTCAGGTCAATCAAACTTATAGCTTTTAATAGCCATGCGGCTTGTTGTTGCTTTTTAATGCTGCGACGAACTGCATAGCCTGCACAGCGACGCTCTACTGCACTCCTATTGACAGTGATATTGGAAATCCTGTCTATATTGAAGTCTATACCTGGATTACGCTTTAATTTGGAATCTGTATCAGAACTGCCAACCAAATTCATTTTTGGATAAGCAATAATTTTTTTATCATGCTCAGTCAGTTCTTTATCAGTAACTGCACCTTTAGTGTTTAGTTTATTGGTATTCATTTCATTATTGACTTTCAAGATAGGCAATTAACAAGCACTCTACAGTATCAGCAGCCTGACTTGCAAAAGAAATAGTTTGTTCGTGGCTAAGAGCTACCTCGCTCATTCCTGCTGCATAGTTGGTGATCACTGACAGGGCGCACAAAGGTAGACCTTGATAGCGAGCCAGAATAACCTCAGGCACGGTAGACATACCGACTGCACTTGCACCCAAAGATTTGATTGCACGAATTTCCGCAGGAGTTTCAAATTGCGGTCCACACATCCAGGCATAAATGCCTTCATGTAAATTAATATCATTGGCTTTAGCTGCAGAACGCATAGCATCATTTAAGTCGTCACTGTAAGCCTCACTCATGTCTACAAAACGTTGATTGCCCTCAGCGCCAAATAAGGGTGAAACACCGGTCATATTAATGTGGTCAGTTATCAACATTACATTTCCCGGAGCGGCTTCGGGAATTAAGCTTCCAGCAGCATTAGTTATTACTAAAGATTGGCAGCCTACAGCATGAAGAGTCTCAATGGCTACAGACATTGCATCAGCTCGAGCATTTTCATAATAGTGAGCGCGCCCTTGCAGAATAATTACATCGGTACCGCCAACTTGACCCAATAATAGTTTGCCTGCGTGACCGCCTACGCCGGCAACAGGAAAGCCAGGCAATTCACTGAAGTCAATACTGGCAACGACCTCAACATGTTCACAAAATTGACCTAAACCAGAACCCAGAATTAAGCCTACTTTGGGAGAAAAATCTTTTGCAGATTTAACAATAATCTTTACACAGTCATCAACCTGACTCATGACAAATACTCTGGCCCAAATGAATAAGGTAATAAGTCAGTAAGAGCTAGACGTTGCTGAACACCATCAGGTGAACACAGGATGACCTGTGTATTGGCATCGGAAAACTCCCTTATGCGTTGACGGCAGCCACCACAAGGCGATCCTCCTTTATCATTTTTACTCATAACATAAATCAATTTAATTTTCTGTTCGCCCGCCATTACCATCGAAGCAATAGCAGATGCTTCAGCGCAATTTCCCAAAGGATAACTGGCATTTTCTACGTTACAGCCAGTATAAGTATTTCCTTTATCAGTAACTATTAATGCGCCTACAGGGTATTTAGAGTAGGGCACATAGGCCTTATTCATGGCTTCTTTTGTTGCTGCAATGTAGTTTGATTCACTCATATCTATAATTCCTTAATATATGGCTGTGCTGAGGCTTTTGGAGGTATCGCTTTTCCAATAAAACCAGCCAACAAGATGACAGTTAATAGGTAAGGTATAGCCTCAATAAATTGTACTGGAACTTCACCAATAGCAGGAAGAACTACTCCTTGTAGTCTTACAGCTAGGGCATCTAAAAAGCCAAACAAGAAACAAGCAGCCAAAACTCTATATGGGTGCCACTTTCCGAATATAAGTGCTGCCAAAGCTATAAATCCTTGTCCAGCAGTCATTTCTTTAGTGAACTGCGCATTATGAGCGATTGCAATATAAGCGCCACCGATACCACACAAAATCCCTCCTATAAGCAAGGCCTTGAAGCGAAGTCCTTCTACAGATAAACCAGCAGTATCGACAGCCTTGGGATTTTCTCCAACAGCTCGTAATCGAAGACCAAATCGAGTTCGATATACAACCCACCAAACAAGTGGAACAGTTGCAAATGCTAGGTAGACCAAAACATTATGACCACTAATTAATTCTCTATAGATAACGCCTAGGATAGGAATGTAATCAATAATGTCAACCCCAGGAAGTGTAATAGAAAGAAATCTCTCATTTCCTTGAAGGTTTGGAGTTATTCCACCACTATTAAACCAAGCCAAAGTCAGAATCATAGTAAGTCCTGAAGCTAAGATATTAATTGCAACGCCACTCACTATTTGATTTCCTTTAAAAGTTATAGAAGCGAGACCATGAATCATAGCAAAGATGCATGATGCAAATATAGCAAACAATAAACCAATCCATGGAGAGCCAAAGACAGATGCCGCACTAGCGGCGATAAAAGCTGACATCAGAAGTTTACCTTCAAGACCAATATCGACTACTCCCGAGCGCTCAGCAAATAAGCCAGCCATAGAGGCAAAAATAAGTGGTACACAGACCCTAAATGCAGCGTCCAATGTCAATATAAGATTTAACAATAAGTCATTCATTATTATGTCTCAATCGGTGCTAGGAAGCGAATCAATAATGGTCTATATAAATATTCTAAGCCACCACAAAAAAGAATTACGAGGCCTTGCATAACCACTATGATATGACGGGAAACATTTTGCATTTCAAATGCCAAGTCCATTCCACCTTGATAAAGTATGCCAAACAAAAGTGCTGCAATTATTATTCCTATAGGGTGATTTCGACCCATTAGAGCTACAGCTATCCCGCCAAATCCATAGCCATAATTAAAATCTAACAACAATCTATGCTGAACACCCATAAGTTCATTTATTCCAACCAAGCCCGCTAATGCGCCCGAAATACACATTGTTACTACGATAATTTTTTTTGGGTTTATACCACTGTATACAGCAGCATCGTTGCTTTTTCCTGTAGCGCGAATAGCGAAACCCCAGCGGGTATGCCAGAGAAAGAACCAAACTAGAGCAGAAAAAATTAAGGCGATAAAGATTGACAAATTCAGTGGCGATTGAGCAATTTTAATTCCCATTCCAGCAAATACTTCATGAACGAAAGGTATCCATGCGGAGTCTGGAAAGTCTTTACTCTGAGGAGACATTTGACCCATCTCTCGAAGAACATGAACCAATAAATAAACCATCAAGGCTGAAGCTAGGAAATTAAACATAATGGTTGTGATAACAATATGACTGCCCCTATAGGCCTGTAAGTATGCTGGAATGATAGCCCACATAGCTCCAAACAGAAGACCGCCAAATATACCTAATGGAATAATCAGCCAAGCGCTAAGGGTTGGGTCAATATATAAGGCAACTAGAGCAGTACCAAGACCACCAATATAAGCTTGACCCTCGCCACCAATGTTAAATAGCCCTGCATGGAATGCAACCGCTACTGCCAAACCAGTAAAAATAAAGTTGGTTGTATAATACAATGTATATCCAATTCCCTCTTCATAACCAAAGGCTCCATAAATTAGGACTTTAGTTGCCTCAATCGGGTTAACATTAATTAGAATAAATACGATAGCCATTGCCAAGAAGGCAGTTAAAACATTAAACAGTGGCAATAACAAGCCATTAATCCATGATAATCTTCTATCACGAGTCATAATTGTGCCTCCGTGATTTTTTTATCAGAAGGTAAAGCGTTAGCCATCATCATTCCAAGAGTTGCTTCATCAGCATCTGACGCATCAACAGTGCCAGTTATTTCACCATCACACATAACAATGATTCGGTCACTGATTGACATGATTTCTTCTAATTCCACTGAAATTAAAATAATCGCTTTACCTGCATCTCTCATATCTATGATGCGCTTTCTTATAAATTCAATAGCACCAATATCGATTCCGCGAGTGGGTTGACCAATAATCAAGACCTCTGGGTCACGTTCAAATTCTCTGGCTAAAATAAGTTTTTGTTGATTGCCACCTGAAAAGTTGGATGACTTTAAGTCTGGATTTGTAGGGCGAACATCAAACGCCTCCATTATTGATTCGCAGTTAGCTTTAACTGATGATCGTTTGAGCCAAACACCTTGGTTAATTTCTTTGTCATTTTGATAGCCTAAAAGTGCAGTTTCACTGGCACTGAAATCTGCAATCATTCCCATTTTTTGACGATCTTCAGGGACATGTGCTACCCCTAGATTACGTAACTCTTGAGGGTTAAGATGTCTCTTAGGAGAAATAGTTTCGCCTAATATTTCAATACTACCTTTTGATAATGGCAATATTCCTGCTAGTGCTTTTAAAAGAGTGCCCTGACCATTGCCAGTGACCCCAGCAATTCCAAGTATTTCGCCAGAGCGTGCCTCAAAACTAACTTCTGAAACTCGCTTAATTCCTTGCTCATTATATATTTCAAGATTATGGGCGATTAGGAGAGGATCACCACTTTTTGCTTCAGTTCTAACAATATTTAGTAAAACTTTTCGACCGATCATTAACTCTGCTAATTCTTCAGGATTAGTTTCACTTGTTTGACGATGTGCTACCATTTTTCCTGCCCGCATGACAGATACATAATCCGTGATACTCATAATTTCACGAAGTTTATGAGTGATTAATATAATTGTGACACCTTGTTTCTTAAGTGCTTCAAATATTCGAAATAATTCGTCTGACTCTTGAGGAGTCAATACACCCGTTGGTTCATCAAGGATTAGAACTTTTGCACCCTTATAAAGCCCTTTTAATATTTCAACTCGTTGTTGCATACCAACTGAGAGTGATTCAACAGGGACATCTAATTCCACTTCTAATCCATACTCTTTAGCTAGTCTTGTTAATTCAATTCGAGCCTTGCTTAGGCTTTCAGATATTAAAGCTCCACCTTCGCTACCTAGTATGACATTTTCTAGAACGGTGAAATTATCGACAAACATAAAGTGTTGATGAACCATACCGATTCCAGCTTCAATTGATTGTTTGGAACTTGTGGCTCTAAACTCTTTATCAAAAACTTTAATTTGGCCAGAATCTGACTGATAAAAACCATACAAAATACTCATCAAGGTCGACTTACCTGCACCATTTTCGCCGACAATACCATGTATAGTTCCGGATTTAACGCTAAGGCTGACTTTGTCATTTGCATGAACGGCACCGAAATGCTTATCAACATCAGTTAGCTCAATAGCAATGTTTGACTTAGCCATAGATATTTTTAACCAAGAAATATAAATTTATTATAGTTTAAAAAAAAACATCCGGTCTAGGACCGGATGTTCTAAAGGTTAAAAACTGCTAATTATAGAGGGCAGGTATTATCGCTCGTATAGTCATGAACTACTATATCACCAGCAATAATGGCATCTCTTGCAGCTTCAACAGCGGCAACCATATCAGCAGAAACTAAGTCAGCATTGTGCTCATCCATAGCATAACCAACTCCATTTTCAGCAAGACCTAAAACTCTCATTGTTGGATCCCAATTGCCATTCATCGCGGTTTCATAACTATGATAAGCAGCATCTCCCACTAATTTATACATGGAAGTAAGCATTGTTCCTGGCTGCATGTAGTTTTGGTTGTCATCAACACCGATAGCCAATACGCCCATATCGGCAGCAGTTTGGTATACACCAATACCAGTTCCACCAGCAGCAGCATATACTACATCTGCGCCAGCCTCAATTTGACTACGTGTTAGCTCACCACCTTTAGATGGGTTGCCAAAAGCTGCAGGAGTTGAACCAGTCATGTTAGCCAAAACATTCACAGAACTATCTTGATATGCTACACCTTGCTTATAGCCGCACTCAAAGCGACTAATGAGTGGAATGTCCATTCCACCAACAAAGCCTACAGTGCCAGACTCTGAAGCCATTGCAGCCATCATACCAACTAAGAAAGATCCTTCATGTTCTTTATAAAGAACCATTTGTACATTTGGCGCCATAACCCAGCCATCAATTAGCGTAAATTGAGTATCTGGATATGCCTCAGAAGCAGCAGCAACGGCATTGGACATGCCAAAACCTACTGCAACAATTGGCTCATAGCCACGCTGTGCAAGTTTTTTAAGGCTTTGCTCAACCTGAGACGCATTTGTTGGTTCAAGTTCAGTAACAGCAATACCAGTATCATTCATGAATTTTGTAACTCCATTGAAAACTGACTCATTGAAAGACTTGTCATTCTTGCCTGCAATATCATAAACAACAGCAGGCTTAATATCAGCTTGCGCTATTGTTGTAGATAAGACAAATGCACCAGCAATCAAAGCTAGGCTTGTTTTTTTAATTAACTCACCTAATCGCGAGCTTTCCGTGTGTTTCATATTTACTCTCCTTTATAGTTTCTTATTATCTAATCATTAATCTATAGTCAAAAAAAGACAGAAAAACATCTTTTACTAGAGACGGGCATAAGTTATTTTGTATTTCAACTTTGGGGTTTTGATTTTTAACATTAATAAAACAAATACCCGAGTTGATGATATTCTATTCCTGTCTGTAATTTTTGTCAAAAAAATATGTCAATTTTTATTTATTTATTATCATAGAATCATTA
>Ga0208642_1001438_pt1 | contig 10948 bp, 21 predicted proteins | sample ETN02SmetaG_4_FD_185790 | JGI IMG/M metagenome (GOLD analysis project Ga0208642, IMG submission 185790) | Marine microbial and viral communities from oxygen minimum zone, Eastern Pacific Ocean - ETNP2014F10-02SV251 (SPAdes) (version 2) | ecosystem: Environmental > Aquatic > Marine > Oceanic ...
TTCTCATCTAACCACTTCCATGGAACGGACTTTCTACTCTTACCAAAGTGTCTATACATATACTCCACTTGGCTCGGTGTAGCGGCATAGACCGTCTTATTTCTCGGTTCGTCTCTCCTTATAAGGATGAACGCTAGTCCTCCATGCCTTTCCATTATCTTTCCAGCTTTTATCTGATGCGCTTGGACTGACCTCGCTGTGCCATAGTGCAAGGGGAACGCTGTAAGGTTCCTTGTGGTCTTACACTCTATCAATACGGGTCTACCTCTATACACCGCCATAAAATCTCCCGGCTGTTTCTCAGCTACTGCTTGTTTTACAAATCTACTTACGTCATTAGTATCTTGTATCCGAAACCAGAATTGTCCACCTTTCTTTAGGCTTCGTCTAATCTCATTCTCAAAGTTCTTTCCTGTATTCTTTACCATACATTTCTCAATAGTCTCAGTAGCCACAGTCCTACTTCACGTAAGGTGGGCGACCTAAGCATATAGCTATATAGAGCATAGCCCTATATATAGTTTACCCTGCTTAACAGAGCCTTATAATAACAGTATAGCCTTAGCTACAACAAAGCCTATACTAAACCAAAATAAGAGATAAAATACCAAAAGAGAAGTGGCCCCACGTTCATCTTGGTCGAATCCTTTATACTGTTGAAAAAGTGGGTTATTCCTTTCCCATTCATCTAATTCCTGTTTAATTTGATAAGATATAGGATGATATTCTTTCTTCGTATAGTTTAAATACCACTCTCTATCTCTCGCTTTCTCATTTAATTTCTTAGTATTTATACTCTCCCACCGAGCTTCTACTTCTTCGTCGTGAAGTATATCTTCTAATTTTTCTTTACTTACCATTCTTCAGTCCTTTCAGCCATATACATCACCATCCATAGTCCGCTGGTGCCTCTCATCTGTCCAGTTAGCTTCTCCGCAGTAGGGACACGGGTTCTTCCTGACGATACGCTCTCCACAGTTACGACATTTCATTATCTCATCCACAGGTAGTAGCCTATAATAAGTAAGCATAGGCTGCATCCTAATATATAAAGTAGGACTCCTAATATGTTTATATCTTCAGGCCACCAGTCATATGTGGGGCCGACGGCTATCTTAGTCTTTCTAACTGAGCGATAGTGCGGCATACTATTGAAACACTCATCGCATAGATAGGCAGTAAGGCGTGGTTCTTCACTCATAAAGTGTATCTTACACTTATTACAATTATGCCACATAGCCTTATGATACATAGGCTTCGCTTTAGTATAGTCAAACTCTACTAACGGCTTTTTTATCATATCTTAATCCAAGTAGTGCGGTATACATCTCGAACAGTAACCGCTATATAGGTCATCTTCGGCAAGACTTATACGCTTACCACACGCCCTACAATATCTATCTATTACGTGCATACCTCATATCCCATTCTCCATCTTTTCTCAGTGGGTGTATGAAGTTAAGTTCCGATTCTAAGTCATACTTCTCGCCTTCGAGGGCTTCTTCTGATTCTATCATATGCGCCGGAATGACCCTTCTAAAGATATTAGACCAACGGCCCTCTACCCAGATGGGGTTTCTTAGCATATGAAGTCCTATTTCATTTGTTTTGCTCATGTTTTCTTCATCCAATCTACTGCATTAGTTAATTCAACTAACATCCGTTCTATACTTCGTTTCAGCGACTCGTTATCCGTTCTTTCTCCAACATCTTCCCATACTTGTTGTAGCATCATTTCTATGCTTACGTCGGGCCAATATTGTCGTAGTATTTCTATTATCGTTTTAACTTCTCTTTCACTTGCGACCATTCTCAGTCACTCCTTCATTATATGTAATGACAAACTACTATATAAAGGTATGCATAGTAGAGAGAGATAAACTACCCACCCAAAACAGAGTATGTATCTATCCGGTTCTTATATGCTTCTCACGAACTTCAATCGGTCTATAAGAACTACTCCTCGTTTATCGGTGCAGGGACTACCATAATGATTAGGTAAGTTTGACCTTACTCCTTGAGTCTGCGGATATTTATCTATACTAAATGCTTACTTAGTCATACAACGTCCGGCATTCTCCCATATAGATATTGGATTGCGGCTTGACATATGGCGCTCTGGCGACTTATATACTTGGTTCGTTTAAGGCTACATCCAAAATTGTAGCACTCCTATCTCAGTGGCGGTGGGCGTATGTTATGTCAGGTCTCTACTACACATTCGTGGGGATAGAGCAACTGCCGACTCATCTCGTGGTGAGCCGACGAGAGGTAAAACAATGAGCCTTTAAAAAAAGGTTGTCACTCTATCCCTTTCACCGTGTTATTGTAGGGATTTGTATGCTTTGGCTATTGCCTTAGTCATCGCCTCCCTACTTCTTTTCTTGCCATCACTCCTATATCTCTGCAAGTCGTATTTACGTATAACTTCCAACATCTGTTGGGATGTGGGTCGTTCTTTCTTATATTCCTTTCTAATCAATTTCTTTATAATATCGAATCGGCTAACTTTCATCGGTTCGCCCCGCTCTTATCTCTTCTGGGATTTGGTCATATGTGCATTCTTCCATTGGCTTATCATCTCGCCACCTAACAAGTTTCGGATGACGGATTGCACCTGAAGGATACCAGCCATTACCTTTAGCAGTAAAGACTCTTCCCAGATAATCAGTTGCCCTGTCAGTATAGTGTTGCCTATCCTTCTCAGATAGACCACTACATTTCACTTCACATTCTTTATCATATAGTGTGCCTATGACACTACCTACCATTCCAGCATACTTACTCTTCTCGTCAGCATCTCCCATACCTGAACAAATATAGTCTATCTCTACTACTGCTTTCATACGCATCCATGCGTCTTTATCCCCATAGTGTGCGCTACTATCCTTAAATATCAAACCTTCATACCCATCTCGTTGGACTTTACTGTCCCATAGGTCTTGCCAATGTTCAACCTTATAGCGATAAACATCTCTTATCCATTCAAAACCCCTATCATTAAGTTGGTCTCTCAGCCTTGAGGCATATACAGTTCTCGTATAATCATGTCTGTCTCCTATCCATTCACCGTTATACTCCAAACAATCGAATATAAAGAAATCTTTATCTATATCTTTCCTATGGCCCCAAGCACTACCATGCATAAATTCTCCTAATAATATACATTTTTCTCTCTTATCATCCCATTTAGGTATCTCTCCTACTGCCTTTATCTTTCCTGTTCTGGAATACATACGATAGTATCCCTTCTCAAGTATAAGACAGCCCCATATACCATCCATCTTTGCTTCTACTATATCATATCTGTCCGGTATACCCGTTCTGTCAGGTCCGTTATATCTTATCTCACGGAACTTCGGTCTATCTATATGTTCAGTCATCTTTCTCCTCCTTCTTCTTCTTCATACCTGTATATTCAGCACTCCAATAATATCCCATCATATCCCCCATATCCCTAATAATATAAATATAAGAAAGATAACAAATATAAACTCATCCCAATCAGTATATCCTCCATACATATTACTCACCATTCCAGCATACTTCACATAGAAGGACATTGGCGAACATATCATCACCACAACCTAAACATATAGTATTCATCTTTCCATCTCGGCTGTGTGTATCTTTATACATTGTTGCTTTCCTCTATAATAGGCTTCCAGCCATCCCTTATAGAATGTCCATTTATCTCTATTCTTATATAATCTCTTTTTATCGTAAGTTGTGGCATAATAACTATCAGATGTTGATGGCTTCCACGCATCTTTCTTCAATTCCTTACCACACATAAAGAACTCAGGCCTGTTATCCTCTTTCAGCATCCAATGAACGAATATAAAGTGGCCCTCTCGTTTAGAGTATGTCCCACTAAACCAAGTCTCTCCCGATGTGGTCTTTATCTCTACGGGTTCTCCGTGTAAGCGTATGTCAGGTTCAGCGTCTATCTTTGGTGCTACCGCCCCATCTATCAGGGAAGCCATAGCATTCTCAAGTAGTCCACTTATATCTTCCGACTTCTGCTTCTTCGTCTTATACAGACCCTTCTTATCATAGAAGTCGAATAACTCCTTAGTATCATCTGTCAATCTCGCTATCACTGATTCAGTTATCATCTTCTATCTCCGTGACTCTCTCAGCATACTTCTTCATAGAAGCTACCATCTCAGGGTCAGGCTTCCATATACCTCTATCCATTATATGCTGAAGCCATCTATCCTGTGCGGATAACGATGCCTCCAACCATATAAGCTCAGCTATCTCCTGAACTGCCTCAAGCAGTTCGTCTGTGTGTTTACTCATTGTTTATCTCTCTCCTTTTGTCTCCTTATCTTTTTAATAATCCGCTTTCTATCCTTTAAACGGTTGATTATCTTCATATCATCCAATACAGCATGGAAATCCACAAATGGAACGCCTTTCTCAGCTGAGTCAGGCAATCTATATCCTTCGTATGGCTCTTTAGTCACTCTTCTTTTCTTCATCTCTCTCCTTAATCTCATCTAAGCATACGAAACATAGTCCATTGTATATCACTTTCTGGGCATAGGTTATCTTCTCAGGACACTTACTACACCAATGCTGGTTATATAGAGATGGGTTTATGACCATATAACCATCCACATCCATATCACTGCAAATACTCCTATAAGTATATACCACATACTTTCATCCATGTGGGGCGGGCCGCGAACTATGTCTCTTACTTTACTCATATCTCAGCGTTCTCCGTTGTTATCTGATAGAGTATTCCATATATCAGTGCGCCTTCCACTGTTCTTATGTCTAATGTGCGACCTGCTTTACTCTTCATAAACTCTACCAGTATCTTTACATCCATCTCAGTTAGTATCACTTTTTTTGTTATCATTTATCGGTTCGCCCCGCTATATCGAACATAGTATAAATCCTACTCCTAATCCAAAGACGAAAGATATAAGCCACTCAACTTCTATTATTCTATTTGGGTTCATATCTTTAACACCTTCCTGATTATCTTTGCAGTTTGGTCGCCAAGCGTAGAAGATGCATTACCAATGTATATCCAATTTGTAAACATCCTTTTCATATAGTATTCGTGTGCGCCACTAAAACCAAGCTGGATTATATTCCATCCCTTAGTTTCTGTATACTTCACACATTTTCTCGTATGATTTATAGCCGTTTCGCCTCTATACATATCAGCCGACGGACTCCCATCTGAGAACACTATCATTAGCTTCTTAGCATGAGGTTGGTCGCTTTGTTCTTTCACTCGATTTGCCGAGGCAACTATTGCATTTCCATCCCTGTTTTCACACCTTGCTCTCATATCACCCATAGAGAAAGGTCTATCCTTCATCGTTGGGCTATAATATTCACGCATTTCAGTCATACCACGAGTCTTTGCGTCTGCACTATGCCCGAATACCCATAGGTTCAGCATAGGATTGTCGCATAGAGCCTCCTTTACGGCTATAGCAGCTTTACGGGCATCCTCCATACATCTATATCCCATACTTCCCGACTCATCCACCAATAGACATATATCTAATGGCTTATCTGTCTTTCTTATCTGGGCTTTGAATATATCAGTCACTCCCATAGGTATCTTATGTAATCTACGCTTGTCTATCCTTCCTCGCTTCTGATTGTATATGTTATATATCTGGTCATTACCATATAACCTTATCTTTTTCTTCAGTTTGTTTATATGCGGGGCGACTTGCTTTTTATCACTGTCGTATATCTCTTTGGAACGGCTACTACTCTTAACTCGTTCCCAACTTATCTTTCCCTGACGGGGTAATGCTATACCCTTATCCATGTCCATTTCTTCATAGTCAGTTTCCTCAAGTTCTACCATCTTATCGAGCAGGTCTTTATCTAACTTTTCTTTATCTTTTTCCCCTGTCAAATCCCTTATCAGTTTTCGCATCTCTTCGGGGAATAGTTTAGTTAGCTTATCCATACGTTCCATAGCTCTCATTGAATCCGCTAAAAACTTCTCTTTTATCTCTTCCCATTCTTCGGGAGATAGTTCTACTCCATCATCTGCGAACCTACTTTTCATACCCTTCATTTTACCTTCTGCATCCGCTAACGCTGACTTCATATCATCGTCATCAGATGTCATAGTTTCAGCGCACTTTATAAGATAGTGATACAGGATGTCTATACACTTCTTCGTGGCTTCCCTATTCTTAAGGCCCATTTTCAATGCCTTAGCGAAAAAAGTTATATGTCTCTTATGGCGATGCCTTCGCTTAGCATCAATCATTGAAGGATAGCGAACCAGCAACAGTAGAGTATTAATCAAATCTCCAAACAGATGCTTCTTTGACATATCTTCTATCCTATGTGCTTCACTATCGAAGAAATGTTTTTTGACAGAATCTATATAGTGAACAAAACCAGCACAAGTCTTATGCAGTTGTTGTTCTATATATTCATCTTCAACAATATTAGTGATAGAGTGTAGTAATTCTGACTCTCCAGAGGACATCTTCTTCTCATATCTGAAATCGTGTTCCCACTTCAATAGAGGTTTAGTATGTATTAAATGTAATTTTTCATGTATAGCAAGTCCAGCCGTTATATCTAAGTTTTCGTCGCTTTCTTTCAGTAGGGAAGCATCAATATAGATGGCGCCCGTCTTTATATTCGTGCAAGCAGAAGTATGGTTAGCAAATTGTAAGGTATGTGCAACTGTCGGGTCTACTACCTTACATATGCTGTCCAATGCTGATTTATGCTTGTTCATTCTATATGCGTCATTATCAACGCTGTTATATATCCCACTATAGGTCGTGCTACCTCCCCACATGCCGGACATAGAACCACCATAGGCGCTATCTCTTTGCCACCATGTCTTTTGCTTACCCCATGTGAAGCCTTCACTTCTACCCCATATATCTCCACCACGAGAGATAGTGGGGCTGGCGGATATCTCTGTCCTTGCTGTATCAGGGGTAGACCAAGTATCGCCTATGTTTAGAGGGAAGCGACAATCTTCACATATCTCTTTTCCATCTTCCCACTCTACCTTATGTTCAGCCTGACAATTCATACACCATTCGGTGTCACTATCATCATCGAGCCAATCGTTTATATCGTAAGAGTCGTCGTCTATGCCTGTTTTAGCCCAGATACCCATATGTCTATGTCCTCCATGTTGTCTACCACTTCTGCTTCCTTTGTCATCTTAAACTCAAAGCACTTAAGACTACGCTTGATACTACCAACAGAACAGTTATAGATAAATCTATCTTCATCACTAACTAATCCACTTGCTATATCCATAGCCTCGTTCATACTTATAGTGGGGCGAACCGCTATATCTACACCTTCGGTGGTGAGCCTACGCTTATACGCCCCAATGTGTCTACCATTAACTTCGGTTTCAGGAAATACGTCTTTCAGGACTTTACCTATCTGTGCAGGTTTGAGTCCATACCCAATCATCTTCCTTGTTATCCTATGCCAATAAGCATCTTTCTTTCTACTCTTAGCCATCAGTAGTCCTCATCCTCATCAATGTCATCATCTCTATCACTGATATATTCACTATCTCCCATAGCCTGTATAGTTTGTATCACTCTTACCCTCTCGGTGTCATCTCCACCTACTACCGGATAGAAAGGTAGGCAAGTATGCTTCAATGCCTCTAATAGAGTCATTCCATCTACCACTAAAGATGCCGCTTTGAGACACATACGGGTAGATACAGCCGTATTAAGTTCCTCGGCCTTATATAAATCCCTTATACGCTTCGCAAAGTCGCATATCCTTTCTGCATCCTTCTTAGATAGGTCAGCAACCCTAATTAGGAGTAGTTCTATCTCCTTTTTCTTAGGTAGGTAGTCCAATTCATATATTCCACCTGTGAACCTATCTTTCCATGCTCTATCTAAATCGTGGGCCGCACCCAGATACTCTCGGCCAATGTTAGCCGTAGCATAGAAGAAAGCACCATCGTCTATCTGAACAGTATCAGCGTCATCCGACTCATCGAGTGCGAGATACTTCTGTCCGTCAAGCACAGGCATAAGGATATTAGCCAAATCACCTGTCCTATCTCTCGTCACTTCGTCAAGCATAATGAAAGCACCCTTACTATCTAACAATGCGCCAACAAACCTACTTTCCTTAAAGTAAGTTCCTTTATCCTTATCGAATTTTGTATCTCCCAGAAGTTTGGCCGCAGGGTTCATAGTGTCGCCAAAGTTAAAGGCATAGTAAGGCTTAGCGGTTATATCCGCCAATATCTTACCCAAACTACTCTTACCACAACCGGATGGTCCGGTTATCAGTATAGGGTCGTTCCTATATATATTACGAAGCATAGTATAGAATACCATGTCATCCGCAAACTTAAACTCCTCCGGTAGGCTTACGCTTCCCTTAAGTTTAGATATAACCGTTGGAGTATGAACCACAGGTTCTTCCTCTACGATTGGCTCAGGAGTGGCTTCTACCTCTCCTTCTTCATCCGTTCCGAAGAGTGCTTCTAAGCCTTCTACTTCTTCAACGGAGCTGTCTATACCCATTTCAGGGTCGAGTTCTGTATCACTCATTGTTTTTCTCTCTATGTAATCGTCATATCCCACCATCTCAGCGGATGGGGTTCGTTTTATCGCTTTGCCATCACTACCTGTATGATAGTGTCTTAACCATCTCAAATATCCAGTAGGTCGTCGTGCAGTCTTACCTACTCTCACCACTTTCCATACGTTTCCATCTGTTCCTACTCCAAATGTATGTTCGCCATACTTCGTAGCACTAAATGGTGGACTCTTCCTATCCTTTCCATAGGTTTTCATATCGAACATACCTCCTATTTCATACATCTTTTTGGTGTGTTCACTCATATCCCTTTATATACCCCCTTCTATCTCAGCATCCATCTTTATTATACTCCTTTATATACTCGCTCTTAGCATAGGCCATGTCAAGTTTCTCAGCGTCAATCTGCGCCTCTATATGTGTGGGGCGTTCAGCGTATAAAGACTGCATTGCTATATCCATAAACATAGCTTCTATCAGTTCACGCCATACTTTATCCATATCCTTCATCCTTCCATCACTATCCTTGTCGGTGCTCTCTTCATACCAAATGTCTCACGGTATTCTATCTCGGTGCAATCCACACGCTTTATACGCTTCGGCAATTCGCCCCACTCTTTCTCCATCCGTGACCATATGTTATAGAAGTGGCGAGTATCTTTAGCAAAGTTTATATCTGTATCATAATATAGTATATAATAGTGAGTCATGTCTTTATCATAGTCATGTCCAGACCTATCTTTCTTTTCCTCATATCCTGCAACTGATTTAATGAGCAATATAAGTCACCTCGTTTACTTTATCATTCCAGCAGGTTCTACAATCTCCACATTTATTACCCTGTTTAGAGGATGGACAGATGGAGCCTTCACTATCTTTAAGATTATCCTTTGTATATACTGTTGAGATATGCTCATATCCTTCCAGCGTATTCCTACCTTTATTCGGGTTGCTTACCCTAATGATAAGATTAGGGGCAATCTCCATATTACTATCCTTAATTAGTTTATACTCTTTAGTTGGTAGCCAAAACTTGATATGAGGGGAAGCCCACGCTATCGTATTCATATCCTCCAGCATATCTTTACCCTGTATATCTCCTGAGTCAAACCATCTAAAATGTCCGGTATCTACTATATGCTTCTTATTGTGCATTATGTATATCATAGCATCTACCCATTGTTCTCTATTACTCTCCCAAGCCTTATATCTCCTTTCCAGCGCATCCTGAACCATAGGAAACATATATCTCCCTTTAAGCGCATAACAGTTATAGCATACACTACCTTTAACTTTGGCAAGGGTGCTACCTATACCACATCGCTTTGCGGATATACTCCAAGCATAGGAAGGCATCTTTGATGGGGCAGATAAACCACCTACCATACTCTCAGCTTCCTTTATACTATTAATCTCAGTCATTAACATAGGCATTTACCGTGTTCTATACTACACTCACATTCACTACATACTTCTAAGCCTGTGATAGGGTCTATATATATCATTAGTTTCCTCTCTTACGTCTTATCATGCTTCCATCTATCCGGCTTCGGTCATATCCATAAGTTGGCTTTCCGGTTATGCTTCCACCTATACCCTTAACTTCATACTTCTTAAAGGTATTAACTATCTTATTATAATCTCCAGACTCCATATGTCTCAGGTTCGCCATAAGACTATTCATCCGTTGGGACACTTCCCATACGCCATCGCCCGTCTCAGGCCATATCTCACATACTAACTTATGCATAGATATATAGTCTGGGTCTTTCTTATCTCTCACATGGAGGATAGGTGTAGACTCTTTACCACGTATAAATGCTTTCACATCTTCTATGCTTATTTCAGTCGCCATTGTATACCTCATTACGCACCTGTTCTCTTATCATATCCTGATGTCCGGTATACTCTTTCCAGCTTCCATCGAATCGGTATGGACTTGGCTCAGCTGAGAAGTATAGGCGATTGACTTTCATCCTATTATCCCTGTGCTTGCTGTCTATTGTTCGTATTGTTGGTTTCTTTATCACTTTAGTAAGTGCCTTTATCTGTTCAGGACTCAGGCTCTCTATCAGTGCGTCTATATCGTTGCTACTCATTGTTTATATCTCTCGGCTCGGTTGTCATCGGGGCCGTGACATAACATGGTCATGAGTCTATTTAAAGGTTGGGGCCAAAATCGGGAGTGTATAGTATAGCCTATCTATATTACTCTATATTGTCTTAGTTATAGCTTTATAGCTTAGTATATACCTATATAGAGCTATGCATAGCTCTCTTCTTATCTTAGTAGAGCTTATATGCCTTGTAGAGCAAGTCTAATTGAGCTTAGTAGGTGCCGTGTAGTATGAACATGGGCTCCACTACGCATACACGCTCTCAACAGAGCCCTATGGCTCTA
>Ga0208642_1001442_pt1 | contig 10914 bp, 4 predicted proteins | sample ETN02SmetaG_4_FD_185790 | JGI IMG/M metagenome (GOLD analysis project Ga0208642, IMG submission 185790) | Marine microbial and viral communities from oxygen minimum zone, Eastern Pacific Ocean - ETNP2014F10-02SV251 (SPAdes) (version 2) | ecosystem: Environmental > Aquatic > Marine > Oceanic ...
AGGAATAAAGAGGCTATTCTAACTGGAAGAGATAATATTATTACCGTGCTGGATGGCCAGCAGCGATTGACTTCAATGTATATTGCACTCAGAGGCAGTTACAGATACAAAATTCCTCGGAAACATAAATCTAACCCTAATGCTTATCCAAAGCGGTATTTATATTTGAATTTGCTTCCAATACAATCAGTAAACTCTAAATTTGAGTTTAAATTTTTAACTGAAGATGCGGCAAAGAAATTTGATGAAACTCATATATGGTACAAGGTTAACAAAGTACTTGATTGGAAAAAGGTTGAACTCAATGAACAATATAAGGCTTTACAAGAAGATAATGATCCAAAGCTAATTACAAAAAACAGAGTCGTTATAAAGGAAACCTTAGGAAATTTACATGATCGCATATGTAAAGAAGAATATATTGCTCATTTCGACTTGAAAAATAAGGCTATTGACGAAGTTCTTGATATTTTTATAAGGGTGAATAATGGAGGTACAACCTTATCCAAGACTGAATTATTAATGTCTACAATTACTGCTAGTTGGGTTGAATCCCGCGATAAAGTTGAAAATCTTTTAGAAAATATTAATGATAGAGGCTTCAACTTTGATATTGATTTTATTATGCGTACCAGCCTTGTGTTGTTGGATAAAGCAGTATTATTCAGAGTTGGTAGTTTCCATACTGATACAATTATCAACATTAAGAAAAAGTGGAATGAGATTTGCCATGCAATAATAAAATCGGTTGATCTATTGGTTGACTTTGGTTTTGATGGATTAACACTTACATCACGGAATTCTGTTATTCCAATTATCTATTATATTTATAAAGGTGGTAGAAGTAAAGATCAAGAACGTGCAGAATTAAAAAAATATCTGCAACATGTTCTATTAATGGGATTTTTTGGCAGCCATGGAGATCAGGCGCTAACAAATATTAGAGATTTGTTGCGGAAGAAAAATAACCAAGGGGAATATAAGCTAATAATGAAGAGTTTCAGTTTTGATGAGTTAAAAAATTCATTGAAAATGAAAGGAAAAACCCTTGATATAACTGAACAAGATATAGATAATTTTTTGACATACAAGAAAGGCCGCCAAGCATTTCTTGTATTAAGCATGCTTTATTCAAATTTGCGGTATAATGAAATTGAATTTGATCAAGACCACATTCATCCTGCTGTCATGTTTAGGGATAGAAAATTAGCAGAACTGAACTTAAATGAAGAAAAAATAGAACAATGGAAGATAATCAAAGATCAAATCCCGAATCTGCAGATGATGGAAGAAAGAAGAAACAAGGTTAAAAATAGAACACCATTCAATGAATGGTTAGAGCGCATAACAGATCCAGCAGAAAAGGAAGTATATTTAAAAACAAATTATATTCCAAAAAATATATCATATGAGCACGAAAATTTTGAAGAGTTTTTTAATAAACGAAAAGAAATTCTAAAAAAAGAGTTAATTAATATTCTGTCTTAAGAAGGAGATTAAATCATTATCAAAGTAATTTGATTTTTTTTATAAATGTACTTAAAGCATATCATTCTGTTACTCATTTATTGTTTATCATATGTCTTTTGTGGTGAACAGTCAAATGTAATTCAGGAAATAAATGACAATATCAAACATGCTGACACTTATTACTGGCTTTCCAGGGCTAGAAGTAGCCCGGTAACAGATATTGATAAAAATATCCTTTATCTGACTAAAGCTAAGAATGCACTAGATAAAATTGAGTTAACTGAAGAAACAAAAATATTACGCCTTCAAGTTAATAACGGGCTGGATGAATGTAATATTCAAAGAGATGAAGCTTTAGAAGAATTGCGCAATTATACCCCTTTGTTTTCCTTATTAACTGGTACAGAAGATATTATCGAATATTTCGATAATCCATTTGAGGTTGCTATAGAAAAAAGTATTAATGGTGTCATTGAAGGTAAAGCATTTTTTGCAAGGTATGCCTTTTTATTATTTGTAGTTGTAGTAACTGAACCTTCGGATGACTCGGATTTAATTATTGAAATAGCTCACAATTATATAAATAATAATACGGCGTTTTATGCACTCACAACGCATGAATTAGCAGGTATAATGAATGAAGATGAAATGAATTTGCTGCATAAAATTGATGAGCATCCTGATATCCTGAATAGAATAAACCAAGCAGTCGGAAGTAAAGGTATTGGAATTTTTGAAGTTGTATTTAATGATCAGGTAGATAATCTGTATTATGCATCTTCATATTACAAGTTTTGGAATCCTAATAAGGAGAAATTTGATAATCAAATGGGTTCCTATGAGTTTGTAGAAACTCCAAACAGGGGCGCTCTTTTTATATTGTTATTATTGTTCCTCGGTATACCGTGTACCAAAATTTTTGAGAAATTGAACAAACAAAGTGAAGGCAGTTATCCTCCCGTTTGGTATGGATTAGTTACCGCCTTATTATCTTTTATCATTACAGCATTTCTGTTGCGCGGACTCTCCTTATTGGACATCGATGGAGGTACTTTTTTCTGGTCTCCCAGCGGATTGGGCTGGATCAGTGTTTTAGTCTTTTCCATGAGCCTGTTGCCCTTATTCCTGGTGTATATAGGCTCAGCCAGGATAAAATCAATTGGGGTTGTATTAAATAACCCGGAAACGATTTCTACGTTGGTTCTAGGTACGTTTCTGGGATCATTTACTTTATTGGCCATGGCTGCTACAGTTCGTTTGGGAATGGAAAGTGCTTTAACAGTCATAATCCCGGCCATTTTAAGTGCTGGTGTACCATCTTTTTTCTTAGGAAGAGCTTATTCCAAATCGATTATGACCGGCGATCAGGTATCAAAGATAGAATCTTTGATACTGTTACCTGCATTAATAGTTTATACATTTTTTATTCTACAATGGGATTTCCAGGTTCTAGTATATGCTACTCTTGGTTTACTGTTTATCACCTTTGTGGCGAATTTTGCGCCGAAATGGATTATAAATGCACTTATTAAAGATGATGATGATGAAGCAGAAGAAGAAAAGTCAGGGATAGACTGGCTTCTTCAAATGATCCGTGCTCCAGAGTTTTATAATGAATCATGGAAAAAAGAATTTAATGATGTGGTTGATTTTGTTGCCGAAACTGGATTAGCTGATGAATCACCCGAAATAGAAGTCGTCTTTATAGAAGCTGATATGGGTATGGGCAAAACCCGTGTTGCTAAAGAAATTGCTACAAGTATTGAAGCTAAAATGAATGAACAAGGATTCAGAACAGAAATATTACTAGGTGATTGCGATGAACCTTATGATGGAGCAGACTTGGTCCCTTACGAACCTTTTGCTCAGGCTCTTGCTGATGTTTTAAATGTAAGCCGTTTTTCCAATCCTGCTAAAAAAGCAGAAGAACTTGCCAACAGTCCAGCCGGACAGATGGTACAGGGGGCCATAGGTGCTGCCGGGGCAGGTGCTCTGGGGGTTCTGCTTGATGCTGGGGAAGATGGGCAGTCTCAAAAGGCAGATGTAGATGAGATTGCCAAGATGATTGCTGAAACATTGACCGAATTATGTAAGAAAGATGAAAATGGTAAAGAAGGAAAAGTTGTTTTTATTATCGATGATACGCAATGGATTGATCCTGATTCATTCGAGCTGTTGGAAAAGATCATTGATACACTCAATACAGAAGCAACATTCCAGGGCCAGAATAAGGTCAGTTTTATTTTTACCAGCCGTGGCGAAAATGATAAGACAAAAAAATATCTGCAAGATGCAGAGATGGTCAAGATTGATGACTCTATTAACCAAGGAATTCTTCAAAATGAAAAAATTGTAGCTGGTATCCTGGAAGGTCTGAAATTTGATATTCGCACAAAACAGACCTTGATTAATTATTATAATGGCATTGGTGTTGAGAGTCCACTCCAGATCCTGCAGACTTTGGATACTGCAGTTGCCAAGGATATGATAGATGCCTATGGTGAAAATTTTATCCTGACCAAGGGCGCCGATCTGAAAAAATTACCACCACCTCAAGATTACCTTCGTATGGTTGAGGAATTATTGAATGGACTGGATTCTAGATTGTTGGATATGCTCCAGTGTGCCGCAGTGCTGGGTAAATCATTCAGGTCATCCATTATTTCAGAGATCTTTAAGGTAGATATGTTGGATTTTCTTGAAATGGTTAAGGGAGCTGAAGCAAAACATATTGTTAAAGATGTTTCGGAAGAAGATGATATTTATGAATTTGTTGAAAAGCGAATGGTAGGCATTTTTCGCAACCTGCGTAAAAGGGAAGACGAGGAGGAATTTATTCCCCAGATGGTTCGGGAGTACCATAAGCGTTATGTTGAGATCAAGGAAAAGGAAATTAAAGAAAAGAATATTTCCCAAAATCAAATTCCATATCGGGATATTCTGTCCTTGGCATCCCATTCTAGGGCTGTGGCGGATGTTTACCCGGAGAAGGCACTCCTGTACAACAGCCTTGCAGCGGCGAGAGCATTTACAAGAGGATTATTCAAAGTAGCAAATGGATTTTTCAAGAATGCTTTGGTGATACTCAATTTCCTGAAATCCAGCGAAAAGACAGAAAAAGCATTGCAGCTCTATATTGATTATGCAAAATGCAAACTGGATGAACAAACTTCATTTGATGAAGTGGATGAATTGATCACCAGAGCCTGGACAGAAATTGCCGGTCTGCATTATTCTACTGTTGACGATCAAGGTATCAGAAGAGAAAAAGAAAATGAAGCTGAAGGAGAATGGCAATATATTAATTCCGATGGGGACAAGATTAATGAAGCTGAGACTATAACTAGGATCAGAATGCTTAAAATTCCCGATGATTGGGAAAATGTCTGGATCAATCCTGACCCAGATGGCCACCTGCAGGCAGCAGTTATATCTACAGATAATGATGAAGAAAAAGCCACACATTCAATCTATCATACTGAATTTGAAAGTGTGAAATCTGGAACCCAGGGTGTAGATGAAAAATACTCTTGGGCACAGATTGAAATTCGATTACTTGAAACTCTGAATCATTATCGTCACCAGCATTGGAAAGATGCAGCCGAAAAAGCAAAATCGGTTATAAACGATAACAATTCTAATATTGCACAAAAGACACGAGCTGAGTTTTATTTTATTGCGGCTGATATTTCAAGACAGACTCAGGAAGGTGCCGAAAGAAGCAGAGACGAACATCTAAGATTACTGGATGAAATAGAGAATCTGCTTAAAACGAATCAACTACAGGAACCGGATCGCATAGAAATATTAAAGGTGCAGTCAGAACTTTTGAATAATGTAGGTATGGTTATTACACACAATTTGAAGCAGTATGAAAAAGCTCTTGGTTATTTTTATGCCGCTATTAAAATCAATGAGTTGCCAGAGATCAACGACCAAAAGGGCATTGGCATTGCCAATGGCGGTTTGGGTGACTGCCATAACGCTTTAGAAGATTTTGGCCAGGCAGAGAATCATTATACGATTAATTTGAATATTTCTCGGAATAACGGAGATAAACAGGGCATTGTCAGAATGACAAGCATGTTGGGGGAGATAAAACTGTTAAATGCGAAAAATGAGCAGGATGCAGATACAAAAGAAAATCTATTATACGAAGCTGAGAATTATTATAATGAAAGTTTGATGGTGGCTGAGGACCAAAAAGGCAGTATCAGTATTCTTTGTGCCCTGTCCGGATTATTAGAAACTATTATTTTATCTGAATCATTTAATAAATGCAAATATGTTTTCGAAAAAATAGATGAAAACGCTGACATTATAGTGCAAGGACCTGATTGGGCTAAAAATAGGTTAAGCCAATCAATAGAAAAATTGAAAGAAAAAACTGATGTTGATGATAAAGAGATTGAAAAATATAAGGAAATGCTATGAGTTTTGAAAAAACATTAGGGCATTATCCGGCTCAAATATCCCGTCCATTTATCACTTACACAAAGGCAGAGGATGAAGGCGCTATGCACAAAGCCCTGCTGGATCTTGGCGAGTCGTTTCTCACTTACCTGGTTGGTATCATGTTCGGCGAGTACAAACGTTCCGGTGAGATCAGCGACCGTTTAGAGTCGGAGTTCTACAAGTTTTCAAGCCGCCAGCCTAGCTTTGGTGTATTTTTATCTTTCATGCGCATGCTTTCTAAAGAGATGAAAGATACGATTATTGCCGATAAGTTTGAGAAGGGGAAAAAGTACCAGTCTGTTTCGGAATTTATTTTTGAATTTAGCCTATTGAAGCAGGTGATCAATGAGGGTGCTGACGAAGAATTTACTGATAATGTAGAAACCTTGAAGAAGGGTAAATCTGTAGGTCAGAAGGGTCTGATGGACTTTTTTGACACCTTCATCATGATCCGCAACATTTATGCCCATCCAGAAGAGAAGGCTGGTCCGAAGGATGCTAAGCGTAAATGGCCATTGGAAGATGAGTATTATAGCTATATTAATCCACTAATGCACGCTGCCCTGTCGGAGCTAATTGCTGATTTTGATATACTTAAGTCCTATAAGCCCGTTGTGGCCAAAATGCTGGATGACAAGAATAAAAAAGGGACTTTCCTGCTGGAAATGGGAGAAAAGGAGCAGGAACTGAGTATGGGGCTGACGATTGATGATCTGCGCTTCATGAACACAGACCTGCGCTACCTGCTGGATTCGGAGGACAAGCTGTTTGTGAAGCTGTACTATCACGCTATACCGCAACTGAACCCAGAAGTGGCTAAGAAAATCATTGACAGGGATAAGGCCAAGGCAATGGAGCCTTACTTGGAGGAAATGATCAACGGGAAATTGATGAATGATGAGAAGATCGATGATTTGGAGTATTTGATACTTCGTGATACAGCCAAAACATCTGCGATCAGCGATGAACGCTTGTTCCAGCTTATTGATAAAGTGAAGAATCGTTTGGGATTGAAAGGAAAAGTTGGAACACCAGACAACAAGGGTGATCTCTTTATTGAAGCAAAAGAAAAGAAATCCGGTTCATCATTCAACCCATGGTGGCTTCACTATTTCTCCATGGTTGGTAAAATAGATAAGAATATCGTTAAAACAGAACAGGCTCAGGAAAAGAAGCTGGGAAAAGCGATAAAAACCCTGAAGGAGAGTAAGAAATCGCTACCTGTTATGAAACGGCTTGCAAATGCTAAATTAAAATTGAAGGAGAAAAAAGTTCAGAAATCCAAACAAATCAACAATCTGAATGAAAAGATTAAGGCCAAGCGTGAAACACGTAAAAAGACTAATAATACTGATCGAAAAAAAACGCTCCTTGCCGACATCGAAGGACTAAAAAATAAATTGGATGAGAAAAGGGAATATTTTGAAGCTCAGATAGATGAACTGACAATGGCCGTGAATGAAATTGAAAAAGTCAAAGACGAAAAAACAAAGGAGAAAGACGCAAAAATTTCCAGCCTGGTTACTGAACTTGATGAACACTCTCGATTTACTCAATGGGGTATGCATAAGAACTTGTGGAAAGAGATTGATCAGTATATCGATCACCTGCTAGATGAGAACTTGAACACCGGTACACTGGAGAGTGATGAGGAAGATGTAGAAACAGCTTCGAAATGGGTTAATTCTCCCAATGCTTGGCAGATCGGGAACCTGTCCTACATATACTGGGCTAAGATTCACCCTAGTGAAGCGCCCCTTGGAATGACCTATAATGTAGGCTATGCGTTAGCAAATCGTTTCAAATGGGTACCTAAAAATATTGATGATTCGCTGGTCGAAACACTTAAAAAACCTGCCTCCGTGCTTTGGACAACCCAGGATGACAAGTGGGCTGCCAAGATTGACCTCGATGGTTCATTAAAAAGAAGAAAAAACGAACTTGATAAAGAACTTCTTGATAATTACACACAGGAATTATTGGATCTTGGTGCAAATGTTAAATGCGGACCAATTGACATTGGCGATGACGTGGATGCGGATAAGGTTGGACATTTTATGCCCCTCGAGAAATTCCTCGAAGTTAATAATGAATTTCACATCCAATCTATCTACTCCAGAATCTGGCCTATTGATGCATTCTATAATAATGGCAAACTTGTGTTTGATGCGCTGGATCGATATGAACGTGAAACTGTTACAATGCTGCAGCTTTTTACGAACGTGATTGTCCAATTGAATGACTTTGCGTTAGCGAATGGTATCAACCAGGAAACCATTATCGAAAGGTTTGACCAGTTTAACCGTATGAAAGAAATTCTGTACTTGGAGTTTGCAAAAAAATATCCGGAAGGCACAATATTCAAACCTACAAAAGAGGAACTTCAGCAGTGGCGAGAATTTGCAAAACTAGAGTTAAGACTAAGTGATTATTTGTATGACATGATCCTGGCGAAATACAGGTTTAGTTCTAGATATAAAGCAGTCTGAATCCAAAATACTCTAGATTGGTGAAACAAGTTATAGAAGATTTAGGCACTTGAAAATGTTCATAGGCCCAAGTGAAATCCATATCTTATAAAACCGGGTGCGGTGGCTCTATATATCTCACAGAAGGTGTTAGGGAACATTTAAAAGCACATCCGGGAATCCTTGCTTTAATTCCGGAAATTGTATCTAGGGTCACCCTACCCACGGATGGCAGCAGATTAGCCAGTCAAACCAGCCTTGGAAGGGTAGTAGGGCAATCCAGTTTAATAGGTACCGAGAAAATAGGATTATCTGAGACAGCATGGTTTGCCATCAGGAAAAACCGCATGAAAGCCAGTCGGGTCGTTCCTGATGCTAGTCCGGTGGATACAGACATGGTATCCATTGTTGCCAACCCCGTTGAAAAAAATTCTTATGAACTAGTTACAGCCTGGTTTGGCGCTATGGCACCAAAAGAGCCTTGGGATCCTGATCTGATGGATGATCCATCGGCTTATGAAGAATCAATCAATTTCTGGTGCAGGCATGCTTTGGTTCATGATTTGGCAGTGATGGATGAGCCGTTTGAATCAACGTGGGAAGATATTGTAAATGATAGGAAGACGATAAAATGAGTCAAAATATCCATTTAAAATTTTCTTAAATTAAGATATGAACCTTATATTTGGTTGAGGGGTATCATAAATATAAAATTGAGTTAGTTAACAAAACAAAATAACAAAGGAGAGACAACATGAGTGACTTAGAAAGAGAAAAAACAGAAATACCATGTCCAGGTGGCGGCAGTCCAATTAGAACTACTTATGGAGATGTAGCCAAAAAAAGTTCTTTAAAATCCAGTCGAGGGCACGAATATAAGTTCAAATATAGCGATCAGAGCAAGTTAAGAAGCGCATTCAATAATTTAGAAAGGCTTCAAAAGGATTTAGAAAAGTTTTCAAAGGATCATGAACGGAAGATGGAACGAGGTCAAAAAGAATTTTTTGAAGCATATCAAAATGTTATTGGTAACGCTGATATTTTATTAAAAAGATAGATTTTAATACATCAAAACTTTCGTTTGGTGTAAAACCCACCAGGCAGGATGTAACATATCCTAGATTGATGGCTTACCCAATTTAGGTCTACATCCAAAACTTACATGTAAGCCTAACTATGATATTTGAGATTATATTTTGAGGCAGCCACCTTTTTATATCACAAAGTCCCGCTTCAAGCTTGCACTTGAGTGCCCTACTAAATTATTTTATACTCAAAAAGACGTATATGCTGATCAGAACGAAGAAGAAGAATTTCTTATGGCTCTGGCGGAAGGTGGTTTCCAAGTGGGTGAGCTGGCAAAATATTATCATCCAGGGGGTCACGATATCACATCTCCGGGTTATCAAGAGTCATTGAATGAAACCAATGAATTATTGGTGCAAGAAAATGTCATTATTTATGAAGCTGCTATACAGTTTGAAGCATTCTTCATTAGAGTTGATGTCCTTGTTAAAACCGGGGACCAGATCGACCTTATCGAAGTAAAAGCAAGGTCATTCAAATCTAAAGATGAATTTTATTCTTCCAGGGGATTTTTGAATTCTAACTGGCGGTCTTATCTTTACGATATTGCCTTCCAAACCTGGGTCACTCAGCAGGCTTTCCCAGAATGGGGAATTAAGCCCTATTTAATGCTTACGGATAAGAATAAGAAAACATCTACGGATGGATTGAACCAACTATTTGTTATAGAGAGAGACAGTGATGGACGAAAAACCGTCGGTGTAGATCAAGAATTAAAATCAGATTTATTGGGAGATGAAATACTTATAAAAGTAGATGTATCCGATCCTGTTCAAATGATTTGGGATGGAAAGGATATAAATCCCAATAAGAAGTCAACTGAAGACAGAAAGAGTTTTTTTGAGAGAGCAAAGGAGTATTCAAAATATTATTCTGATGATACACGTTATCCTGTTTCACTGGGGTTAAAGTGCAAACATTGTGAATTCAAAAATGACCATGAACCCGAAAAGAAAAGTGGTTATGAAGAATGCTGGAAATCGGTATATCCTGATTTTGATGTAAATGCCCCACATGTATTTGACATATGGAGATTCCGTAAGTCTCAATTATTAATTGATCAGGGCGTCTACACATTATCAGAAGTTTATTCTGATCGTGATTTTTCAAGTATACTGAATGAGCGCCAGTATTTGCAAGTCGAGAAAACGGTCAAAGGGTCAAGAGATGAGTATATAAACCCTGATTTATTTCATGAAATGGATCAATGGAACTTCCCGCTGCATTTTATCGATTTTGAAACCAGCATGGTGGCCATCCCTTTTCACAAGGGAAGATATCCATATGAACAGATTGCTTTCCAATTTTCCTGTCACACAGTTTATAAAGACAAACAAGTAGAGCATGTAGAATGGATCGAGACCGAACGCGGGAAATTTCCTAACTATGATTTTGTTAAAGCTTTAAAAAGTGTTCTGGATAAAGATAATGGAAC
>Ga0208642_1001450_pt1 | contig 10885 bp, 9 predicted proteins | sample ETN02SmetaG_4_FD_185790 | JGI IMG/M metagenome (GOLD analysis project Ga0208642, IMG submission 185790) | Marine microbial and viral communities from oxygen minimum zone, Eastern Pacific Ocean - ETNP2014F10-02SV251 (SPAdes) (version 2) | ecosystem: Environmental > Aquatic > Marine > Oceanic ...
CCTAATAGTTTAGACTAAAGAGTTTGATCGAGACACTTAACCCCGTTCAAACCTTTTTAAGTTCTAAGTACCTAAGTTAAAAAAATAATAATAAAAAATTCTGGTATCAATGTGGGATAATCTGGGAACACGGAACTTAGAGTCTTATTTTTTAATTTCGATTTCGTAAGTATCAAAATTTTTTCTGGTGTAATCGTCTATGTAAATAGAGGCAAGGAATTTTTTTTTCAAAAAAATTTTATTAAATATTTTTTTATCCATTTTATGTATAAAAAAAATAACAAAACGGTTCCTAAAAAATCGCCCAATATATATAAAAACAATTCTTGATTAAAAAGAGTTCCATAATCGTCAATCAAAATAAGTTTTGTTAAATAATTACCAATCGAGTTAATTATTGAAGCAAGTAATGTTATTAAAATTATATTTTTAAAATTGATCTGATCTAAACTTAGGCCATTTTTACGTTTGTATATAATTAAAATAGTAAGCCAAACACAAAAAGTTGATACAAAGGATAAAGGTATTAACAAATAAATATCATTTATAAAACTTAATCCGGTTAAAAGATGGGCACATAAAAGAGGTATTAAAGATCTTAAACCATACACAACTGTTGAAATTACTCTAACACCATGTGGTAAAAATATAAGTGCTGCTGATAATAAAGGCTTTGATTCAAAAAAATGAGATTGAATTGGAAATAAAATTCTATCGGCAATTAAAAAACAAATTAAATAAGCAAAGAAAATAGAAAATTCTGGTATAAGTTTTTTTAACACAATTTTTTAATAAGGTAAGTCAATTACAAATTTAAAAAGAGATAATGTTTTTTTTTTTTACAAATCTTTTTACTTATTAATTCATCAATAAGTCTATATTTTTGAGCTCTAGAAAATTCTTTATTTATTTTTTCTATTAAAAATTTAATGGTACTTTTTTGGTTCTTTTTCAAATATAGCAAAACATCAAATTGAAATTTATTTAAATCAGAAATAAAATTTAAATTATTAAAATCTAATTTTTCAATTTCATTTAAAAATTTTAAAAGTTTTTTATTTTCCATTATTCAGAATTATATAGAGATTGTATGACAAAATTAAACTATATAATTTACAAATAATATCAGGCCTTGTGCATCATGTACTATTGAATTTGACCTATTTTTGTCTCAAAAATAAGATTATTATATAGTCTCAAATATGAGACTGTTCATTGAATATCTGTCTCAAAAATGAGACAATATAATAATGAAAATGGAGAGGATTTGTAAGATATTACTAGTTTTAATTGTTGGTTTTTTTATATCTCTTAGTCCTATAACATCGAGCTATCTTAAAGCTGATACTGTACAGGATATAAAGGAGATAACTGAACTCTACAAAGAAGGACTTTTAACCAAAGAAGAGTTTTCAAAAGCAAAAGCAAAAATTTTAGGCATAGAAAAACAATCTGAGAAGGAGCAAAAAGCTAAAAATAAGCTTAAAGCAAAAGAAAAGAAAAAAAGAATTAAGGAAGAGGCAAGAAAGGCAAAACTCAAAGCAAAAGAAGATGAAAGGAAAGCAAAACTCAAGGCAAAATCACAAACCAAAAAAAAATTAACTAAAACAAAAGTTTCATCTTCGCAATCTGATCCTCTTACTGTTATAGATCATGTAAAGGCACTAGGCACCTTTAAAGAACCCTCAAGTTATCCCGAAGGCATGAAAGAAACCTTTGGAAATTGTAAAACTTTTTACTGTATACAAAGTAAAGCCACCAAAAAAATGGGTAAAATATTTAGCAGAACATCGGTTTATTATGACAGACACCCAGGAGCGCAGTTGTATGGAATGGCATTCTTTGAAGTGTTTTATCTACAAAAATTGAAAAAAGAAAAAAGCAAGATCGAAAAATTTATAGCCAATTGGCCTGATAAAAACAAACATGCAAAAAGTATAGTTGCTTTATTGAAAACGAATAAATCAAGAAAAAAAATGCGCGAAGCTTTGGGAATGGATTTAAACACAAGTGTCGAGGAAGCGATGGAGCGTTTTTGGCTGATGGGTGATTTTCTTGAACAAGGAGAAGTAAAAAAGAAAAAGGTCAGCAAAGATATCAAAAAACGTGGTGCGTTGCTGGCTAAATATAAAAAATCAGTTGGCAGCTTTAATTCGGCAATCAAAAAGCTAGAGGACAAGAAATTATACGACAAAATTGAGAAGAAAAAATGAATAATCTAATGCACGCCATGCAGAAAAACTTCAAACAATTCACGTATTTATGTTTGGTACTGTTTTTTCTAATGTCGAGTTGGGTTTATAGCGCCGATGATCTCGACAAAAAATTCAAAGAATTTACCAAGGACACCAAAAAAATCAGAGAAAAGCTTAATTCCTTACCTGCTGGCACTTCCCCAGAATCAAAAATCATTGATGCGGCAATTAAAGAAATAGATGAAGCCATGGCATTTGTGGGTGAAAGCTTTAGAAATGAAGACATTGAAATAACTGCGATGACTCTAACTCATATTAACAAGTCGCTTTCTGACATTAGCAAATTAGTGCCCAAAGAGGTTACCAGTGATATGTCCGGGGCAGATATGAGCGCTATGCCAAAGGAGAAGCTCGAAAAAATGATGCAAATAACCAAACATATGCAAGTTAATAAAAAAGAAAAATTATCTACCTTGGTTGAGGAAATGACAGAAGTTGAAAAAAGTGGACTTAATCTTTTTCAAGTTAGCTATAATCTAAACGATCTGGGAGTTGAGACTTTAAAAGTTGAAGAGATAGCAAAAGCAGTAAGTGAAGATCCGGCATTAAAAGACGAAGTTGTCACGGCAATTAAAAAAGGCATGAAAGATTCAGGAGTTAGTGCCAAAAAAATTAGTCAAATTGATTCCAAAATGGAATTGCCTGATTTAACCACAGCAAAAATGGCAGCAACGACAACAGGCAAAAGTGATGAAATAGAAAAAGCAAGAGAGGTGGTGGCAAAAGCAGAAGAGACACACAAGACAGCGAAAGCAGCCAAAACCGCAGCAGATGATGCAAAAAAAGTGGCAGACGATGCATCTGCAAAAGCTAAACAGGCAGTAACGGATGCTGAAAATTTATTTGGCCAAAAAAGTGACGAATATGAAACAGCCATAAAATCAGCAAAAGAAGCTAAGGATGCAGCAGACGCAGCCATAGATATAGCAAATAACGCAACTCAAGATTATCAAGATGCAATAGATGTGGCAGCAGAAGCACAAAAACTAGCGGATGCAGCAGGTGTTGAATGGGTACCAGGTGAATCACTCAAAGAGAAATTTGATAGAAACAAAGGTGATGTGAAAGGGCTGGATGATTATTCGAGAGAAAATTTTAATAAAGAAAGTGAATTAGCAGTAAGATTGGGAACAGACGTTTACGATGGGAAAGATCAAGCGACAACAGCGGCATCAGACACATGGCAATTTGTGTATGACACAGCATCAGGTCAGGGCCTTTCACCAGAAAGAGCTAACATCTTGGCTGATAATGCTAAATCGGAATATCTAGATATGCATTTTGAGTATGTTCAATCAGAACAAGATTTATTAGATCAAAATTTATCAGCTGAAGATGCAAAAAAATTTGCAAAACAAATTGTGTCAGATAAATATGGGGAATGGAGTGATAGACTTTGGAGTCCAGGAGGAGAATTAAATGTAAAACAGAATGAATTAACAACATGGATATCAGGAGTAAAAACGTTAACAGCATTTCATGTAGACCCTGACAATATAGATATAAATGAAAAAAAGTATTCGCGAATCATTGGAGCAGTAAGAAGCACATGGGGCCAGATGGGTGCTGCCACACACAGTGCTGGCATCGATCCCTTAAGTAGATCAAAACTAGCTGAAAATGCCAAAAAAATTGTAAGGAGTGCCATGTTTCTTGCTAATAGCTCTTATGAAGATTTTATGGATCAAGGAGGATACACGGAAGAAGAAGCAAAAGAGTTAGCAAAGAAGGTTGTGGATGAAAGGTATGGAGACTGGTTAGATAAATTTTTTTCAGATGCTGGAAGAGAGCATGCGTACTGTCTTACCGCCTGTGGAGGAGCCGACACAAACCAATTTAAATTATTTGCAATATCACATAAATCCATGGAATGGGCTTTAGGCGACCTTAAGGCCGGAGTTTCTTCAGGGCATGAAGCAGGGAAATATCAAGCTGATATAGAAGCAGCGGAACAAGAAACATATGAATGGTTATCTACTAGAGCAGAAGCACTGGGTATGCCAGAAGAAGATGCAAGAAATTTTGCTGAAAATGCTTCTCAACAGGTAAAAGAGTTCTATTATTATGCATCGGCAGTCGCTGCTTTCCAAAGTAGAGGACCAGGAAGTGTAGAGAATTGCGATGAAGCTTGTTGGGAAATCAGGGATGAACAATTTGAAAAAATTATGGGAATGGAAGTATACAAAGATTCTAATTTCTTTTTATTTAATGCTGGTCACAACTTTGATATTACAGAAGGAGGTACATTACTTCCTGACGAAGAAGCAATGAATATTTATGTGACAGGAATAGTGGTGACTGATGCATCACAGGTATTACAAGCAGCAGCAGATGCCGCGAAAAAAGCTGAAGAGGAAGCAAAAAAATTGTCAAAGGAATTAGAAGATAAACAAAAAGAAGCAGACAGGCTTCTTGAGATAGCAGATCAATATGAAGGGAAAACATCCGATGAAGCTAAAAAAGCCAAAGCAGATGCTGAAGAAGCGGTTCGTTTAGCTAAATTAGCTTTGACAAATGCGAAAACAGCTACAAATTTATCAGATGAAGCTCAACAATCATTAAAAGAAGCGCAAGATGAATATACTAGAGTGAAAGGAATACTTGATAATCTTACAGAGGAACGTGGCTTAGTTTATTATCCCGAAGGACAGAAAAAGAAATATTCAAAGGATTGGAAAGGAAAACCAAGCCTAGAAGGTATAGAAAGTTTAGCAGAGCAAGAAGCAGCAAAACCCGAAAGGATTATGGCTATGGGTACAATTTCAGGCAATCCAAAACTAACAGCAGCATTGAATGGAATGACCGATGCTGCGGTATACAAACTTATAGAAAGCGGAGCCTTGCCTTCCAATATGGTAGAAGAATACATGGCTGGTGACAAAGTTATTGTTCCAACAGAATTTATAGAAGCAGAAAGAATGATGCAAATTGGCGAAATTACAGACAATCCAGTCTTAGCGGAAGCAATGAACGGAATGTCTGACAGTGATGTCCACAACCTTTTAGAAAGCGGTATTCTGTCTTCTGATATGGTAGCTGAATACATACAAGATGGTAAAAACGCACCTATTCTCCCTTGTGGAAGTAGTACCTGCGAAATGGTACCTGGTGCCTACTATAATGGAGTATTATATTCTCCAAATACAATTCCTGATGCTAGTGATATAGAACAAGCTGCAGCAGGAGCAGCTTCAGAAATGTCAGGAGCAGCTTCAGAAGTGTCAGGACTAGCTTCAGAAATAGCAGAAGCAACATCAGGAATAGCTGAGGCAACTTCGGAAATATCAGAAGCAACTTCAGAAATGGCAGCAGAAGTACAAGCAATGGCTGAATCACTTGGAATTGCAGAAGCAACAGCAGCAGCTGCTGCTGCAGCGGGTGTAGATGTGTCGGAACAAATGCCAACATTAGATGCAATGCAGGATCCTAATTTTGATGCAGAGGCACATAATAGAGCGATGCAAGAAAAGGCTGCACAAGGTAATTAGGAGTAATCAAAGAGAAAGTGGATGAAGAAGGCTGTAATTTAATTTATCCCAGTAACGAAGCAAGATGAAAAAATTATTCTCATGTCTATTATTGATAATGGGGATATTATTTTTAATTAATATTTCAGCTTTTTCTCAATCACTTAAAACAAATAATCTTACTGTGATAGACCGAGTAAAAGAGCTCGGCACTTTTACAAAGCCATCACGATATCCAGATGGAATGCATAAAATTTTTGGAAAAGGTTGCAAGATATTTTTCTGCCAATCAAAGAAGGCTATTCAAGCTATGGGAAAAATATTTAATAGAACACCAATTTATTTTGAAAGACATCCAGGAGCTCAGTTACATGGAATGGCAATGTTCGAGTTGTTTTATCAACAAAGATTAAAAGAAAACCAAAAAAAAATTGAGGAATTCATGGCAAGCTGGCCAGACAAAAAAAAACATAAGCACACCATTGTTTCTTTAATGAAATTAAATGATTCGAGAAAAAAAATGCGGTCCGCTATGGGAATGGATTTAACTATGGGGATCGAAGAAGTTATGGAAAGTTTTTGGCTGATGGGTGATTTTCTTGAACAAGGGGAAAGAAAAAAACAAAATGTTGATAAAGCTATTGTAACACGCGGAGAACTATTGGCTAAATACAAAAAAGCCGTGAATACCTTTAACTCAGAAATCAAAAGAAAGAAGGAGGAAGAATTTTACGAAAAAATAACGAAGAAAGGCTGGACGTTTGGCGGCAAAGATCTGGATGATAAATTCAAAGATTTTGTTAAAGATACCAATGAAATCAGGAAGGAATTTAGCTCCTTACCTGCAAGCAATTTCCATAAAGCCAAAAGCATAGATAAGGCTTTTAAAGTAATTGAAACAACTACAAAATTTGTTAGTCAAAGCTTCAACAAAGGAGATATTGAAGTTGCTTCAACGACTCTAAGTTTTGCTGATAAATCAATCTCAGATATTGCCAAACTAATTCCCCAGAAAAATTTCAACGATATGTCGAATATAGATATTGGTAAATTAGGAGAAAATGCTTTCAAAAAAATAGCAAAAATAACCAGTAATATAAAAAGAAAAAAGAGTGAAGGTTTAGCTCCCTTCGTTCAAAATATGGTCAAGATTCACAGAAAGGGATTCAACACTTTTCAAACTACCAGAAAATTAAAGGATTTAGGAGTTGATACTTTAAGTTTTAAAAATATTTCAAAAGCGATAAAAGTTGGCACTCCAACCGAAGCAGATCCAAGCGATGAACAAGTTAACTTGTTAGACAAAAGAATAGACTTTACTAAAAAATATATGGACAACTTAGGGTACAGTTCAGCGGAGATAAAAAAAGAAGTTGATGAAATTAAATTAGTAGAAACAGATAATATAAAAGGACAGGGAATTCTGATTGCCAGACACATGATAATAGGTGGAGCTAGCGATGAAGAAATTCAAAAAGAAATTAATGATTGGAATTCAATTAACATAAATAATCTGAATGAGGAGACTTATTTAGCTGCGTTGAATATGAAAGCGACAGGGGTCAGCGCAAAAGAAATACAAAAAAAAGTTGAAATGATCAATGCCGTAGAGGTTAGGAGAGAAGTTGATGAACTATTAGGAGAGATTGAAGATAAAATTGCAAAAAAATATAATACAGAAAATTTTTCTTCAGAAGCTCCTGATGAAGAAACACTAGTTTTTGCCCAAGTCAGCAAAGATAAATTTTCAGATGAAGATTTTGAATCAGAAAACAATGAACTCTTTTTTAATCAATTTTTTCCAGAGAAAAAGGTTAAGCAGGAAAAATCTTTTGTAGAAAGTGCTACGGGAAAATATAGAAGAATCAGCACTCCTTTAACTATTATATCAGTTATAATATCTCCTAATCCCTTTAACGTTTATCAATTAACAAAAAAGGTAAAGGATAATGTAGATGCTAAAAAAGCTAAAATTTTAGCTATATCAACTTATGGAACAGGCGAAGATGATTTGGCTGGCGGAGATTATGCTGATCCTAGAATTTTTGCGAGAACAGCGCAGATATTAATGGACTTACAGAAAAAAAGTATTGAATCACAATATTTAGCAAAAAAATTTAATTATAGTATTACCTTAATTTCTGCTGAAGTTGAAAAATATGAAGAACCAGAACGACCTGATGATAAGGATAAAGATAAGAAAATTTGTGTAGCAGAAGAATGTTATACTGCTCCTGCAAAAAAAACTCCATCAGAACAAAAAAATCCACTGAAAGTAATAGATAACGTTATTGAACAGGCTTCATCAACAGGTAGAGCTGATTTAATTAAAAAAATGGAGCTAATGATCAAAGACAAAAATATTCCAGTTTATGAAGTAGCAAACTTTATTACTCTAGAAACAGATGAAGTTACACAAGATTTAACGAATATAATTAGCAAAGAATTAAGTGAAATGGATGTGGGAGGAAATTTAATTATGGATATAGCCTCAGGTGTATCCCAAGATGTGACTGGTCAAATAATACAGGATATAGAAGATGTAAAAGAAGCTTTAACAGAAAGTGGTGCTGTTATAAGAGGTGCGTCAGGCGAAACTATATCTATTGAAGAGGCCTATAGACAAATGCCCGAGGGTGGAATAATTCAGGATGATGGTTCACTGTTACCATGTCATGAAGGAAATGTGGGTGCTGAAGGCTGTTAATTACAGTCAAAATAAATGTTAAAAATTTTTGCGAACGAATAAGTTGAATTTTGTTGCAGAAAAAAATAATAAAAAATTGAAATCGTTTTAAAACCTGGAGGTCAGCAGTTTGTATAAACTCGGTTGGGCACCAGATTATGAAAACCAACCTCCAGGCGGTACTACTAATGTCTAATCAACATAGTGACTTTAAAAAATAATGCAAACTTCTTGAGTAAAGCAAAATCAAAGACTGCCTCGGAGTGCCAAGGTGGCCGAGGGGTTAGTAGTAGCGATTTTTCTTAGGGGCTTTCTCTCCGAGTTCCTCGAGCGCCAATTCGTATTCATCTTTTTCTCTTGGAAATATTTCGCTCCAGTTAGTTCTAACATCAACCAAGCCAGATCTAGGTCCTCTTATCATGCCTCCGTATCTGGAAGGATCTTTTTTCCTAGCTCGTTCTTCTTGGGCCATAAGCTCTGATCTGAGCTTCGCCTTCCTTTGTTCGTCAATGTCTTTGTAATTCTCTTTAACCTTATGTGCCAAGGCGGAAGTAAAGCTCTCTTGCTCCTCCTTAGTCATTCCACCCTCTAAGGCCATCTTAGATCTCATTTGATTTAACAACTTAAAGCTTTCCCCAGAGCCTCCAGGGCACTTGTGGTATCTGGTGTCACCTGGGAGTACTTCTCTCCTTCTGACCTTGGATCGTTTGTTATGGTTAGTATGAACAGGCTCAGGTATAAATGGACGGTTTTCTTCCTCGAAATACAAATACTTTCTGGGTGACTTCTTGATATGCTTATACAGGTGTCTTGATTGCCGAAGCCCCGACAAGCTGATTCCCAGTTCTCTGGACTTCTGTTTAGCTGTTAAATATTTTGTCATAATACTGTGTTTATACTGAGAGAGCTGAGAGAACAAATACTTAGTAAAATAAGGCTTCTCTCAACCCTCTCAAGTCTCTCAAGGTAAATCATAAAGATAACTTTAGAAATCTTATTGGCCACAGGGAGAATAATAGGTTTATAAAAAGGCCTGATATGCTGAGAGATCTGAGAGATTATTTAAAAATTAGATTTTCCAATTTAAATCTAAATATTCCTTTGGATAAGTTGACCACTTTAAATTGTCAGTTTTTGACTGTTGAATAAAAGAATTTAATATTTCACTAAGTTTTTTCATAATTTACACATGCCTAATCCCACATCAACAGCAGCACGATTTTTGCTTAAGTCCCAGGTAGTAGACAGATTAACAAAATATTCAGATGGATCAAATTCATCAACCTTAACAAAATCAATTGTAATTTTCTTTGCAACGTCTTCAAAATTATATTCATCAATCGATCCTGGACCTCCAATTTGAATTGTCACATTTTGAATATTTTTTATCTTATCAATTTGTTCTTTAGATAAATCCAACGTAGCAATTGTCTTTGTATCAAAAGCAGGCCTAGTATTTACAATCATTGCCTCAATTGGACTTATATTGTTTATTTTAATTGGTATTTTTAATCCCAATAATTCGTTAAGATCTTTTTTTCCATTACTCATACTTGAAAAATAAATAGTCATAAGATCACATTTATTATTTTTTTTATGAAGGGCATAAGTAAATGCACCACTAAGATCATTTTCACCAAGTCTTTCAACTCTAACAGAGCTATCATTTTCAAAAAAAATCCATTTATCATAAATGACTTCTGCATACGTTGTAGTGCACCACAACAAGCTCAGAACGATTATTGATAAAAGTTTTTTCATTGCTTTTTAAAATGATTGTCAATTACATATTCGATATTCAGAAATGTTTTATTTTCATTAATAAAAAAATTCCCCATTGTTTCCTCAATAACAAAAGGTGCAAGAGATACATCTTGCTTAGAATATAATTCAATTATTGAACAACATGAAGCTCCACCAGTGTAGGTTTCCATAACAATATACTTATATTTTGAAGAAGTTTCCAATCTCGTTATTCTACCACTTGGACTATTATTTATAATTTTTGTTTTTTTATTATTTTTAACATCATGAATTATCATTTCATTTTTTCCAGCGCCTGTATCTCCTATTGTGCTGCAGGGTTGATTTTCATCAGTATAAGGTAGGCACCAAACAGCATCAGTGTCATTTGTTGTGTATGTTTCAAATAAAAATCCATCACTTGATAAAATTTCTTTTTTAACTGTGTTTGCACAACCAAATTTAGTTGTACAAATTTCTTCCAACACCTGATTTGAAACCAATGTATGTGTGGTTTCATCTTTATTTTCAGCTATAGAAATATTGCACCACAACAAACCAACCAATAAAATCAGTATCGCTTTCTTCATCTCCCTAATCCTACACCAAATTGTCTAGTGAGTCAGGTTCCTGAATGATGGCAGTTTTGCTTTGATATAGGTCAATACAAATCAAATAGAGGTGGTTTTTTTATTTAAATAAAAAATACGAAATTGTAGTCACTATCAAAACGA
>Ga0208642_1001453_pt1 | contig 10852 bp, 13 predicted proteins | sample ETN02SmetaG_4_FD_185790 | JGI IMG/M metagenome (GOLD analysis project Ga0208642, IMG submission 185790) | Marine microbial and viral communities from oxygen minimum zone, Eastern Pacific Ocean - ETNP2014F10-02SV251 (SPAdes) (version 2) | ecosystem: Environmental > Aquatic > Marine > Oceanic ...
TGACAGGCAAGGCAAGATAGCTTCATTAGTTATTGGAGATGAAACAGGAACCATAAGGGTTGTGATGTGGGGCGACCAGGCAGATAATATAAAAAACATCAGCAAAGGTACGATCTTAAAGATAATTGGAAGCTATGTTAAGGATAATAACGGAACTATTGAATTACATTTGAATGACAGGAGCAAATTGCTAATAAACCCAGAGGGCGAAACTGTAAAGGAAATAAAACAAAATAATACTGAGAGAAAATCTATCAATCAATTGACAGAAAACGACAGTTCTGTAGAAATCTTAGGCACTATAGTGCAGATATTTGATCCAAGATTTTTTGAGATATGCCCCCAATGCAGTAAAAGGACAAAGAACGTAGAAGGCGCATTTTCATGCCCAGAGCATAATAATATTGAGCCTGATTATTCTTATGTCCTTAACCTCATTGTAGATGACGGGACAGAAAATATAAGAACAGTATTTTTCAGAGACAGCATGGAGAAGCTTATAAATTTAAACAAAGAAAAAATTTTAGCATATAAGGACAATCCGGAAAAATTTGAAGATATCAAAACAGAATTATTGGGCAATATCATAAAAATAAATGGCAGAGTCAAAAAGAACCTCTTTTTTGACAGAATAGAGATTGTAGCAAATGATGTTTTCCTAAACCCAGATCCTGAACAAGAGATTAAAAGATTAGATGATGAAGTAAAGAAAGTAGAAAATAATTAATAGTTTTCTTTTTTATGTTTCTTTAAAATGATGTATTACACCCATTTAGCATTTGGAATCCTAGTTTCATTATTCTCTATAACTTTTTTCAATATCAATAATAAATTTATTTTTATTCTAGTTGCTGTTATGTTTTCAATTTTTCCTGATATTGATGAAAAAAAGTCAAAAATAGGCAGAGAAAACAAAATAATATCAACAATAATTAATTTTATGTTTGGACACAGAGGTTTTATTCATTCAATATACATTCCATTAATATTATATCTTGTTTTTTATTATATAAATAAAGAGATAGGAGTTGCTGTTTTAACCGGTTACTTTTCGCATTTATTTATGGATGCTTTGACAAAACAAGGCATAAGACCATTAGCGCCCTTAATCAACAAAAAGATTAATGGCTTGATAAAAACAAATTCCTTATTGGAAAAAACCTTTTTTTTGATCATTATTTTATTAATTCTGTATTTATTACTAGTATCTCTTTAAAAATAGATATTGCAGTAGCACTGGACATCCTGAAACACTAAAATTTTAGGTTTTCTCGTTCTCTAACGCATAAATCCCTAATCTTCTATACACTGGACATCTGCGAATGAAGTATTTAAATGAACTCGTCCTTATAGTATCTGTTGTATGAGAAATCATACAGCACCTCCATTCCTGGAGTTGTGAAGCTTAGGCTTTGCATGCTCATAATCAAGGGGATGTTGAAATAAAATGCGAAAGCAATGAGGTAAGTAAATATGGAAAAAATAAAAACTGAGATAGTTTCTGGAAACATACCAGAAAAAAAGTTTTCTACAGGTGCTTTAACAGCCACTATTTGGGAAAACCAAGGAAAAAATAAGGAAGGGAATGATGTGAACTTTAAGACCGTGTCATTCCAGAGAAGATATATGGGCAAAAATGGAGAATGGCAGAGCACAAACACTCTGAGGATAAATGACCTTCCAAAAGCTTCTTTGGTATTGCAAAAGGCTTATGAGTACATTGTAATGAAAGAGCTGCAAAATGCGGCTTAATTTTTTTATTTTTTAATCTAAACACAAATAAAAAAATAAACAAAAAATTTAAAAGGTGATAATAATGAAACAAATCTTAATGGAACCAAAAGTTATGTCTCAAGATGAGAAAAAACTTGAAAAAAATATAAAATTTTCTAAAGAGGAGAAAACAATTAAAGAAAAAACTTTATCAGACCTGCCTGGTGTAGGTCCTGCAACCATTGAAAAACTTGAAGCAGTCGGCTATAATGACCTTATGTCGGTTGCAGTTGCAACCCCTGGTGAGCTTATAGACGCAACAGGCATGGTGCAAGCAGCGGCTAAAAAGATTATAGCAGCAGCCAGGACTTCTTTAGAAATGGGATTTGAATCTGGAGAAGATATTCTCAAAAAAAGAGAGCAGGTTCTGAAGATATCCACTGGAAGCAAGACTTTTGATGCTTTAGTTGGCGGCGGTTTTGAGTCTGGAGCACTAACAGAATGTTTTGGAGAGTATGGTTCTGGAAAAACACAAATAGGGCACATCTTAGCAGTAAACTGCCAAAAGCAATTTCCAGGTTCAACTGCAGTATACATTGATACAGAGAATACTTTCAGACCAGAAAGAATTGAGCAGCTTGCCAAAAGCGTTGGTTTGGACCCTAAAGAGGCGCTTAAGAATATTAAAGTTGCAAAGGCATTTAACACAGACCATCAAATGCTGTTGGGAGAAAAAGTAGAGGATCTCATAAAGAAACAAGGATTGGATGTAAAGCTGGTTATTGTGGATTCCTTGACAGCCCACTTTAGAGCAGAGTACATTGGCAGAGGAACCTTAGCAGAAAGGCAGCAGAAGATAAACCGGCATATGAGGGACCTCTCAAAACTATCTCAAATGTACAACTTATGCGTGTATGTCACAAACCAGGTAATGGCTAAGCCTGACACGTTCTTTGGAGACCCTACACAGGCTATTGGAGGTCATATTGTTGGCCATGCCTCTACTTTTAGGATTTACCTAAGAAAAGGCAAGAAAGGAAGCAGAGTTGCTAAGCTTGTAGACAGTCCTAATTTGCCTGAAGGGGAAGCAAGCTTCTATGTCGAGACAAGTGGATTAAAAGACATTTAGGCTTTTTCTTATTTTTTATTATTTTATTAACTAATCTGCACTTTTATAGCTATTTTTATTCAATAAGTTTTTAAAATAAGGATTATTATTTTCTTCTGTAAACCATACTCAAATGAAAATTAAAATGAATCATAGAAAAAACCTAGAATGGTTTTACAGTTTAACATCAAATTTATTAAATATGATTATTAGGCCATATATCCATAAAATTGACGGAATGCATAATATTCCAAAAGATAAACCCTTTATTGTTGCAGCGAATCATGCAAGCTATATAGATGATTTTATTATAACCACTTTTATCATTAAATATACCAAAAAGAAAACAAATATTTTCGTCAACTCCCGTTATTTTATAAATGATACTTTTGGAAAGATACTGAACAATCTTGGAGGGATAGCAGTGGATGTGTACATATCAATCTCAAGTGATAAGAAACGAAAACAAACAAATGAAAGAGCCTTTAAAAAAGCTGTAGATGGTCTTAAAAAAGGAGAACTTTTTGCTATTTTTCCAGAGGGGGGTAGAAGCGAAGAGGGGATAATAAAAAAAGCAAAAACCGGAGTGGCTAGAGTTGCCCTAGTTTCAAAAGTTCCTGTGATTCCTGTAGGAATTAAAGGGTCATATCAAGTAATGCCCAAGGGAGCAATATTTCCCAGATTTAAAAGATTAGATGTGGTCTTTGGAAAGCCCATGGTTTTTGACAAATATTATGGAAAGGAAAAAGATTATAAAACTCTAAGAAAAGTTACAACTTTAATAATGAAAAATATAGCAGAACTAACAGGCCAGAAATATAATTATTGAAAAATGGTTTATCCAATAGCTAAAATAATACTTCCTCCAATATTTAATATTTGGATTAAAGAAATTAATGGTTTGGAAAATATACCTAAGAACGGGCCATTTATAATAGCAGCAAATCACGAAAGTTATATGGATCATCTTATCATAGTGAAAACCTTTGTGGTACACATTAACAAAAAAATACATTTTTTAGCAAAAAAGGAGCATTTCAACAACCGTCTAAAATCACTATGGCATAGGTGGGCTGGAGCAATTCCTTTAGATAGGGATGCAAGAGGAACCGAAACTTTAAAATGGGCAATTGAAGCTTTGAAACACGGAAAAATAATAGGAATACATCCAGAGGGAACCAGATCCTTAACAGGAAAACTGCAGAAAGGAAAAACTGGGGCAGTGAGACTGGCTTTAGCAGCCAAAGTTCCCATAATTCCAATAGGGTTAATTGGGACTTTTGAAATTTTACCAAAAGGAAAATATATTCCAAAATTAAAAAGAGCAACAATGAACATAGGCAAACCCTTGTATCTTGATAAATACTACAATAAAAAGATAACAAAAGGCTTATTAAGGGGAATAACAGACGATATAATGAAAGAGATAGCAAAATTATGCAATCAGGAATATAAATTTTAATCAACAAATGATGGTTAACATGAAAAAAATATCTATTATTGGAGCAGGAAGCTGGGGAACAACTTTAGCTGTAATAGCAGCAGAAAATGGATATGAAGTTACTTTGTGGGCAAGAGAAAAAGAGACCATTCAGTCTGTCAATGAAAAAAGAGAAAATAAAAATTATCTTCCAGGAATTAAAATACCTGACAATGTCTACGCTGAGAGTTCTATAGAAAAAGTAGCGTCAAATGCAGATTTACTGATCAATGCTATCCCGGCGCAATTTACCAGGGAAGTAGCTAAACAATACTCCAAATATGTTAATTGCAACACTGTTGTTAATGTTGCAAAAGGCATTGAAGCTGGAACATACAAAAGAATGTCAGAAATTCTTAAAGAAGAACTAGGCAACGTTTCTATAGTATCTCTTTCTGGCCCAAATCATTCCGAAGAGGTGAGCAGAAAAATGCCAACAGCAACGGTTATAGCATCTGAAGATGTTAACTGTTTGAAAGATATTAAACAAATATTCCATACCAATTATTTCAGGGTTTTTACACATGATGATATAATCGGGGTCGAGGTTTGCGGAGCATTAAAGAACATAGCAGCTATAGCAACTGGCGTATGTGATGGCCTGGGTTATGGAGATAATGCAAAGGCAAGCATTATAACAATAGGGCTAATGGAAATGAGCACGTATGGGAAATTTCTAGGCGCTAAAAGAGCAACCTTTTATGGTCTTGCAGGTGTAGGAGACTTGGTGGCAACATGTACAAGCAAGCATAGCAGAAACAGGTTGGTGGGGGAAAGAGTTGCCAAAGGCAAGAAAATTGAAAATATAAAAAAAGAAATGAAAGGCATGATAGCAGAAGGAATACAAACAACAAAAGCTGTTTACGAATTCAGCGAAAAAAATAAACTTTACATGCCTCTTACAAAGCAAGCTTATGAGGTACTTTACAAAAATAAAGATTTAAAAGAAGCTATATCAGACTTGTTGAAGATAGAATAAAGCATTATTCCTCAGTAAAATCTTCTACTTTCTCCTTGAGCTCTTCATTTTTCTTTAAAATGCCACGATTCCTTAGATACTCTCTTGCCAATATCCAAAAAAACAAGCCTAAGCTTTTTTTACCCTTGTTATTGCTAGGAACAACAAGGTCTATATTGTTTGATTGGTTATTAGTATCACATATTGCAACAATAGGGATGCCCATTTTCATACTATCCACAACAGCATTCCTATCTGGACCAGAATCAACAGCTAACATAACTTTAGCTTCAATGTAATTATCTAAGCGCGGATTTGTCAAAATTCCCGGAGGGTATCTTCCTGCAAATACTCTTGCTCCAATAACCTTATTAAACATTTTTAATGGCTTCCATGCACTTTCACGCCGCCCAACAACCAAGATATCTTCTGGATTATATTGGGCTAAGAATTTAGCTGCTATGTTCAGCCTTTCATCTATCTTCTGTAAGTTTAAAACAGACAACCCATCAGGTCTTGTTTTGTAGATGAATTTCTCCATGTATCTGGTTTTAAACTTTGTACCTATATGTATTCCAGACTTTAGGTACTCTTCTGTAGGAACCAAAAATTTTTCTTCTGCCATTGACAATTCCCTTTAATTTTCTTTGAATAACAGTTCAGAATATGAACTGCAATTTTTATTACCTCATGCAGCGTTATGCAAACCGTAGTTTGCATGTTGGTAATATGGTCTGGGAAGAATGTTTTATTTAAAAAGGTTTTGGAAATCGTAGATTTCCAAATCCCAGCAAATACTCAGGAATCTTTGATTTCTGGTACACCCAAAATCGCAAGCGATTTTTTAGTGTTTTTAATTTCTGCAGCTTTCTTAATTTGAACCAAAGACTTCAAAACCCTCATAAACAGGACCTTTTGGGGTTAAAGTGCTCTTTATCAATTTGAAATTGCTTATTCCTATTTTTTTATTTTCAACCTTTATTGTTTTTAATTTATCAATGAAGTTGTCTTTGTTTTCTATGTATTTTACTCTGGCTAATGTAACATGGGCTTTGAAGTTTTTCTCTTTTTTGAATAATTTTCTGAGGCTTTCATCAATGCCCTTTTGCAGCTCTAATATTGGCTTTTCTGGTTTTAGCCCAACCCATATAACCTTTATGTAGCCTTCATTTGGGAAAATACCAAGATTATCTAAAACAACAGAAAAAGGATTGAAATTTATTCTCTTTAAATTATCTTTAATTTCATCTGCAATATTGGGCTGAACCTCCCCAAGAAATTTTAATGTTAAATGTATTTGTTCTTTTTTAACAAATCTAATTTTATTAGAATTCATATATATTTTTTCTTGTATGCTGGTTAGATATTCTTTTATATCTTCCGGAATTTCAATTGCTATAAATAATCGCATTGTAGTGGTTTATACTTAAAACTATTTAAAACTGATTAAAAATAAAACAAAAAAGAAATAACCTTATTCTTTTTTCTCTTCTTCTTTAGCTTCTTCTTCTCCGAAATCTTCAGTATCTTCTATTTTCTGCTCTTCTTGAGCTGCAGGTTCCTGTTCAGGTCGCGGTTCACCCTCTGCTGGCGCTTGCTCTTGAGAAGCTTGATTTTCACCAACAACTTCCGCAAAGCCCACTTTCCTCAGCACTTTGGTGACTCTTATTTTCACTTCTTGGCCTTCTTTTGTGTTCGGAACAAACAAAACAAAACCATCTTTCTTTGCAATACCATCTCCTTTTTCACCTACAGCCTCTATCTTCACATCGAATTCATCTCCAATATTAACTGGAGCAGACATTTGTCTAAAATTTCTATCTTGGTACATATTTATTTCTCCCCCATATTTTGTTAAGCTTCTTAAGAAAATCTTAAGAAAAACCCAAGCTTGAGAATGGAGAAGTTCTATATAAATCTAATGGTTTTTTAAGTTAATTTTAAAACGCCAATCCGCCATCAACATTTATCACAGCGCCTGTTATGTACCTTGCTTTGTCTGATGCCAGGAAAACAATAACATTAGCTATGTCCTCTGGCTCAGCCTCTTCTTTCAATGGAGTCATATAATTTATTATCTTTTTTCTAACAAAAGGTATGTTTTTTGTTATATTGGTTTTTACAAAGCCGGGGGCAACAGCATTTACAGTTATCTTTTTTTTGCCAAGCTCCTTTGCCAAAGACTTTGTAAAACCTATTATTCCTGCTTTAGAAGCCGCATAATTACATTGTCCAAAATTCCCATATTGACCGACAATTGAGGATATACTTATTATTCTTCCACCTTCATGCATTAATGACAGCATAGCCTTAGTTACATAAAAAACACTGTTGAGGTTGGTGTTTATGACAGCATGCCATTCATCCACAGTCATATTTTTTAAGGTTCTATCTTTGACAATTCCTGCATTGTTGACAAGAATATGAATTTTTCCGAATTTTTTTTGTATCACATCAGCCATTTGCTTTACTTCACCAAAATTAGATACATCAGCCTTTGCAGCAATACTCTCAACACCATATTTTTTTACCTTATCAACAACCTTTTGGGCTTCTTTCAGATCATTATAATAATTGATAATGACATTTGCATTATTTTTAGCAAATTCTATAGCTATTTGTTCTCCAATACCGCTAGAAGCTCCTGTAATCAAAGCAGTTTTATTTTTTAGCATTTTTAATGAAAGTTCATTTGATGCCCACAACATAAGCCCATTCACATTGCCAAGATTTATCGTCTGCAAGAGGATTATTGTCCCTAAGTTCGCCAAAAAGCTGGAATGATGCCTTGGTTATCAGTTCGTCTCTGTCTTGGATTTCCTTTGGGGTTGGTTCTGTACCTCCAACTTCGGGCAGCATACCTGCTTGTAACCTTTTAACTCTCAAAAAGCCGAGATAGTCAGAATATTTTACTTTGAAGCATGAATAATATATTTTTACTTGTTTGAATCCAGCAACTTTAAGAGCATTGGCATATTCTTTGATGTCTCTAGGATATGGAAAAATAAACTTTCTCTGAGGTAAGAAAGCTTTTACCCTTTCATCAAGCCCTTTTCTGTACTCTTTGAACTGCGGCAGTTTCCTAATTAAATCAATTGCAATATCATGCACTCTATAAACAGTAGAATCAAGCATCAAGGCACCTTTTGGCTTGTCTTTTCTTTCAATATTCCCGCTATTAAACATAAAAGACCCCTTTGACTTTAAAGAATCAAAAATACCTTTAAAAGTATCTTTAAGGTTTGGGATTAGATGGACAACGTTTGAGGATAAAACTTGATTAACAGATTCTTTGCCAACAGTTTCAGATAAGGTTGAGTAATGTCTATTCTTCTTTTCTAATACAAAAAAATTTACATTTGGTCTGGAGTGTAGATATTCGTATGCTTTACCAAGCCACGCAGGAGAATTATCGACAAGCCATAGAGTAATTTTATTCTTAAATTTCTTAAGAATCCTAACAGACGATGTTCCAGTTCCAGCACCGAAATCAACAACAATGTCATTTTCTTTAATTTTTGGATCAATATACTTTATTAATTGATCTACACAATCATGCAGCCAAGAAGCATCAACAACAGCATCATGGAAAGCAATCGCACCTCTTGAAGCAGGCCTATCAGGCTTCCATGAGTTTAGTTTTTGTATAGTTATACCAACCACCATTTAATTAAGGTCATAATGATAACTTTTTAAATTTTCCCTTTTTATATAAATAAAGCGTTAGATTTATTAATAATACATAGCTACTAAAGAGGACAAGATGAACGGCAATATGAAAGCAGAATCTGTTGTAGTAGGAGCTGGTCCTGGAGGCTATGTAGCTGCTATAAGGCTGGGCCAGTTGAACAAAAAAGTAGTTTTGGTTGATGAAGATAAATTGGGTGGGATATGCCTTAATTATGGCTGCATACCCTCAAAAGCCCTCATTTCTGCATCTGAATCTTTTGACAAAATAAAAAATACCTCTAAGATGGGGATTAAAGTTGATAAAATTACAATAGATTTCAAGAAAATGCAGGAGTGGAAAGATGGCATAGTATCAAAGCTTAACCAAGGCATTGAGTTTTTATGCAAAAAAAATAATGTAACTGTCGTAAAAGGGACAGCATTTTTTGAAAACTCCAATAGATTAAAAATAACTAATGGCAAGGATATTTCTTATATTGATTTTGAGAATGCAGTGATTGCGTCAGGTTCAAAACCAGTTGAGCTGCCAAGCTTTAAGTTTGACGGCAATAAAATTATAAGTTCACGAGAGGCTTTGTGTCTGAAAGAAATTCCAAAGAATCTTGTTGTTATTGGAGGAGGCTATATTGGCCTTGAGCTTGGAACAGTCTATGCAAGGCTTGGAAGCAAAGTTTGTATTGTAGAAATGACAGAACAAATTTTACCAGGATTCGATAAAAGCGTTGTCAGTATTCTACAAAAAAATCTTGAGAGACTCAATGTGGATGTTTATGTCAACGCAAAAGCTGATAAAATTGAAAACAATAAAGTTGTAATAAATTCAAAAGAAAAAGGCAAAGTTCTATTAGATGCAAGCAAGGTTTTAGTTGCAGTAGGACGCTACCCAAATACAAAAAATTTAGGGCTTGAAAATACAAAAGTAAAACTAGATAAAAAGGGATTTATTGAAGTTGATAAAAATTTAAAGACAGATGATGGAAATATATGTGCCATAGGCGATGTTTCTATAGGGCCTATGCTGGCTCATAAAGCCTCTAGTCAAGGAAAATTTGTTGCAGAAGCAATTGCAGGAAATAAAGACAAGTATGAAAATGTAGTTGTGCCTGCAGTTATATTTACTGACCCGGAGATAGCTATTGTGGGGTTAAATGAACGGGAAGCAAAAAATAAGGGAATAAAAACAAAAATGGGGAAATTCCCTTTTAGTTTGTCAAGCAGAGCAATGACAAAAAATGAAACAGAGGGATTTGTAAAAGTAATTGCTAATGAAAAAAATAGTAAAATAATCGGGGTTCAAATTATTGGAAGCGATGCATCCGACCTTACAAGCGAGGCATCTTTAGCGATAAAAATGGGAGCGACATTGGATGATGTGGCCCTAACAATACACCCCCACCCAACATTAAGCGAAAGTTTAATGGAAGCTGCAGAAGCAACAATGGGGAAAGCCATACACATACTTAATCCCAAATAATAATTAAATTGCAGGATGTAGTAGCATCAAATCTGAAGTTACAGCTCTGCTATTGTGATTTTCTTAAGATATGGACTGTTGTTACACATCCTGCCCCACCAATATTATGCGCAAGAGCATATTCTATATTGTCAACTTGCCTTTTCCCTGCCTGGTTCCTTAACTGCAGAACAAGCTCATAAATCTGAGAAACCCCTGTAGCGCTTATAGGATGGCCTTTTGCCTTTAAGCCTCCGCTTGTGTTTGTTGGAAAAGCTCCGTTAATGTTTACTGTTCCCTCTCTTATTAGCCTGGCTCCTTCTCCCTTGCAGCAAAATCCAAGATCCTCATAAGATATAAGCTCTACAGGTGTAAAAGCATCGTGCACCTCTGCAATATCAATATTCTTAGCTGTTATCCCTGCTTGCTCATAAGCTGTTTTTGCAGAAT
>Ga0208642_1001454_pt1 | contig 10852 bp, 10 predicted proteins | sample ETN02SmetaG_4_FD_185790 | JGI IMG/M metagenome (GOLD analysis project Ga0208642, IMG submission 185790) | Marine microbial and viral communities from oxygen minimum zone, Eastern Pacific Ocean - ETNP2014F10-02SV251 (SPAdes) (version 2) | ecosystem: Environmental > Aquatic > Marine > Oceanic ...
TTATACTCACCCATGTCCAAAATATGAGATATAGTTTGCGGTATCCCCCTCTATCAGCTATTGCACCCATTATTGGTGAAAGCAATGCAACAATGATTGCAGTAATGGTTATTCCACGGGACCATAACATAGTCCCAACAATTTCATTTTCTGCAATTACTTTTGTAAAAAATGTACCGTAAATAAAAGTGACCACCAGAGTTGTAAAAGGCTGGTTGGCAAAATCATACATTGACCAGGAAAAGATGGTACGCTTGCTATTGGGTTGATTCAAGGAAGAATTAGAGAATGTATAAAGGTATTATTATTTTCGATTAAACTGGAATACAAAATTCTTTTAATGTATGTGAAATTATCTCTATTGTTTCATCTAAAATACTCTTGCTATGTGCAAGTGAAATAAATCCAGTTTCATATTGACTGGGAGCAATATACACCCCTCTTTCTAAAAGCGAATGGAAATAGCGGTTAAACCCTTCAAAATCGCAACTCGCCACATCTTTGGTATTAGCAATTGGTCCACAGTGAAAATAAAGACAGAACATACTGCCAACTCTTTGTTGGAAAAGAGGGAGCGCATTTTCATCAATTATGGATTGAATGGCATTTTGCAAATAAGCACCTGACCTTTCCAGTTTATCATAAGCCTCATCATTTAAAAGTTTCAATGTCTCAATACCAGCAGTTACAGCTACCGGATTACCACTTAACGTTCCAGCCTGGTAAACCGGTCCACTGGGTGCTATTTGTGCCATATACTCCTCTTTCCCTCCATAAGCACCAATTGGGAGCCCACCACCTATCACCTTACCGAAAGTAAATAAGTCGGGGGTGACATTATAAAGCTGGGCAGCTCCTCCTTTTGCCACACGGAAGCCCGTCATGACCTCATCAAAAATTAGAAGCGATCCTGCCCTGCTGCATAGCTTTTTCAAATCATTCAGAAAATCATTTTGCGGGGGAATGCATCCGGTATTTCCGTTTACAGGCTCTACAATGACCGCGGCAATATCTTCTGAAAATTTGTCAAAGAGTTCTGATACCGATTCTATCTCGTTAAACTGCGCAATTAAAGTGTCTTTGGCAGTCCCCTTGGTAACCCCAGGAGAATTAGGCTCACCAAGGGTCAGAGCGCCTGACCCGGCAGCAATGAGAAATGAATCACCATGGCCATGATAACAACCATCAAATTTGATTATTTTATCTCTTCCAGTAATACCCCGTGCCAGCCGAATGGCACTCATCGTTGCCTCGGTGCCGCTGTTTACCAGACGCACCATATCACAACCGGGGACCCTGTCAATAATCATTTCAGCTAAATTGATTTCTTTTTCAGTAGGTGCACCAAAACTGGTTCCATCTATCACCACTTTCTGAATGGCTGAAACAACCTCTGGATGTGCATGGCCCAATATGGCTGGTCCCCAGGTTCCTACATAATCAATGTATCGGTTACCATCCTCATCCCATATAAAGGCGCCTTCCGCTTTTTTAATAAAGGGAGGGGTTCCCCCTACAGATGAAAATGCCCGAACGGGTGAATTGACCCCGCCGGGAATTACCTGTTTAGCTCTATTAAATAATTTTGCAGATCGTGAATCAGTCATTTTTCATTAATGCAGCTGCTTCTTTTGAAAAATAGGAAATAATTATATCTGCGCCTGAACGCTTCATGGAAAGCAGCATTTCCATCATGGCAGAGTCATGATCAATCCAGCCTTTTTCAGCGGCAGCTTTCAGCATGCTGTACTCTCCACTGACGTTATAACAGGCAACCGGCACATTGGAGATATCCTTTACATGGCTGATTACATCCAAATATGCTAAGGCTGGTTTAACCATAATTATATCAGCTCCTTCTAAAATATCTAATTCAACTTCTTTCAGGGCTTCCCGGATATTTGCAGGATCCATTTGATAAGATTTCCTATCACCAAACTGAGGAGTTGATTCTACTGCGTCTCGAAAAGGCCCATAAAATGCAGAGGCATATTTCACAGCATAACTCATAATGGGGATATGCTCAAACCCTCCTGTATCTAAAGCCAATCTAATTTCTCCCACCATACCATCCATCATACCAGACGGCGCCACCATATCCGCTCCTGCCTCAACATGAGAAAGGGCCTGTTTCCCTAGTAATGAAAGCGTGGAATCATTACTCACATCATTATCATGAATTACGCCGCAATGCCCATGATCTGTATATTCGCAGAAGCAGACATCGGTAATAATAAAAAGGTCAGAATATTCCTGTTTGAGCTTTTGAAGAGACTTCTGGATTATGCCATTTTGTGAATAGGAATCAGAACCGGTACTGTCTTTTACACTGGGAATGCCAAATAAAATAATCTTATCAATTCCCACAGCCAGGAGTTCATCAATTTCTTCCTGCACCCTGTCAATTGACCACTGGTAAACGCCTGGCATTGATGAAATGGAATGCTTCTTATTTTCACCTGCACTGATGAAAACTGGCGCAACCAAATCGTCTTTATTAAGGCAGGTCTCGCGCACCAGTCTACGCAGAGCATCCGTTCGGCGTAAGCGTCTTGGTCGAACAGCTATATCTCTCTTTTCAAGCTTCATTTTTTAATTATTATTGGTATTTATAATATTATCCGCTGTTTGAATTGCCTGTAACATAGTATCTGCAACGGAAATGCCTTCCCTGTAATTGCCTGTAAAATACAAACCCGGATTATCCTTTTCCAAACGTTGAAATTTAGATTTTATGTCTCCATATCCCACATTATACTGAGGGATGGCTTTCGTCCACTTTTTATGGAATATGAACGCTGGAGAACCGCTAATGCCAAGCAGCATCGTCAGATCGTTTAGGGCAATATCTAAACGCTTTTCCTCCACCTCCAATGCCAATTCCCCTTGTCTGACCCCTCCTATAAATACCGTAATCGTCACATGATCTTCAGGCGCCCTGTAAGGAAATAGACTGGAGGTAAACAGTGCTCCTAAAATCTGAAGGTTTTCAACTTCAGGAACAAGGAGCCCAAATCCATTCAAGGTATGCTGTATCTGATTTTTATGAAAACCAAGTGTCAATACAGCAACAGAGGGGTACTCAATCTCATTACCGAATGATAGGTCTACATCTTTGTCACTTATTATTTTACAATCAGCCAGTTGATGCCCCGTTCCAGCATAAATAAGATTATCTGCCTTTTGTGTTTTTATTTCATTTTGCTGATTGTATGTAATCTCCCAACCCTCATTCAGTTTCTGAACCTGCTCCACCGTTGTATTAAACTCAATTGGAGTTTTCAATTTTGATGCTAAAGTTTCCGGTAATACTTTCAACCCATTTTTAAAGGAAAACATTTTAGCCCTGTTCTTTGAAATATCATCTGGCTCAGCCGGAAGTTTTGCCTTTTTAATTTGCCCTTTAATGAGACTACCATAATTCTGTTCAAGTTTGTATAGCTTTGACAGGGCATGTTTTACGCTGAGCCTATCAGGGTCTCCGGCAAATACTCCTGCCACAAAGGGATTTACGGCATAATCTAAAAAATTCTGCCCAAGCCTGCGTAGTACAAATTCTGACAACGATTCTTCATAATCGTTCTGCCATTTGGGGATGAAAGGCTCTCTAATAATATTGAATTTTGATTGTGTACTAAACAGTGAAGATGAAAAAAATGCAAGGGGAGAAATGGGCAATGGCAATAGCTTTCCATTTTTAACAATAAAACGATTGGAAGACACAGAATTAGGGTATAACTTCTCTCCATCTAAGCCTAATTTTGTTATTAACGTTTTAATTTGGGTACTGGTTTCCAGAATGGTATTGGGGCCATATTCAGCCAGCCAGCCGTTCTGAGAATGGGTATTCATTGCTCCCCCTACTCTCTCTCCACTTTCAAAGACACGTACTGAACATCCAGAATTCTGGAGTTTATAAGCAGTGGTGAGCCCAGAAATTCCACTGCCAATTATTATAGCTGAGGGAGACTCTATTGACAATTTTCTAGAACCAGATCTTTCAGGCAGTCAATAAAAAGGGGGTGAGCCTGAACGGTATTTGCCCGAATATATTGATTAAATCCCAAATCTTCAGCAACTTTCCGATATTTAATATCTAACTCCTGCAGGGTTTCTAAATGTTCACTTACAAAAGCAACGGGGAAAACCAGCAGATTTTTAATCCCACGTTTTCTTAGCTCCTTCAATTCGTCTTTTATATTTGGCTCTAACCATTTTACGGGACCCACCTTACTTTGATAACAAAGAGAATGTCCATAACCATGAAAATTCTCTAAAATCAATTCCACTGTCTCTTCTATTTCATCCTGATAAGGGTCGCCCTGTTTCACTCGGCTTTTGGGAATGGAATGGGCAGAGAAGAGTAGATAAGGCTTTCCTGATACTTGATCTAGTTTTTCGGTAATTCGTTCCTTGCACGCCTCAATATATTTGGGATGTTGGTGGAAACGTTGGATAATTATGGGAGCAATCAATCCTTCACCATGTCTAACCCATTCATTTATTACTGATAATGTAGTAGTATTAGAATACTGTGGAAACAATGGGAGAAGAACAATTTTGTCAAAAGATTCGTAGCTTAACTTCTCTATCACTTCAGGAATAAATGGATGCCAATAGCGCTGGGCAACATGCACTTGAAAATCATCTACCTCCCTTAGCTTTTTTTGTAATGCTGATGCTTGCTCTAAGGTATTTGGATGCAGTGGAGAACTTCCACCTATTTCTTTATACAAAACTGCAGATTTAGGGGCACGATATTTTGAAATGAACCCTGCAAATAATTCCTGGCCTTTTTCGCCAAATGGCAGCTTAAAAATATCCGGATCACTAAACAGGTTAAATAAAAAGGGTTCTACATTATCTAACTTATCAGGCCCGCCCAGATTCACTAATACAACAGCCGTTTTCATAGCTTACTCCATATTCGCCCAATCTTGGGGAACCAAGAATTTGGATAATTCTGCTTCAGGGGATCCTGCTTTTAACTGATGGTTATAGTTCCATCGTACTTGGGGCGGCAGGGACATGAGTATTGATTCAATTCTCCCCTGCGTTTCTAAACCAAATAAAGTCCCCCGGTCATATACCAGGTTAAACTCTACATATCTGCCTCTGCGGATTTGCTGAAAATCTCTTTGCTCCTTAGAATACACTTTATCTTTGTAGCTGGATAATAGAGGAATATAAAGACTATTGAAAGCATTGCCTACATCCTGTACAAATTCAAAAGTTTTCTCTAAATTATCTGATAAATAATCAAAAAATATCCCCCCCACACCCCGGGCTTCATTGCGATGCTTTATGAAAAAATAATCATCACATTGCCTTTTGAATTCTGGATAATATTCAGGATTGTGATTATCACAGACTATTTTTAACTGTTTGTGAAAAGTAATAATATCTGTCTTAACCGGATAATATGGAGTGAGATCAATTCCACCGCCAAACCATTGCTTTTCACCCCGTTCTAAATAACGGACATTCATATGAACAGTTGGAACAAATGGATTTTTAGGATGAATGACCAATGAAACTCCGGTGGCATAAAATTCTCTCTCATCCCCACCTTTCAGTTTAGCAGCTATTTTGTCACTGAGTTTTCCATTTAACGCTGAAAAGTTTACTCCCCCTTTCTCAATAACATCTCCAGAAAATACTCGAGTGATACCACCCCCTTCTCCCAATTCATAATTCCATTTATCTTCTTTAAATTCCTGGCAGGATTCAGCATTTAATGCAAAGCAAATGGATTCCTGAATTTCCCTAAATTTTTCCTGTACTATTTTTTTTGAAATCATTGCGGTAATGTAGACTCTGTTAAATGGTTATCTTTATTATAATTTACTATGGTTTCTACCAATGCCTGCATGCATTCGATTTTTCCATCTGGTTTTATGCCATGTCCTAAATTAAAAATTAATCCATTTCTTCCTCCAAATTCATTCAATATATTAAGGGTTTCCTCTTTTACATCTTCAGGAGTTGTGCTCATAAAATCTGGGTTCAAATTCCCCTGAACTGCAAATTCTCCCCCTAAATCATCCCAGAATTTTGAGATAGCAACTGATGAATCCACACCATATACATTTCCCCCAATATTTTTCAGATCATTGATTTTATCATGAGATCCTTTTGAAAAAATAATGACGGGAATATTATCTCCCACTGCTTTTACAATTTGGTTCATATATTTAGCAGACCCATCCCAAAACGCATCCATTGAAAGTGCGCCACCCCAGCTATCAAAAATCTGCACCACATCAACCCCTGATGCAATTTGAAGTTTTACATATTCAATTGATGCTATGGTAATTTTTTCTAATAGTAAGTGGAATAATTCGGGCTTTTCACTGAGCATTGATTTTGATCTACAAAAGTCCCTGCTACTGCCCCCTTCTATCATGTAGGTAGCCACTGTCCAGGGAGAACCACAAAAGCCAATAAGCGCTTTTTCATTGCCTAATTGTGCACGGGTCAGTTTTAATGAATCACCCACATATTTTAATTTTTCGACTATTCCATCCTCATCCAGTTTTTCTATATCTTCTGACGTTTCAATTTTCCCTGACATTTCTATTCCACCCTTATCTCTAAAAAAGTAGGGTAGTCCCAATGCTTCCGGAATCACCAAAATATCACTGAAAATAATGGCGGCATCCAAATCAAACCGTTTTAATGGCTGCAATGTAACTTCAGCTGCAATCTCCGGTGTTTTCACCATTTCCACAAAACTATGCTGCTCTTTAATAGCACGGTATTCTGGCAGATAGCGGCCTGCCTGACGCATAACCCACAGTGGAGGCCGATTCAATGCTTCCATTTTACAGGCTGCTAACAATCGCTCACGGCTGTTCATGGCTACAATCCATTGTAATTATTTCTGAATATAAAGTGGCGATTTTCTGCTCAGTAGATTCATGATATACAGACCCTCCTCTTTCACAAATGGCACTGCTGGTAGTGGGCCCAATACTTGTTAATTTTGTTTTGAGATCAGCCAGATGGGTTAATGATAAACTTTTCAAAATACCATCAACCGTTGAAGGCGATGTACAAACCATAAAATTATTTTCATCATCTATAAATTCAGCTGTTAATTTTGCATCGCTTAAAATTTGGGTAGTATAAGTAGGAAAATGAAAAAAATGAATGCCTGCTGCATGTAATCCATCAATAAAATTCTGCTGCGGTTCATGGGCAGAAATGAGTAAAATTCTAGTCTGATCTTTCTCAATCAACGATTGAATGATACCCTCTCCAGTCATTAATTTTGGATGCCAGGATTCAATGTATAATTCATCCAGCAAATTCTGATGGGTTTGTTCGCCCACCGTCCAGAAGGTTGTATCTCCAAAGACATCCACAGATAAATTATATTTCTTCAGCCATTTCTTTAATCCGGAAACCGCATTCTTACTCATAATAATTGCTACCGGATTTGATTTTAAACATTCAGTTATATCCTGGGGAATATGATGATGATTAAATTCTACCGTAATTGTGGGTGTATGCAAAATCTCGAAATCATTATATTGAATTTCCGGCGGAGGTGTAAGCCCAGTATGAAAAATAATGGGTTTCACCCGGCCAATAATTCCCTGGCGCCTGCTTGTTCAAATTCCTCAGCTAACTGCCTGGCTAATCGGCTGGAGTCGGCTGGCATTCCTTTTAAGGATTTACGCAATACTTTAGAACCATCTACTGCTGCAGCATATCCCGTAATTAAAAAACGTCTGTTTTCCATTCTTCCCCAGCATCCAATAGCCGTGGAGCATCCACCTTCTAGATGGGCTAAAAACAGCCTTTCAGCCTGGCAGCATTGAGTGGTTTCATTATCAATAATTGAATCTATTAACTTTTTTATATCTTCTCTTCCCTGCTTTATTTCCAGCCCAATAGCACCCTGGCCTACAGCTGGAACAAATTGAAGGGGATCCAAATAGCGGGTAATGTGATCTGACATATTTAGCCTGTGTAATGCCGCTGCTGCCATAATAACACCATCCCATCCCTTAGTTTTCAATTTATTCAGGCGGGTTTCAATATTCCCCCTTAAATCAGCAAATTCCAAGTCTGAACGCAGCTCCAGAAATTGTGCTTTTCGCCTGGTACTGCCTGAAGCCATGGTACTCTTAGTAGGGACATCTTCTACAGATCTCCATTTGTGGGAGATAAATACATCACGAGCATCTTCTCTTTTAGGAGAACCTGCATATATCAACCCTTCCGGTAATGCAGAGGGAAGATCTTTAAGGCTATGAACTGCCAAGTCTATCTTCTGGCTTAATAATTCACTTTCAATTTCAGCAGTAAACAGCCCTTTTGAACCGATTGCAGGCAATGGGGTTTCCTGCTGATTATCCCCCAACGATTGGATAGTTTTTATCTCTATGCCTATATTCGGATGTAACGACTGGAGTAGATTCTGTACATAATGGGCTTGTTTCAAAGCCAGAGTGCTTCCACGGGTTCCTATTATCAGCTTATTCACTTTTCTCCACCTCAGAGTCTTTCATTTCTTCCAGACGGTATAATCTCCAAATGGTATCAATGGTTTGAGGATCTAATTCCTGCCCATCAGCCAGTCCCTTTAGATGGGTGATAGGATAATGAAGTAATTTCCGCACCAAACCCTTAGACAGTTTTGACATAGCATTTTTTTCATCTTCTGACACCTTATGTTCGTATCGATGCAGTTCCTCCAGTCTTATTTTCTCATAATACTGTGTGAGCAATGAAATGGTAGGCTTAACCTCTAAAGATTTAAACCAGGATATAAATTTTCTGCTATGCTCCTTAATAATCCGTTCAGCAGACGGGATTTCATCTTTACGTTTTATGAGGTTTTCAGAAATAACATCCTCCAGATGATCAATATCGTAAAGAAATACCTCCTGAATTTTATGAATTTCTGTGTCAATATTCCGGGGAGTGCTTATATCAATCATGAGCAGATTTTTATATTGACGAGCATCCAATGCCTGGTTTACCTGATTAATGGTAATCAGATATTCCTTAGAATGAGTGGCAGCAACCACTATATCAACCTGTTTCAATAGTTCGGGAATCTCCGATAGCTTAGCATACTCAGCAGAAAATTTTTCTGCCAACCGCTTGCCCCTCTCCTCGCTTCGGTTTACTATAATAAATTGGGTGGCTCCATTTTCCTGAAAATGTTTGGCGGTTAGCTCTGCAGACTCACCAGCCCCCACCAATAAAATCTTCTGTTTTTGAAAGCTGGAATAAATCCGTTTAGCAAGCTCAACTGCCGCTAAGCTGATAGATACTGCTCCACGGCATAAATCCGTATCCGTTCGCACAGCCTTGCCACAGCTTACTGCATCCCGGAATAATTGGTTTAATGAAGGGGTCTTGCCACTACTCATAAGCAAATGTTCATGGGCAGTTTTTACCTGACTTAAGATTTGGTTCTCACCTAGCATCATACTTTCCATTCCGGATGCCACTCGAAATAATTGCTTTATTGTCTCATTTCCCTGATGAGTATATGGCTCACATTGTAAAAAATCAATATCCCGCTTTAAATTGTCATTATACCATTCTTTCACCCAGCTGGTTAAGGGACTCGTATTAGCAGATACAAAATAAAATTCCGTGCGGTTACAGGTTGATAATATGGTTACCTCCTGAATGAAATCCTTTTGAACTGCTTCTTTAACCAACCCTTGAATTTCATCTTTGGATAAAAACAGTTTATCCCTGAATTCAACGGGAGCATTTTTATGACTCCATCCAATGACGATGAGTTGTTCTGACATTAATTAAATTGATGAAAAGATGTGGATATAAAGTTTGCTGCCATAATCGCCCCAGCATAGACAATAAAGCCCCAGAATGCCAGTTTACTCAAGCGCAATCCATTGTAGTTTTTTATTTTCACAATCGCCCATCCCAAAAGATAGAATATCCAGGCTACGTCATTAATGATTATTTTCAGATCAGGAGGAAATAATATTCCCAAAACACGGTACGCATAAAAATGCCCCATAATGAGACCAAGCCCCAGTGACACCAAACCTAGAATCGATGATAAACGTCCCATGGCTTCTAATTGATCTAGAGGCGGCATACCCCTGTAGATGATACCCATATTATGGCTTTTTATCTGTTTTGCCAGCATCCAGTACATGAGCCCATAAATAGCGGAGATTGCCAGAGCTGATATGCCTACCAGAGTAAAAAATACATGAATTCCGAAGATGGGGTTGGTAAGCAATTCATGAATATGGATATCAACCACATGAAACATGGAAGCGGATACCTGAAAAACAAATGCTATGGAAATGAAAAAGAATCCTGTTTTACCTTCACCAGAAGTTCTTTCAATTATAAGATGTATCATGGCGATACTGAATGCCACCATAGAAAGAGAATCGAAGGAATTGGTGATAGGGAAATATTGGAAATTACTGCGGGCAATGAAATACAAGAGGTGAACTACTAAAGCAGACAACAATATATTGGGCGCCCATTTCCCTGACTGCTCATTTCCATTTCTAAGGTAAAATCCGTAATAAATTAATGCTATCCCATACAGCATGGGTAACAAGACATTAAATGGCTGGATCAATGGCTGCATATATTTCTTTTAATTTCGCTTAAATTTCGAAGTTGATAATTTACAGCAGTAAAACAGGATATCACCTACCAATATCTAACTAGAAAGTGTATTAGATTTCATCAGAAACGGAGGAGTAGTAATAAAAAAACAAAGACAGCCTCAATAGCCTCTTTGCCAGTGAAATTAACTTATCTCAACTCTACCAAATGAATGGTATGAGTAAAGATGAGCGCTTTTTATACTCTGCATATTCAGGATACCGTGACA
>Ga0208642_1001461_pt1 | contig 10829 bp, 8 predicted proteins | sample ETN02SmetaG_4_FD_185790 | JGI IMG/M metagenome (GOLD analysis project Ga0208642, IMG submission 185790) | Marine microbial and viral communities from oxygen minimum zone, Eastern Pacific Ocean - ETNP2014F10-02SV251 (SPAdes) (version 2) | ecosystem: Environmental > Aquatic > Marine > Oceanic ...
CTCCCAATTTGGATTCTTCTTTGTACATTCTTGCTAATAATCCATCTAAAAAATCGGTAAATGAAGCTAAAAGAAATAACGCAAAAGGTATTACATCACCATAAAAACCTGGAAGATAATAAGAAAAAACAAATATAGGAACAATTATAATTCTTCCTATTGTCAGATAATTTGGAATTTTAATTTTCATTCGTGGAAAAAATTATATATTTTTTTTGCAACTTTTTCCTCAACTCCTTCTACTGATTTTATTTCATCTAAGCTTGCAGACTCCACTTCTCTAGCCGATCCAAAATGGTTTAATAACGCCCTTTTTCTCATAGATCCTATTCCTTCTATTTGGTCTAAAAGAGATTTACTAATTGAGCTTCTTCTTTTTGTTCTATGTGCACTGATAGCAAATCTATGAGATTCGTCTCTTAACCTTTGTAGAAAGAATAGAGTAGGATCATTTTTTTGAAATTTATACTCTTTACCGTTATGAAAAAAAGTTTCATTACCGCTATTTCTATATTTTCCTTTAGCTATCGCAATTATTGGAATATCATGAAGTCCTAATTCATTCATAGTTTCTCTGGCTGCTGAATATTGTCCTTTACCACCATCGATTAGAATCAAATCTGGGAAAGAAAGAAAATTATCTTTTTTTTGTATAGCTCTTTTAAACCTTCTATTTAAAACTTCCCTCATCATTCCATAGTCATCCTGTGAATTCTTTTCTATTTTAATATTAAATTTTCTATATCTTTTTTTAATAAATCCTTCGTCACCAAATGCAATTAATGCTCCTACGCTATTTGTTCCCTGAATGTGACTGTTATCATATACTTCTATAAGATTAATATTTGAATCTAAATTAAATTTCTTAACTACATGTTCAAATAATTCTTTATTGTTCTGACTTTCGTATAGTTTTCTATTTAAGCTATCCTTTGCATTTTTTATTGCTAGATTTATTACTTTAAGTTTTGAACCCTTTTTAGCAACTGAAATACTAATTTCTTTATTTTCCTTTTTTGATAAAGTTTTTTCAATTAAAGATTTTTCTTTAATTTTTTCACTTAAGATAATTGATTTGGGAACACTTTTATTTTCATAAAACTGAGAAACAAATGAATTTAAAACATTATTTAAACTTTCATCGGGATCGTGTTTTGGAAAAAAAGCTTGGTTACCCCAATTTTGTTTTGACCTATAAAAAAATACTTGAATACAAGTTTTTCCCGATTCTTTGTATCCAGCAATTACATCTGCTTCGAGTAAGTTTGCTTCATTAATTCTTTGAGAAGACTGAATGATGTTAAGTGATTTAATTTTGTCTCTTAATATTGTTGCCTTTTCAAAATCTAAATCTTCACTTGCTTTTTCCATTTGATTAGAAAGATTTTTTTGAATTTTTCTAGATTTGCCAGATACAAACCCAATTGCATCGTCTACTGACTTTTTATATTCAGCTTCATCGATGTAGCCAACACATGGTCCAGAGCATCTTTTTATCTGATACAATATACATGGTCTTTTTCTGTTCTTAAAAACAGCATCATCACAAACTCTAAGATGAAAATTTTTTTGTATCATTTTAATTGTCCAATTAGCCGAACCTGCAGAGGCAAAAGGACCAAAGAAAAAACCTTCTTTTTCTTTTTTACCTCTATGCTTTTTTATTTGTGGCCATTTATTTTTATTTCCAATGTAAATAAACGGAAAAGATTTATCATCTCTTAAAAGAATATTAAATTTAGGTTTGTATTTTTTGATTAAGTTTGCCTCCAAGAGTAGAGCCTCACTCTCGTTTGATGTTGTTGTTATCTCAATTTTTTTGGTTTGAGATAACATTCTTTCAGTTCTTATTATGTGGTTTTTTTCAGTAACATAACTTTTTAATCTATTTGGAAGACTTTTGGCTTTTCCAACATATAAAATTTCATTATTGGAGTTTAGCATTCTGTAAATTCCAGGAAGTTTGGGTATTAAGGGGAGTTGTTTTTTAATTATTTCTTTTCCAACATCAGAACTAATCATAGCTTCTTTTTTTAGAAATTTGTATTCCCACCGAAGAACAATCTTTCATAATTTCTAATTTTTCAATTTGAAGAGTTATTTTATCAATTCTTTTATCTTTAAATAATTCATCAAAAACATCTTCCGCTAAAGTTTCAAGAAAATTATAGTGTTTATTTTTAACTAATTTTTTAATTAATTTCACAATTTTTGCATAATTCACAATTGATTTAAGATCTTTATCATTTGAGGGCTTTTTATCTTCATAGTTAACATCAAGAGTAAATTTAACTTTTTGATTTTTTTCTTTTTCAAAATCATAATAACCAAGCTTTAAATCTAATATTAAATCTTTAATTAGAACTTTCTTTTCATAATTAAATAAGCTTTTATTCTTATTTATTTTAACAACTTTAAGATTATTTTTTTTCATTCTTTAGTTCCTATAATATCTGGTGTTTGCCAGTTTAAACTTTGCCCACTATCAACAGCTAGAACTTGTCCTGTAATAGATCTATTTTTAATTAAAAAGTCAACCGCATTACAAATTTCATTTACATTTACTTGTCTTTTCAATGGAGTTGCCAAATATTGTTTTCTAAAGTGTTTTTCTGTTTGTCTTTTATTTTTTAAAGTAGGGCCAGGTGCTATACCATTTACTCTTATATTGGGAGCAAGACTCATGGCGCTAGTTTTTGTAAGTGTATAAAGGCCCGTTTTGCTAATAGTATAAGAAAAGAAAAAAGGTGTTAGTTTAAAAACTCTTTGGTCAATAATATTAATTATATTATTATTTTTGCCCCTAATATTTTTTGAAAATTCTTTAGATAAAAGTGCAGGAGTTCTTAAATTAGTTCTTAAATGACGTCCCCAGCTACCAGTTGTAAAATTTTCAAGCTTGTCATTTTCAAAAAGTGAAGCATTGTTAATTAAACAATCAAAATATTTTAGTTTAGATTTAGCAAATTTTACTATTTTTTTTACATCTGTTTCTTTGCTTAGATCGCCTTTGATCAAATATACTTTTGTTTTATTTTTTGATAATTCCTTCTTTAGTTTTTCCGCACTTGATTTAGATTCATTGTAGTGAATCACCATTTCTACTCCAGGACCAGAAAGCTTTTTTGATATTGCTGCCCCAACTCTTGTTGCGCCACCTGTAATAATTATTTTATTTGCTTCCATTTTTTCTTTCCTTTTTGTGCTCTTGTTCCTGGCATACCCATAGTTGATCGTCCTTTTGGATAAATTTTATTATTTAGGTTGTACTGTTTTACTTTAGGGTTAAGTGTAATCTCTAATTCAGTACTTTCAAGTTTTCTAATCTCATCTCTTATTTTTGCGGCTTCTTCAAATTCTAGATTTGAAGCAGATTCCTTCATTTTTTTGTTTAAAGCTTTTAAGTGTTTTTTTAGATTTCCTCCAATATTTTCACCAGTCCCAACTTTTGTATAATCTTTTTCATAGACACTTTCTAGTACATCACTTATCTCTTTTTTTATTGTTGTTGCACTGATATTATTTTTTTTGTTGTATTTTAATTGAATAGCTCTTCTTCTATCTGTTTCTTCAATAGCTTTAATAATGCTATTAGTTTTTTTGTCTGCATATAAAATAACTTTACCATCCAAGTTTCTTGCCGCTCTTCCGATTGTTTGTATCAATGATCTTTCTGATCTTAAAAAACCTTCCTTATCAGCATCTAAAATTCCAACAAACGCACATTCAGGTATGTCTAGTCCTTCTCTTAATAGATTAATACCAACGAGAACATCAAACACTCCTATTCTCAAGTCTCTCATAATTTCAATTCTTTCAAGTGTATCTATATCAGAGTGCATATATCTAACTTTAATTCCATTTTCATGAAGATATTCAGTTAAGTCTTCAGCCATTTTTTTTGTTAAAGTTGTAACCAAAACTCTATAATTTTTTTCAGTAGTTTTTTTGCATTCATGCATCAAATCATCCACCTGATTTTTTGCAGGCCTCACTTCTACTGGAGGATCAATTAATCCTGTTGGCCTGATTACTTGATCAATATATTTTCCTTTTACCTGCTCTAATTCCCATGGTCCCGGTGTTGCAGATACAAAAACTGTTTGAGTTCTCATCATATTCCATTCTTCAAATTTAAGCGGTCTGTTATCCATACAAGATGGCAATCTAAAACCATATTCAGCAAGAGTGCTTTTTCTTGACCTGTCTCCTTTAAACATTCCATTTAACTGAGGAATAGTTACGTGACATTCATCTACAAATATTAAAGTATTATCTGGGAAATATTCAAACAAGGTAGGAGGCGGTTCGCCCGTTTTTCTTCCTGACAAAAATCTAGAGTAGTTTTCAATTCCTGCGCAAGACCCTGTTGCTTCGATCATTTCTAAATCAAATTTAGTTCTTTCCTCTAAACGTTGTGCTTCAAGTAATTTATTTTCCTCTTTGTGTTTTTTAAGAGTTATCTCTAATTCTTTTTTAATATTTATTATTGCTTGTTCTATAGTGGGTTTTGGTGTGATGTAGTGACTGTTTGCGTATATTTTAATTAATTTTAAATCTTTAACGTGGTCTCCAGTTAAAGGATCAAATTCTTCAATTTTTTCTAATTTATCACCGAATAAACTTAATCTCCAAGCACGATCTTCCAAATGTGAAGGAAAAATTTCTAAATATTCTCCTCTAGCTCTAAAAGTTCCTCTATAAAAATTTTGATCATTTCTCTTATATTGTAAATTAACTAATGATTTTATAATTTGTTCTCTATTGTATTCAGAATTTTTTTGAAGAGCTAAGGTCATTTTACTGTAAGCCTCTACTGAACCTAGTCCATAAATACATGATACACTTGCAACTATTAGAACATCATCTCTTTCCAATAAAGATCTTGTTGCCGAATGTCTCATGCGATCTATTTGTTCATTAATAGATGCTTCTTTTTCAATATAAGTATCTGATCTAGGAACATAGGCTTCTGGCGTGTAATAGTCATAATAAGAAACAAAATATTCAACCGCATTGTCTGGAAAAAAAGTTTTCATTTCTCCATAAAGTTGAGCTGCTAGAGTTTTATTTGGAGCCAAAATTAAAGAAGGTCTATTGGTTTGTTCTATTACTTTTGCCATTGTAAAAGTTTTCCCAGAACCAGTAACTCCCAGCAGAACTTGATTAAACTCACCTTTATTTGCATTATTAACTAATTTTTTTATTGCTTCTGGTTGATCTCCCGCAGGCTTAAAATCTGTTACAAGTTTAAATTTTTTACCACCTTCAAGTTTTCCACTTATTTCTGGATTTTTACTTTGAATATCTGTAATTAAATCTTGATAAGTATTTTGCATAAAAGTAAACAAGGTATTAGAATATTAATATTTTTCAATGAACATTATATCTGACAGTTTAAAAAGAATAAAACCATCACCAACTATTGCGGTAACTCAAAAAGCAAGAGAATTAAGAGCAGCAGGAAAAGACGTGATAGGATTAGGGGCAGGAGAACCAGATTTTGATACTCCAGACAATATCAAAGAAGCAGCAATAAAAGCGATTAAAGATGGAGAGACTAAATATACCGCTGTTGACGGAACTCCAGAATTAAAAAAAGCAATTGTTGATAAGTTCAAAAGAGAAAATAATTTAAATTATTCAACTGACCAAATAACAGTTGGAACAGGAGGTAAGCAAGTTCTATACAATGCATTCATGGCAACCTTAAATAAAGGTGAGGAAGTAATAATTCCAGCGCCTTTTTGGGTTTCTTACCCTGACATGGTTTTGTTGGCTGGTGGAAAACCAAAAATAGTTAAATGTGATGAAAAAGATGGATTTAAATTAACTCCTAAAAAACTTAAGAAAGCTATTTCAAAAAAAACTAAATGGTTGATTTTGAACTCACCATCAAATCCTACAGGAGCAGGTTACACAAAAGACGAGATAGAAGGTCTGGCAAAAGTATTAATAAAAAGTAAAAAAGTACATATTTTAAGCGATGATATTTATGAACATATTAAATATGATAATTTTAATTTTTTTACTATTGCTCAGATTTCTAAATTAAAAGATAGAACATTAACCATGAACGGTGTTAGCAAATCTTACGCAATGACTGGTTGGAGAATTGGCTATGCAGCAGGTCCAACAGAAATAATTAGAGCTATTAGAAAAATTCAATCTCAATCAACATCAAACCCTTCATCTGTTAGCCAAGCTGCCGCAGTGGAAGCTTTAAATGGCACACAAGATTTTATTCAAGAAAGATCTGATGCTTTTAAAGAAAGAAGAAATTTTGTTGTTAAAAGTCTAAATAATATAAAAGGTATAAGTTGTTTAACTCCTAATGGAGCATTTTATGTATTTCCAAGTTGTAAGCAGTTGTTAGGAAAAAAAACAAAACTAAAAACAGACTCAGACTTTGTAGAAAAATTACTCGAAAAAGCAAATGTTGCAGTTGTCCAAGGCTCTGCTTTTGGATTAAATGGTTATTTTAGAATTTCTTATGCTACTTCTATGGAAAAGCTTAAAATTGCTATGGAGAGAATAAAATCTTTCTGTGAAAATTTATATTAATTTAGTGTGATAAAAATTTTTCCGCCTCTAGTGCAGCCATGCATCCCATTCCAGCAGCAGTTACTGCTTGTCTAAAAACCTTATCTTTAACATCTCCTGCAGCAAAAACACCGGAGATATTTGTTTCTGTAGAATCTGGTTTTGTAACTAAATAACCTTCTTTATCCATATTTAATTGATCTTTGAACAGTTGGGTTGCTGGGTCGTGGCCGATCGCAATGAAAAGACCATCTATTTTTAATTCTTCAACTTTTTTTGTTTTTACATTTTTAATTTTTAATCCCTTAACATTTTTTGGTTCATTATCTCCCACAACTTCTTCAACTACACTGTCCCAAATAATTTCAATTTTTTTATTTTCTTTTAATTTATTTTGAAGCATTTTTTCAGCTCTTAAAGCATCTCTTCTATGAATTAATTTCACTTTAGATGCAAATTTTGTTAGAAACATCGCTTCTTCTACGGCCGCATTTCCTCCACCAACAACTGCAACTGTTTTATCTTTAAAGAAAAAGCCATCACACGTTGCACATGCCGAAACACCAAATCCTCTAAATTTTTGTTCGGACTCAATGTTTAACCATCTTGCTTGAGCTCCAGTTGAAATAATAATTGAGTCTGCAGTATATTTTTGGCCACCATCTCCAATAGCTTCAAATGGTTTAGATTTTAAATCTACTGACGAAATATGATCTTCAATCATTTCTGTGCCCACAGCTTTAGCTTGGTCTCGCATTTGTTCCATTAACCATGGTCCTTGAATTACTTCTGCAAACCCAGGATAATTTTCAACATCAGTTGTGGTTGTTAATTGTCCACCTGGCTCCATTCCTGAAATCATAATAGGTTTTAGCATTGCTCTTGCAGCATAAACAGCAGCAGTATATCCAGCTGGACCGGAACCAATTATTAACACTTTTGTGTGTTTAGTTGGATTTTGATTCATATCAGAGCTATATAGTCACAAATGATGAAATTAAAAGGGTTATTATTAACAGAAGGTTTTCACGGCATGATTAGCCAAGCCGAGGGTTTAGCCAAAGCCCTAGATTTAGACTTCTTTCATGAAAAAATTGAACTAAATAATTTTTGGAAATTCATTCCTCCAAAATTTACGCCTATAAAAAAATTTGTCTTTAATAATGAGATTAAAAAAGATTTTGATGTAATAATTTCATGTGGTCGAAAAAGTGTAGTTCCTTCAATCTTTTTAAAGAAAAATTCCCCAAAAAAAATATTCAACATACACATTCAAAATCCAAAAATTTCACTTGAAAATTTTGATATTGTAGTTGCTCCAAAACATGATGAAATTAAAGGAAAGAATGTAATTTCAACAAGAGGAGCAATTCATTATCTAACATTAGAAGAAATTAATCAGAATAAAGATTATTTAGGAAACAAGATTGATAGAAGCAAAGATGTTTTAGCTTTGATTATCGGAGGTCCTAATAAATATTATCAATATACTAAAAAAAATATTCAAAAAATATTTTCATTGATCAATGAGAATATAATTAAGCAAAATCTACAACTTATAGTTATACCTTCAATGAGAACACCTATTGAAACTATAGAACTAGCTAAAAATTATTTTAGTTCTGAACATTTGGTTATAGATAATGTTGATAAAAAAGCGTATTTATCAGCTCTGTCATTATCCAATTTTATAGCGGTAACCTGTGATTCAAGTTCAATGATTTCGGAATCAGCTTTGACTGGTAAACCAATTTATGTAGCACAAATTCCTACTTCAAAAAATGATTATAGGTTTCAGAATTTCAGAAAATTGTTTAAAGAATTAAATATTATTAGAGATTTAGGTGGCAACATGGAAAATTGGAATTATAAACCTTTAGATGAAACTAATAGAGTGGCCACAGAAATCAAAAAAATTTTCAATAGATTTTAATTTAGAACAAAGATATATAGATAAAAATGATTAGATTAACGAAATGTCTTTTTTAAATTCATTAATTAATAATTCAAAAAAATTTGAAAAACCATTTACTCATTGGGAATTGAACAAACCCCTAACAGAATCGGCAATTGAAGAGATAGTTAAGGCAGATATAGAAGATCCATCCAGACATAATCTTAAGTACGATGGCACCAGAGCAATAGATGGTGGCGAAGGAAAGTTCAGAGAAGGTATTGCTTCTGGAGGACAAGCTTTAAAATTTAGGTGTTTTATAAATAAAGATAATTCAAAAAATTTTCCAAATCTAAAAAAATTTATTGAAGAACTGCAATCCAAGGAAGCTCACCAAAAAATTTCAGAATTAATTAATAAAGATTTATCAAAAGCTTATGTGAGAGTGGAAGTTATTTGCGACAGAGAAGGATTCTGGCTTAAACCTCATTGTGATATTAAAGAAAAATTATTTTCTTCTTTGCTTTTTGTAAACACAGTAGGAGAAAATGAAGAATTAGGAACTGATTTTTATAATGAAAACTTAAAAAAAGTTAAAACTGCTCCTTATCGACATAATTATGGATACTGTTTTTCAAGCGGACCAAATACTTGGCATGGTATGGAAAAAAAAGTGATTAAGAAAGAAAGAAGAAGTCTACTAGTGAATTATGTTACTTTTCCCACAGACTGGAAAGTAGAATAATTAAATTTCTTGCAAAGACTTCACTTCCATTTTTTTTGTTTTTAAGGACTTAATAGCCTCTAAAAAAGCATAAGCAGTTGACATGTTTGTACAATACGGCACTTTATTTATTAAAGAAGATCTTCTTAAAGATGTAGAGTCTTGAATACGGTGCTTACGTTTTCCACCTCCAGTATTAATAACCAAAGCAATTTTTTTTGCATTTAACACATCAATAATGTGTGGAGAACCCCCGCTAACTTTATTTATTTTTTTACATTTAATTCCATTTTTATTAATTCTGTTTGCTGTACCTTCTGTGCCGCATAATTTAAAACCTAATTTTACTAATTGTTTTGCCAAATCCACTCCTTCATTTTTATGTCTATCTTTTAGAGAAATAAATGCCAATCCTTTAGTAGGCAAGGAATTTTGTGAAGCGATTTGACTTTTGGCGTATGCTAAACCAAAGTCTTTATCTATTCCCATTACTTCTCCTGTTGATTTCATTTCTGGACCTAGCAAAACGTCAACATTTGGAAATTTATTAAATGGAAAAACAGCCTCTTTAACAGCAAACATGTTTTTATTTTTATTTTTTAAATTAAATTTTTTTAATTTTTCTCCTGCCATTATTCTTGAAGCAATTTTGGCTAGAGGAATTCCTTTAGCTTTAGAAACAAAAGGTACTGTTCTACTGGCTCTTGGATTAACCTCAATAATATAAATTTCATCATTTTTAATTGCAAACTGTACGTTCATAAAACCTTTTACTTTTAATGCTAATGCTAATTTTTTAGTTTGATTATTAATTTCATTGATTAATTCTTTCTTAATAGCAACTGGAGGTATACAGCAAGCTGAGTCACCAGAATGTATTCCAGCTTCTTCAATATGTTGCATAACTCCTGCAACAAAAACATCTTTACCATCTGAAATCGCATCAACATCTACCTCCATTGCGTTATTAATAAATCTATCAATTAAAATTGGATTATTTTCTGCAGCTTTAAAAGCTTCTTCAACAAAATTTTTTAGTTGATTTTTTTCATGAACTATTTCCATGGCCCTACCTCCCAGCACATAGGAAGGCCGCACAACAAGTGGCAAGCCAATATCAGATGCTATTTTTATAGCTTCCTTGTATGTTTTGGCTATTCCACTATCTGCTTGTTTTAATTTTAATTTAATTAAAAGTTTTCTAAACCTATCTCTGTCCTCAGCCAAATCTATTGATGAATATTGAGTACCTATAATTGGTAAAGAGTTATCATGAAGAAATTTTGCTAATTTAATAGGAGTTTGACCTCCAAATTGTGCAATTATCCCTATTAAATTTCCTTTTGATTTTTCTTTTAAAATTATGTTATGGACATACTCTTCGATCAAAGGTTCAAAATATAATCTGTCACTTGTATCATAATCAGTCGAAACTGTTTCTGGATTACAGTTAATCATTATTGTTTCAAATCCAGCTTCTTTTAATGAGTAGCTTGCTTGACAACAACAATAATCAAATTCAATTCCTTGGCCTATTCTATTTGGTCCACCACCTAAAATAATAATTTTATTTTTTATAGAAGGATTAGCCTCACATTCTGTACTTATTGAAAAATTTCTTTGATATGTTGAATACATGTAAGGAGTGAAAGATTTAAATTCAGCAGC
>Ga0208642_1001463_pt1 | contig 10824 bp, 10 predicted proteins | sample ETN02SmetaG_4_FD_185790 | JGI IMG/M metagenome (GOLD analysis project Ga0208642, IMG submission 185790) | Marine microbial and viral communities from oxygen minimum zone, Eastern Pacific Ocean - ETNP2014F10-02SV251 (SPAdes) (version 2) | ecosystem: Environmental > Aquatic > Marine > Oceanic ...
CCCAACTTGCAGTTGTAGCATTAGTTGTTAAATACTTACCTGCATTACCTGATTGTGATGGCAAAGCATCTACTGCTGTCCAAGTATTATTACCACATAGGAAAGTGGTTGCAGAGGCTGTACCTGTTGCACTAAGCATCGCGATATCTACTGCATCAGTGGCAATGGTAAGGGCCGTTGAACCTGTTACATCACCAGTGTGTGTAGCGTTTGTTACCTTGGCAGTGTTAGCGGCAATTTCGGTGTTAATCGAATTGGCTAATTTATCAGCAGTTACAGCGTCATCGACAATCTTTCCAGTAGTGACACTTAAATCTGCCGGAGTGTTTAGTGTGGCTTCCAAGCCAAGATGGACTACCTCGATGGAGGCTAGGTTGGCCGGGGCATTGCCCGCGCCGAAGTCTAGCGTGGATGTTCCTGCGGCAGTGTACGAGCCAACGGGTTTGCGTTCACCATTAATGAAGACGATGATCGAGGCGTCGGATGGGACGCTGTGGTCTAGCGAGAACGAGGTAAGAGACCCGTTGCCTGTGAATGTCTTGACAGGGTAGTCGCCGAAGCGTGGTGCGTTTCCGAGATAGCTCATATTATGACCAGTCTAGTGAGTATGGACTACCCCATTTATTTATAGGGCAAGTCATTGCTAACATTTTAGTTTTAATTGGCATAAAACAACTACATAATTTACACTGTTTAGTAATTGCTCTAAAATGTTTACATTCTTTACACATGTTATACCTTTTAGTTCTTCTTTTTTCATCACAAAAAATACTCATCCACTAAATACTATATTAGGATCTTCACCATCCAATACTTGTTTGAATTTTAAGATTTCACTATTTAATAATTCTCCATATACCAGTCCTGCTCTAATAAAAGGTAAAGGTTCTTTATTAATATAAAAATAACTCATTGGATATGTAATATGAGGAACAACCCCTAACCCTTCAATATCATCAGCATCAAATTCAATCGTTGATAAATACTCAGAATGTTCTGACTTTATATCATTAATTATATTCTTAAAGTTACCACAAACAGGACAACTAACCTTAGATAATAATACAAGTAAAATTCCTTTATTATTTTCTATCTTTTTCTTAATTTCAGAAATAGACACTCTATCCTCCTATCCAAATATTCATTGTAGACCTGCCAGTAGAACCACAACCAGTTGTACCACTCCATGCAGATGGGTTGCCCCAAGCATCACCATTACCAGAACCACAACAGTTACCACTAGTGGAGAAACCTCCATTGTAAGCACAAATTCCGTCCTGATAGGGCCATGGAACACTATTTGAAGCCCATTCTCCACCACCTCCGTTATTATTATGAGGAGATGTTGATGATCCACAATGAGTAGAATAACTTGATGAATTATATGCAGTAGACCAAGAAGCACCTCTATTCCTATTAGTAGAAACCCATCTAAAAACACCATTAACATATCTAGTAACTCCACTACAGAAATCCAACTTAGTTGGGTTTGTGTAAGAAGAAGCGTCTACTAACTCTGTCATTATTGCGTGTGAAAGTTTTGCTGTATTACCACTTACTCCGGGAACTCCATTATAAGCACTTGTTGTATTCTGACTATTAGATCCTTGATTATTCATTCTAGCTACAAGTGCCCATCCACCATCACAATGAGTTTGTACAGCAGATGAACTTCCCGGTTTAATCCAATAAGTACCAGTAGAGGTAATTCCAGCATCATAGATTGCTTTACAATTTGTACCTGGATTAGTAGAAGCACTACCAAGAGGTATGTTTGTAACTTGCATACTAAAAGCTCTAGCTGATGTATTCACTCCGTCTGATGCAGTTATAGTAAAATTAGTAGTAGTATCTGAACTTACATCTGTTGGATTACCTGAAATTACTCCTGTTGTTGAGTGTAAAGATAATCCGGGTGGTAATGAACCAGATGTTACAGTATATGCAAGTGTAGTTCCGTCTGGATCTGATGCCACTACAGTAGCGTGTGTGCCAGTATCAAACTCTGTTATACTTCCTAAACTACCTGCAGGAGTTGACCAAGTTGGTGTACCTCCAGCATCTAATAAATTTGGGCCTGTTACAGTACCCCCAGTAGTATTAGTTAACTTAATATCATAAGGTTCATTAGCCACTGTAAGTGTTGGCGTTACAAAAGTATAAGTTGTTGAATTAGTAAAAGAAGAAGAACTCGGTGTATATTCTGTATTATCATCACCAATTATTTTTATTGTCGCTCCTGTTAAGAAATTGGCTCCAGTAATAGTAACTGTTACACCTGTTGTAGCCGCTGTTGTTGGACTTATAGAATCTATAGTTGGGCCTGGAGGAGCAAATCCTTTCCATAATGTACCATTCCATACTTCCATTGAGGAAACTGTTGTATTATAACGAATATAACCAATAGATGGGCTTCCGGGTCTTTGTGCTGTTGAACCAGTAGGAATATCAAAAGCACCTGTACTGGTATTAGCTGTGTCTGATATAGAAGCAGGTGTTGCAGCTGTAACATGGGAAGTCACCGATGCAACTGGCAATGTAACCGTTGCTCCTGATAAATCTATCGTGCTTCCAAGTCGTGCGGTTGCCAGCGTACCAGATGAGATATTGGTAGCTGATGTAGTGTCGGTTGTGGCTGATGCCGCAAGGCCACTGATCTTGCTGGTGGTTATCGCGGCCCCACTGCTTATGTGAGAGTTGGTTACTGATCCTTCAGCCGGAGCAATTGTCTGGCCTACGTCATTGATGCCGATGACCTCTAGTTTGTCGGTCGAAACTAGCGCCGCGCCCAGGGTTACGGTCGTGGGGGTTCCGCTGATTGTGTAGGCGGGGTCGTGCTGTTTGACACCGTTGATGGTGACAATAAGGGACTGCTCGCTTGGGGCTGTCCAAGTGAGAGCGTGTGTCGCGGAGGTAGAACCAGTTACGGTTCTACGCTTGATCTCCGAGGCTTTTAATTCTACGGAGCCTTTATATCCCATGCTATGACTGCTCTAGCACGCTGAGTGCTACATCTAGGGAACTGGCTGTGTCGGATTCGACCTTCACAATATCCCCGGTTTCAAGTACGACCTTGCCCTCGATTAGCTCGAATGAAGAGCCGTTAGGAATGGGTAGGTCTTTTACGAGATAAACATCGTCTGCGTTTTCTCCAGCTGAGGAGGCAGTGACGATCTTTACGTCTACTTTAATCTGGCTTGCAAGTATGTTTGCCAGAACAGCGCCGATCATTACTGTGGTCGTAGCGGCTGGTACTGTGTATACAGAAGTCAGGGTTGTACCTACCGCTGTATCCGTCTTGAGTTTGAAAGTGTTTGCCATGATTTACCCTAGTGCGATTGCCATTACGATTGCGTCAGGGACAGCCGCAATTTGCGTATTGATTTTGCTTGCTGACCAGAGATTTGTCGTCCCTGTAGCGGCATCATCTATCTCTCTATGTTTGTCAGCATCGGCGATATGGCTTTGGATATTCGCGTTAGCCGCCTCATAAGTCCCAGTATGATTATGAGCGGATGTAGCTAGGCCTGATTCAGCCGCTGTTTGGTTTATCCACTTGGATGAGCTGTTATCGTATGCCAGGACTTCGTTGTCTGCTACGGAGGTGATCGTAGTATCTGCTAGATCGGAAACGTCGATGGATGCTTCTGATGGGGTCTGGTTTATCCATTTAGATAAGGATGAGTCCCAAGCCAGAACTTCGTTGTCGGCTACTGAGGTGACGGTTACGTCTGTCATATCTGAGATGACAAAAGACGAGAACCCGGCTGAGGTAACCCAGTTAGTGCCGTTATATACCTTCATCGCATCATTAGCGGTGTCATACCATAAGTCGCCATCGTCTAATGAGGAGGATGGCGCACTGGCCTGTACACGATATTTATCAGCGAATGAATTGACCCCGGTAATATTCGCGGCAACAGAGGCCATGTTGGTTACGTTAGTGGCTGTGCCGAGGGTGTTCATCGCAGTTACGTTTCCGGCTGTTCCCAGCACGTTCATATCAGTAACTACGTCGGCTGTACCGAGGGTGTTCATATCAGTAACAACATCTGCCGTGCCGAGAGTATTCATATCGGCTACTACGTCGGCTGTAGCCAAAGTATTCATGTCAGCAACTACATCGGCGGTTCCAAGGATATTAAGGTCTGCTACTACAGCCGCAGTCCCTAATGTATTCATATCCGCTACTGCATCAGAAGTCCCAAGTAAAGCCATCGCCGCAACATTGCTTGTAGTGCCGAGCAGATTCATATCAGCAACGATGTCGGCAGTTCCTAACGTGTTCATGTCGGCGATCACATCCGCCACAGCTAATGTGTTCATGTCGGCAACAACATCGGCGATAGCGAGGGTATTCATATCCGCCACAACATCCGCAGTTCCTAAAGTGTTCATATCAGCAACGACATCAGCCGTGCCTAATGTATTCATGTCAGTAACAGCGTCTGCTGTACCAAGTAATCCTATTTGAGTTGCTTTGCCAGCTACCGCAGTGATGTCAGCTATGTTTGTAGCAACAGTTACTACATCTGCCTGTGTTGCCCAATGCTTGGCGCTATAGTTTGTTCCATCAACGGTTGCTCCCGTCTTGGTCGCCCAATCTTTTGCACTACCGCGTAATGCGGTGTTATCTATTCCGGTGCCGCCGATTGACCATGCTTTCGCACTGTAATCAGTTCCAGTAACTGCACCGTTAATTTTCGTAGCGTAGTTGGTAGCAGTTACAGCACTCGCGGCGGCGGCTGTGGCTTGTGTGGTTGCTGTGTTGGCTTGGCTTGTGGCGGTGGCTGCTGAAGCAGTGGCTGAAGTGGTTGCCGTGCCTAGTGCGGTGCCATCGAGGATGGTCACAAAGTTTGTGCCTGAAGGTGTCGCCGCTGAAGAGGTGTGTGCGGTTTTGCAGATGTATGTACCATTGTTGTAGGTAACAACGTCGAGTTGTTCGTACGCAGTTGCGTTAGCGTGAGCGCCCCTCTGGCGGAATATGTATCCGCCGTCTACGTTAGTCCATGAAACCGACGGGCTAGAGAATGTCCCCATCCGGGTTTGCAGGCTTCTTGTGGATGAGTCGATCTTGAGTTGGAATGAATCAGAATCGACAAGTCCGGTTGAGCTATCGAAGATGTCTCCGAGGATATCGTATATATTTCTGCTGCCGAACTCACAGGCTTCGAGATAGGTGTCGAGTACGTGTGATCCCGTTTTCGATGAAGTGAACCTGATCTGTTCAGTGCTAGGTCTTGTGATAGCCATTATTCTGCGGCTCCTTTTATTTGTCGTACCAGCCGTTGGCTTTCATGAATTTGATAACGTGTTTCTTGGATAAGGCAATTTCATCATCATCCGGGTAGCGTTCATCAATTGATTCAACAGCGCGAGATAATGTTTTTAGTTCGGCAGATAGATTGCCAACCCTGATGACTAGATCCTGTGTGGTGTCTGCAATATCTTCAGGTGGAGTCTTTACCTTTATGGCTTCATCCAAATGCTTCGTAATTTCGGATGCGATCTCCTGTCTTATCTTTGCCAAGAAGACTTCGAGTTCGTCTACTCGGCTCGTTAGTGCGGTTAAGTGTGGGTCTAGCATTACGCGGCCCTCATAGGTGTAAGGTTGCCTTGGCTTACTTGGGATTGAACTTCCCCTTCAGGTTGGACTGAAGCGCCACGAGCTTTCTCCATCATCGCCATCTGTTGGCTTGGAGACATTCCCTGTTGGAGTTGTTCGGGACTGATGCGGAACTGATCCAGGTCGGAGATACCCATCGCACGGATGGCTTCTTCTGCGATCTTTCCTGAGTTGTATTCCATGTTTAGCCCGGTCTGGTGCATGATCTGGAGTATGGACATCCAAGTCTCGGCGTTGCGTGTTGGTTCAAGTGGTAGGGTTCCATCTACAACAAGGTAGTCCACTGAACCCTGTAGATCGACGTTGGATTCATAATCGATGTAATCATCTTCGACAGAACCTGCGAGTTGGCTTGGCATGTCGAAGGGGTCAACCCGGATGGAGCCTTGGAAGGGTAGAGCATCTTGAATGTTTGCGACCATCATACGAACCATTGGTCGTATTGTGGTTGCTGATATTACTCTGGACATTACGCCAAGACGTTGAGAGCCAAGCTGTGTAAGGCGCTGGATCTCAGTTGCAGTGCGTACGTCTGGTGTGGGCACACCCTGTTGCGCGTCTGATGCGGCGGCAGTTCTGTTCTTGAGTTCAGAGATAGCGCCGATGTCGTTCCAGTGTCCTCTTGTTACGTCAGGGACTTGGGCTATGAATACGCCGTCGCCGGGGTTTGTTCCCGGCATTGTTCGTACGACGCCCCATGGGTTACGGTCAATAAGATCTGGGATGGAGACCTGTGTTGGGTCTGCAAAGATCAAGTTGTTGAGTGCGGCTTGTACGTTATCTATACGAGAGCGAAGTAGCCAAGTGGCGACATCGTGAAGGGGTAGGAGCAGGTCGTATAGTGATTGGCCGTATGTCTTGTGGCTATCGTGATAGATGCCGCCCATAACTATCGGGAACTGCTGGCCGTACGGGTTGAGTTGGCATCGTATAACATACTGTTCGTCGAGTATGGTTAGGAGAAGCCAAATGGATTCGACGTTAGGTAAGCCTACTTCGTAACCCGCTAGGTTTACCCAGAGTTCGTCAACTACGTTAGCGTTAGATAGTTTGATAGTGCTACTTCTTTCGTTGGCCAGTGACGGATCAATGTTCCAGCCACGCCCCTCTTCATTGTTGTACTGGTGGCAAAGCCAACCGAGGCGGGTTACGTCTAGTCGGTTACGCATTGCGGGAAAGCGTTTCAGCTTTGGGTAGAGGCCGGAGCGCAGAAGATTGTTGTAGGTTACAAAGTCGGTGAAGCCGATAAAGCCCATTGATTCCCAATCGCCCCATGAAACGCGAGGGTCAGGGAAGGTGCGGCGTGGATCGAAGTTGATGATGCGATTATGGTTTGATGTGGAGTCCCATACGATTTTTGTTGGGGCGAAGCCATAGCGGATGGCGTCCTGCATCATCTGTGCTACACGGGCCTCTCCTGCGGTACGGCGCATGTGCTGGTGGAGTACACGCTCTAGTATCATGGATACTTTGCGTGATTCCCTGTTTAGACCTTCGAGTTGGAACATAGGGTTCCGACCAGCGAGTGCGGCCATAAGATAGGTCTGCACTGTGTCGGCGATAGCACGGGTGTCAGTGATAACAGCCTTTTCGCGGAACTGGGTTGAAGTGTCGGGTACGTACACGTCGTGTGCGCGGTCTGCTTCCTTCCAGTGGGGGTAGCGTTTGGATATACGCGAGTGCGACATATCCATACAGGCGCGAGCAAAGTCTACAAGTTTTTGTTCTTCCTCGTCTGAAAGGAGGGAGGCTATGTCTTGTAGTTCTTCTAAAGCGCGGAAATGAGGGGAGAGGTCAACGATTGTGTGATCCTCTGTTCCACGTAAATCACGATAGTCTGACATTACTTGATTCTCTTTGTTGAAAGGGTATTTGTCGTCCCGTTATAGACCCCAACCACGCCAAGTGTTGAGTTCTGAAAGGGGTGAAATAGAGTCTCTATGCTTACTGTAATGGTTGTTTAGAGATTCAGATACATTAATGGGGGCATCGAATGATGCGCCAACGTGCATCTTAGAGATTGAGTCTAAGAGGATGGACAGTGCATCTACGTCGTCGTCGTGAACGGCGGATGGAAAGGAGACAGTGGCGTCGATAAAGTCGTCTACCCAATGAGCGCCTTGGGGAAGCCAAACGCGACCGCCCTCTATAAGAGGTGTGACAGTGTGTGCGCGAGCTACCTTGTCTGCGTTTACCTTATAGGCGATAACGGAAACACCGGACTCATGCTTTAGTTCTTGGATTAGGGATTGGCCGGAGGCTTTATCTTCGATGTAGAGGCCGCGCAGTCCTTTGCCACGGTATTTGGTATTGAGGTGTACAGCCTTCTGCTTTAGTTCGGGGAAGTCGTAACGACCCTTTACGCGGTCAATAATGTAGATGTCGCCGTCTGTGGCTAGGCCGCCGACTAGGAATACGGAATAGTCAGCGGTTTCGGTCTTTTTGAAGGCGGTATCTGCGGCAATGATGATTGCGCTGAAGTTGGTGGGGTTTATGATTTCGGGGTCATAGAACTTCCACCAGTCAGCCTTGATGATGTTACCGCCTTCGATGTATGGGGATTGCTGGTATAGGGCGGCGAATTCGCGAGGGTTGAGGCGTTCGATACGGTTGAGATTATCTAGGGGAAAGCGCTCAGGCCATAAGGCTACTGTCTTAGTTGGGCTGTAGTGGCGTTTTTTAGGGGATACCTTGGAGAGTTCCCCTGTCTTTATATGTCGCGGATCATCGGGTGGCAACTCTGCCACGGATCTCATAACCCCGCAATTAACTTCTTTTTTAGCCGGGAAGTTGATATGAAGCCATCTGTTCTCCTGCCAATCTTCAGTGAGTTGGATGCGGCCACCTGGGTCGTCCGGGTGCCAGCGCGTGAGGATCATGATCTGTATGGGGTGAGAGCCGTTGGCTTCTGGTTGGAGCCGGGTGGTTAGAGCGGATATGTAGTAGTTCCATGCGTTATTACGGGTGGTCATGGACTCAGCTTCTTGGCGGTTTTTGATGGGGTCATCGATAATGAGTAGGTTGGCTGGTCGGCCAGATGTAGTGCCCCCCATGCCTATGCCGAAGTATGCGCCGTTATCTGTAGTGCGCCACACATCTGCGGCGCGGGATGTCTGGTCGAATGCGAAATGGGGGAATATCTGCGGGAAGATAGGTTCTTCCGCGATACTGCGTACTGCTCGTCCAAAGTCAACTGCCAGTGAGGCGTTGTATGAGGTGGACATTACGTAGCGTGATGGGTTGCGGCCCATGTAGTAGGCGGGGAATAACTGGGTGGCGAACGTGGACTTGGCGTGGCGTGGCGGCATGTTGATGAGGATGTTGTAAACAGGCTCGCCATATTGGTTTTTCTTAATTAGGTTTCCCTTCTTATCTGTGTCTCCTGTGAAGCCAGAGTAGAGATTACGCTTCTCTAGTAAGTTGAGAGCGTGCATTAGCGTGTATTGGAACTTGGGGATCTTCCATTCAGGGTGCATTGATTTAACGAAATCAACAAACGATAGCTCTGCATTGCGTACCTGTAGTACACGCTTAGCCGCCTCTTTCTGGCTTAGTGTCATTTGATCTCCTCAATAGGAACGCTATCGAGAGTCGGGCTTGCGCCGCCGTAGTCTCTTACGGTCTCTACTCTTGTGGCGGCAAGGTCTGCGGCCTTAGTCCTGTCATGGATGGTATTAATCATCATAGACATAAGGTGATCGTAAATGGCTTGCTGACGCTTTATCGGGTCTTTGATTTCATGGAAACGCTTCTGCTTCATTGATGACGCAAGCTCGTTCACGGATACAGAACTGCTGAATGTTTTATGTTTGGTGATGTCCATGTGTCTAATTCCTGTTACACGTTAAGAAAAATGGTGCTACTGCTCGTGGAGAGGGGTACGGTAACACGGCGAAATCGAAAAGGGGGGCGGCGGGTATACCCCCCCCGCGTGTGTGAAATCGCGCATCACGACGCGAATGCCTCACGCGTGAATAAGAGCAAAGCTCTTATCTCTATTTGGCGGTGAATCGGCAGATCGCTGATTCCCTGCCACTCGGTCAGGACTCACCGGGATAGGCGCGTAAAGCGCAGGAGTACGCAAATGACTACGAAAACAATGCCAGTTCTCACGACAAAGCCGAAGATAATCGCGATTAACGGCCCGAAGGGGCGGATGGAGCTCAACGGTCACCCGATTCGCTCGCTCAAGGTCGGGCGGGTCACGAAGTTCGGCGTAGCCGTGAAGGGAAATCTGCACGAAATACAGGCGGTTAGCCCGATGATCGTAACGGTGGACTTGTCCACCGACCCACTCGTGAAGGGGCGTGCGGAATATCGCGAAGCAAGCAAGGCTTGCAAGAAGGCTGATCTCGCGAAAGTGCGTGCCGGGAAAATGCCGAAGGCAGAGGCGGAGCCCGAAGGGAATTGGGAACTCACGGCGAAGCCGGTGGCAGATGCGAAACTCGCGAAGCGGGTCGAGAAGATCGAAAGCCTCCTCGAAACCCTGATCGAGAATCTGGTTAATTCATAACCGCGCACAGGCACACCAATGGCGATCCCTTCGGGGGTCGCCATTTTTTTTGCGTGTTTTTTGTGTGTCCTGATGGCTTGGAGTTTGGCTTGACACGGTTCGACACGGAAATGACACAACAACAGCCTAAGTGCTTGATTTTTCATCACTCAGGACTCCCTTGGAAGGGGATTCTTCGACCTGCCCATCGTGCAGACCTGATGCAATCGCTTCGAGTTCATCGCGTGATAACTTGTTCACGTCAACGTGGCGATGCTCAACGGTCGTGTGCGACTGCGAAAGGTCGGGAACAACCTTTGCCATTAGCGTGCGGAATAACGAAACCTGTTGCGGAGTCCACTTGATGTCACCCTCGACAGCGCGAATTGCGAGTGGAAGGATGCACTGGACTTCATCGCGTATAAATCCACGCAATTTCGCAATGTCACGCATCGTGAGAGGTGCGCGGTCGTACATTTTTGCCAGAGAGGACACCGTGACACGCGAAACTTTCTTGCGATCAGGGCTTATTTCTGAGGGAGTGAGCCTGTGCTTACGTTCGATTGGTTCACGATTATCAGTGGTAATCATTTCAATGCCTTCGCGTTTTGGTATGACCACATTTTCCCTTACGAATACAGGTTTGTCGTCCTGTTAGTAATGACTACGCAAAAGGATGTCAGATTTTTCCCTTTAGGTGCGCGCC
>Ga0208642_1001479_pt1 | contig 10723 bp, 16 predicted proteins | sample ETN02SmetaG_4_FD_185790 | JGI IMG/M metagenome (GOLD analysis project Ga0208642, IMG submission 185790) | Marine microbial and viral communities from oxygen minimum zone, Eastern Pacific Ocean - ETNP2014F10-02SV251 (SPAdes) (version 2) | ecosystem: Environmental > Aquatic > Marine > Oceanic ...
GTTTTTTAAGTATATCTTCACCTTCAGGTCCTCCTGTAGTTATATAATTTGCTGATTCCTCTGGTATTGTATAATGATTTGATTTTCCAAAAGCTCGTCTACCATAAAGTCTCATTTTTGGATGCAGTGGTGGTTCATCTGACCTAATATCTTTATGTGGATCTAAAACTTCATCTGAATTAAGATATTCAGGTGTAATTTTAGTTCTTTTCAAAGTTCCATCTCTATCCATAGCGGTTTGTAATCCGCCATAAGGTCTATCTTCTTGAGTTAAACTCTCATCACCACCATAAATTGAATCAGCTGCTGGAACAACTACTTGTGTCATTCCTCGTGGCATTGCACCTGGACCCATTATACGTCTTTCTCCATGTCTTGTATAAATACCATCAGGCCAGGCATCTCCGTGTTGTATTCCACCTCCACGTCCTACAGTCGTAAATGATACTTCTTGAATTAACTTATACATTTTCTGTTCTATTATGTTTACAAACATTTTTATCTAACTCGTTCATATTTAACACCGTTAATTTCAACCACTTCAACTGGTTCATATCCACGTTTTTGTTTATTTTTTCTTTTCTGTAATCCACCCTCTACATCATAATCACTATCATCAAAATCATAGGTAGCGTGTTCAGCTCCTTGACCGGTTATATGAGGACCACTATGAACTGTGTGATGTTTTATAAATTCTTTTCCACGTTTAGCGTTAGTTGGAGGTTTTGCTTTTTTTAATTTCGGAGAATTGACTTGTTTTACCGTTGTTGGTAAACTACCTTCCTTTTTTAAAGTAGTATCGGGATCTAATCTCCAATCTTTCCATTGTTCCCACATTTTTCTGTCGTTAGACATTATTTTCCACCAATTCGTTCATACATTTCTCTTAATAGATGTTTTTTTGGTTCAACAGAATCTTTTATTGGTCTATATTTTTGTCCGTCTATTGTAATTGATTCTTTCTTTCCAGCCTTTTTTGCTTTAAGAGCTTTGAGTTTCTTAAAAGCATCTAATGCTGCAATATCATATCCGGGATTGTTTGTTGAAGTGTTCTGGCCCATCCCCATTGATGCCTGGGAAGCACTCTTGTATTCTTTTTCTGCTTTTGCTATTTGAGTATCTAAGTCACCACCTTCTTCATCATCTGCATCAGTTTTACCTGTTGGTTTTGCTCGTCCTTCTTCATCATCCCAAGAATCATCAGGGTCTCCACGAGTAGGATCATCATCAAGTGCTGTATCTAAGTTATCAATATCATCGGGGTCATCTTCAAAATCTCTACCGAAATCACCACCACCTAATTTATCTGCTGGTTCTTTCTCTGGGTTATCTCCTTTATCACCCTTTTTATCATCTCCAGATTTTACAAATTTTCCTGAATCTGTTTTGGTGAATGTAGGAGCATTTTTATCATCTTCTTTACCCTTTTCTTTATATTTTCCCCAACCTACCGATACATATTTATCATCATCAGCTTCAGAAACTACTGCGTGTCCGTCACCACAATCTTCATCATTGTAAGTTTCACTCATATAATCTTCTATAGTTGGCAAAGGTTCTCCAAACTTACGGTCTACCCAAGTGGACTCTTTTAATAATGGTTTCATTTTAATCATTACTCATACTCCGTTGAATAGTCCTTAACACCATATTTATCCCAACTGGCTATAGAATCTAAAAAATTTTCGTACTTAACACCAGTATCAACAACTCTCTTTACAACTGCTACCTTTTGTATCTGTTCTCCTGCAAATGGATTATCTGCTACAGGTCTTTTTATTTGTGTATATCTACCTCGATCAAACCAAGGTTCTGGTTTATCATCTTTAACACCTAAAAGTCTTTTTTTACCAGCTGGAGTCCAATCTGTTTCTGCATCACCTGCTTCAGCCTTATAAGAACTGGCATTTCTGGAAACTTCTTTCAATAAATCTAACAACTTAATCATTTTTATCCACCGATTCTGTTAAACATCTTTTTTAGGGGATGGATACTCTCACCTTTAGGCATTTCACCGTTATCACCCCAACCTTGTTTTTCACCAAACCATTTTATCTGTGCCAATTCTTCTTCATCGCCATCTTCTTCAGCTTCTTTATATTGATCTTCCCACTCTGCAGAATCTTCAGCACCATAATAATCTCCACTCCACGATGTACCTCTTGAATCTGGACCTGTATCTGCCGATGGGTCATTAGCTAAATCTTTTGCTGGTATTGGTTGACCTGAATCTGCATCTGCTCCTGTATCTCCACCAAATGGTTTATCTTCAGGTTCTCCACCATCTCTTTCAAAATCTCCACCACCTAATTTACCTGCTGGTTCTTTTTCGTCATGGTCACCATCATCATATCCTACTTCTTCACCTTTAGCCCATTTATCAGCTGCACCTTTATCTTTAATACCATACTCTGCTGATTTATCACCTGGTTTCCAAGCTGCCCAACCACTATCTGTTTGCCAAACATCACCTTCTTTATGTCCACCACCACCTTGTCCAGGTTCAGCTTCTTTAATATAATCCATTACAGTTGGTAACGGGTCACCAAATTTACGATCTTTCCAAATAGATTCTGATACTAATTCTTTTAATTTAATCATTTTCGTTATCTCCTTGCCAATTTTTATCCACATAATTAAAGAATTTTGCTTTTGCCTCATCACCTAATTCATCAGGAGAACCAACACCAAACTTCTTTAATGCACCATTGAAGAATTTCTCATATTCTGCTTTATCACCTGTTTCTTCATTAATTTCATAGTATCTACCTATAATATGTCCCATATCTTCATACAATGCACTCATTCTCTCTTGTAATCCTTGTGCTTCATTTGCAATTTTACTAAATTGACCTGAGAGTGAACCTAAATCTTTCATATTACGATTGATTGTAATTTTATCAAACCATTCTTCGGTTTCTCTCAAGGTATGAGTTTTTGCAGTTTTTGCTATCTCTGATAATTTTTGTGCAACTGCTCTTATATCATTTTCACGATAAATTTGTTTACCCAAAGAACCAAAATTTCTAACATCTTCTAAAAACTGAGTTTCATCAATTTCTTGACCTTCTTCGTGATCTTCTGGCATTAAAGATGACAATCTAATATCAGAATTCACATCTTCAGTAGAAATTTTAGTCTTAAACATATCAAGATTTGAAAAGGCTGGTTTATTAACTACCCCACCCACCATAAAATTTTCTACTATTTGTTTTAATTTAATTTCTTTTGACATTATATGTCTCCTATTATCTCAATTTGAGTATCTTCTAAATTTATTTCTTACTTTATGCCACAATTGCTTTATAAAATCTTCTTCACCATAATGAGTTCTTTTAACATTACCTTGATTAAGTCCTCTTACTAAATCCAAAGCTTCATATCTACCACCCTTTACTCCATCCATCATAGTTTTAATAACTTTCTGTGAAGCTTTACCTAAGATATTAGACATTACATTTAAATCTCTATCAACTAATTGTTTTGCCTCAGATGAACTAAATGCCTTACCAAATGCGGTAAATTCATCTAATTCAATCAAATGTTGTTTAAATTTTCTATGAAAAGATTGTTCGTTAGTTGATTTTTTAGATTCATCTACTTCAATTCCATCTTTTTCAAGTAAAAATCTTTTAAATTCTCTATGACTAAAGTCACCCATTATTCACCCCTAATAATCTTATTAATCATATCTTCTGCTTTACAATATGTTCCACAAGTTCTACCTACTGGATTCTGTCTATCTACACTTTCATTCATAGGATACATAAATGCACCTTGTGTAGATGGATTAGAAACAAAATCAAATGCAATTAATTCAAAATCAGGTTGTACTTGTGTAGTTTCTATACCATCTGCTTCACTAACAGTTTCTACTGAACCCATACCACGAGATGAAATTCCAAGTTTAATTCCCGATTTAAATAATTCTTTTAATATATTACCTGCTGGTGTACCTAATACTTCAACCGTGCCAAGTAAATCATCCCCTAACCAATGCATCTCTTTAATATTATGAGAAACATTCTGTAGGTTCACCACAGACGAATCTGGGTGGTCTAATTCACCCATAGCACGACGTTCTTTAATATAGGTAGAGGAATACTTTTTAGCCTCTCTTACTAAAACTTCTCGTGGATAAACTCTACCATTTTGATTTTTAGCCTCTGCTCGTTGAAGTACTCCTTTAACAATTAATTTACCATTATTTTCTTTTAATGATTCAGTTATCTGTTCTGATTTTACTTCAAATGGTAGATAATCTACTAATAGTTCCCTGTTCATAATTATTTTATCCTCTTAGTAAGTGCCATAAATTCTCTCATAAATTTAGTTACATTTTGTTGATATGACTTTATTATTTTATTAGCCGTGTTTTTATTATCACCACTACTTAAACTTTGAGCTATCTCATACATATTTAGACGGAAATTACTTTCTGCCTTTTCTATATTCTTTACCTGCTTTTGTAATTTTTTTTTACTTGCAGGTGCCTCTGTCAAAATATCAGAAGCTTGAAGATATTCTTTTAATCCAACAGACATTAATACAATTTACCTACTTTATTAGCTAATTTAACTAATCTCTCACTAATTTTACCTAAAGCCTTGTGAGTAGTTTTCCAATAATCTCTTGAATCAACTTTTAACTCATTTTTCAGTCTAACATTATACTGAACTGTTCTTTCTAATTCTTTTAGGGAATCACGAGTTTCCCTCATTGCCAATCCAATTTTTTGCTTAGGACTTAAACTCTCATCATTTCTCCAAGCGTGGTATCTTCCTTCTCTAACAATCTCATACCCAGTCGAATTAGTTGCCACTTCTTCTTCCTTATCCTTATCTTTCTTTTTCTTAGAACTAAATGCAAATGGTGTATTATATCCTGCAATATCACCAGTTTGTGTAATTTCATTAGTGCTTAATAATTCTCTAACAAATGTTCTAATATATTCTCTTAACTTATTTTCCGCTGTCAAGGACATCTTCCAACTCCGTTATCAAATCATAATACCTCATTAAAGTTGTTAATTTTTTCTCTGTATCTTTATTTTCATTAATAGTATCTGCAAAGCTAATAGCTTCTGTTAACTTAATTTTTGTGATATCATCATCTATAGCAGGTACAAGTTTCTTCAAATAGCTTTTTATTTTACCCACTTCTACTTGTACAAATTCTTTTAATGAAGTAGCATTAGAAACATTATTAATATATTTCCTCAATACTTCTTTTTGTTCAGTTGATAACTTAGAGTACTTTTTATTAAACTTTTCTACCATTAACTCATAAGCAAGTAATCTAACATCCTTTTCCTCAGAGGTTACGGGAGATTTACTAACCTTTTTATTAGGGTTAGATGAAATTAAATTTTCAACTATCGTATAGCGTGAATCAACTTCTTCTTTTGGACTATAACTTTCCATTGAAGTTTCAATAGAAAATAGTTTCCAAATTGACGCCAATTGTTTAAAATTAGGAATTTTTGAAGTAAATAGTTTTTTTACATCATAATCTTCCTTAATTTCTTTAATTAAATTATATTTTTCTCGTCTGAGGGAGGTATTTGTAATTTGTGCCCGTTCTTTCAAGACAGCATCTACTAATCTATTTGCGCGTTCTTCAGAATTATACCGTTCTTTTGTTAAAATTTCATATAATTCTAATTCTTTTCCCAATGACGTATTTTTATTAAAATACTTTTTGACTAAATTTACAGACTTAGATTCTTTATTACTCAGTATATCTGATGTTATTTGTCGAGTCAAAACTTCAAATAACACACCAGTATTTTTAATTTTACTGTGCTTCAACTTTTTAGACATATATCACTCCAATGATAATTAGATTCATTCTATAATAAATATTAAACTTCTAAAATTTATATATATTACGATTTAGAATTTATTTCCTTATCATATTCCTCTTTTACTTCCTCAGCTTCGGTTAATATCTTTACGTGAGGTTTAATTAATGTTCCTTTTAATTTATCAAGATGAGCTAAAGCTAATGATTTACCATATTTAGATGCTCCACTTCCACCTTTTCTTTTATCGTGTTTACCTAATGGATCTCTACCTCGTGCACTACCATCTTTACCATAATGGGGGCCTTCTGTAGGTCTACCTGCTCCCTCTTGTCCACCTTCTGGAGCTCCACCTTCATCCTCTAACTCATGACCAGTTCTACCCATAGCTAAATCACTTGGTGTTCCTTGTGATTCGCCTGACTTTGCTGGATCGTTTCCTTCAGATTCTATCTGTCCTCTTCTAAATTTTTGTTTAAAATCAAAAACAATACCTTCATCTTCTTTCTTAATTTCTTCATCTGTAAATCCAAATATGTTTCTATAAATCCAATCTGTAGAAACTATACCATCTTGTAACATTGAAGATGCAAGTGAAGTTTTACTCGTCCACAACTCAATTTTTTCTTGTTCATAAATTGTAGATGGATTTGTTAATCCCAAATCGAAATTAACTAAATCTGCATCTGTATATCCTTGTACATATAAATGTACAATAGCAATCTTCGTCAATTCTGAAACCACTATTCGTTGAATTCTTTCAATCGTTCTTGCAAATCTAACATCTTCTGCTGCTAAAGTTGCCTTTGAACCAACTTGTTCTTCATATCCAAGAAATGCCTTTGGAACTTTTAATGCTGCCATTAACTTGTTTCTCAAATATTCAATATCTTCTACCGCCTCATAAGTTAATCCAGGTAATGAATCTATTTGTGTTCCACTATCACCACCACGAACTGGTACAAAGAAATCCTCTGTAATATTCTGCATATTATATCGTAAATTATAATCACCAGATTCTTGTTCTACTACGGGTGCCTTTTTCATTTTATTAATAATTTGATTCATATAATTATCAACTTCAGCAGGTGGAATATTACCAATATCAATTTTGAAAACTCTCTTTTCGGGTGCTCTCATAATCCTATGAATTAACATAGCATCTTCCATAAGAGATAATTGTTTCCAAGTCTTTCTACCACCTTCAACCATAGCCTTACCATACGGTAAATAATTTGAATCACCCAATAATCTAAAATGTGCAATTTCAAAATTTTCATATTCTTGTTGTATATGTGTTAATTTTACTTGGTTTGGATCTGCAGGTTCTAACATAAATTTAACATACTCTGGATTTTCTGGATCAATTCCTTCTAATCTCACAACATCATAACTTGATAATGGAACTACATTTTTAACTCCATATTTATCATCTATTTCTAAATGTAAAAAGAAATCTCCATACTTACACATATTACGAACCCAAGACCATAAATTAAATTCTATATTCATAATATCATAAAATAAATTATGTAGTATTTGTTTAATCTGGTCATTATCACTATTGATTGTTAAAACATCACCATATTCGCTTTTCATTGTTGATTCATCTGAATATATATCCAATGCCGATGCTATAATGGAATCACTATCCATTGATTCATAATCTCTAAATAACCCTAACCGTAATGAGCGTACCATCGCCGTATCTGAATATCCAGATAACCCTTTTCCTGTTGAAAAGAGTCGTTGATATCTATCCACTAATTGTTTTTGTGGTAAATATTGTATCTTGCTCGTATCTGCTACTTTTAACCTTTTTCCACCAACGTTTCTAACAATAACGTTACCAGAAAATAATCTAAATAGTCGAGCTCTAATTGATGTGTCTGCCATACTTTCCTCTAATTAATTAACCATTCTAAAGATTCTTTATCTTTTTTATTTCCAACATCCCATTCCCAGGATTCCTTTCCAGGGTTTGTTTCTGTTATGTAAATGCCAGGATTCAATTCCATTCCTGTTAAAGCTTTCTTCTGTAATTCTATTCCCTCAGCTCTCAATCTCAATGCAGTTTCTCGTATCCATAATCCAATACCAAATGACATTACTAAGTCATCATTGTATCCTGACATTGCTTCAGCCTTACTTCCGTTATATATAAATACGAATAATTCATCAATTAACCTCTGGGAATAAACTTTAACTGCCCTTTCTCTAAAAAATTCTTCCAATTTAGAAATAACCAACGGTCTTGTTTTTGTAGACATTGTAAACCCAGGAACCATTTGTTTTTCTTGTCTATAAATTTTATTGGTCATTTGTTTTTGTGTATCTACATACTGTAAATCTTTACTCATATAAAATAAATTTTCATACTCTCTATCTATTACTTGTTGAATTGCTGCCCACCCTATTGTGGCATTTTCAATTACCAATAATGCGTTATTATATTCCTGAGATATATTTACAAGTAAGTTACCAAAATCCCTTGTAGAAATCTTACCTTTATATTCCGCTACTTGTTTACAATCTTCTATTTCCATAACATGAAATGCAGAATAATCTGTTGCATCACCTCTACTAACATCTGCACTCACCACATAATCTTTTGTATAATTTGGTTGTTCCCATATCCAAACATTACTATCTATACCTCGTCTTTCCACAGGGTCTTTTACCATAGTGGTTCTATATTCTTCTAAAATAACACCATCTACTACTGATTGTCCTGAAGTGATGAAGTCACAATCACATTCTTGTGCTGCCATTGAGGGCCCAAGTAATTTATCTTGTTCTGCTCTCCATTCATCATCTCTTTCAGGATGTATAGTCCAATGTAATCTAATCATATTCCAATCATTAGTACCATCTTCAGCATCAACCCAAATTCTGTGAAACCAGTTTCCTACTCCGTTTGGTGTAGATAATGCTATACATTGGCCACCCAATGCCAAAGTTTGAGATGCGGCAGTCCATATTGTATCTATTTTAGGAATAAACGCCGCCTCATCTAACACCAATAAGGATAGTGCTTCTGAACGACCTGCTTCCTCTGAACTTGCTATTGCCTTAATTTGAGAACCATTTCTATATCTTAATGATAATTTATTATCTTCTACACAATTAGCCTTTAACCAACTTGGAAGATTTGCGTGCATTACACGAACTTTAGTAACGAGATTTTTTGCAGTATCTTGTTTTGTAGCAATAACCAAGATATTCTTATCATTATGAAAAGTCATCATCCATAAAGAATACCCTGCAGTCAATGTTGATATACCTAATTGACGAGCCTTTAAAAGTATATTATAATCGTGCTGTACAAAACCATCTAAAGTTTTTTCTTGAAAATCATATAATGCAAAAGGAATTTTGCCTTTAATTGGATGTTGTATAACACAATATTTTTTCATAAAATATGCAGGTGATTCTGCGCATTTAACAAATTCTCTTTTTATTGCATTTTTTATATTTTTCTTATTATCCATTATTTAAGCCAGTTAATACCTTTACCTAGATTATATGCGGGGATTCCAACTATTCCTGCTCCATAGACAAAATATAACCATTTATTTTCATACCAAGACGGATTTACTAATTTTACTTTTTTTTCTAATAACTTAATTTGTTCATCAGATAATTTAATTTGAGATTCGTATAAAAATTTCAAAGAATCATCAGCTACTGATTTTCCCTTATAAATATCAAATAAGCTGTCTTGATACAAAACTATTTTTGATAAACTATCTACTTCAAATTGTAAATCTTTTATATTATTAGTTAAATTTATAGCATCCTCTTCGCTCAGCGTCATTTGTCCGAAAAGAGTACCAACTAAAAATAAATGTATTATCCATTTCATTAGTCAAAATTATTTTAATTATCTATGTAGGACGTGAACTACACCAGTTGAACCAATTACTACTTTCCTTACACCAATTGGATAAAGTGTTTTAGTGGTAATTTGATCCGTATCTAATGTTCCACCACTAGCACAATGTATTACTACATTTGTAGCATTTTCAACAATAAATCCCGCACCAGAATTTGAACCTGTGGCATGAAAGGTAGTACTTGACGCCACCTCTGTTACCTTATTATAATCACCCAGTGCTAAATTGTCTGGTATTGCCATTTTAATCTCCTATTATTTTTTCTTAGCAAATTCTCTTAAAAAATCTTCAGCCTCAGAAATATCTTTTACTTTCTTTGCCTTAGAAGAACCTTTTTTTACTTCTTCTATTTCTTTTTCAAGTTTTTCTGCCTTTGCCTTTAAATTATCACTTTTTTTAGAAACAGATTTAGTGGCAGACTTAATTTGTTTCTTTTTTTTCTTTATATCTTTAATTTTTTTGTCTATCTTTACTATTTTCTTCTTTTTTATCTTAGATAATAGTTGAGATAATCCCAGAAAAAAAGTAAATATCCAAACAGGATTAATCTTTTTAAAGAATTTCCTGATTGAGTCCCTACTCATTAAAGACCGCGTTTAATTTTAGCAAAGTATCTAATTAAATCACTTTTATCCAAATTTAACGCCTTAACTATTCTTGCCAGTGCTGCTACTTGTCTTTTTCGATTAAGATTAGCACCTTTAATAGCATCAACTGCTTTATTTAAATATCTTTCAGCCTGTGCCGGAAGTTTGTAATCTTCTAACTCACCCTCACCCATCACTTCCTTAATTTCAGTCCGAATTATGTTACGCAATTCCTCTTGTGTCATAGTAAATCTCCTAATTAACTGTGTTTTACCTACATATAAATATCAATTAAATTGTTTCTTCTAAGTTTTTTAAATAATCTTCAGCTTCTTCTAAAAGTTTTTTCATTTCTTCTCCATCATCTCCGCCCCACTTTTCTTCATCTACCGAATAACCATCCGCTCTTACCTGATTCAAAAATGTGACCGCGTCTG
>Ga0208642_1001505_pt1 | contig 10606 bp, 7 predicted proteins | sample ETN02SmetaG_4_FD_185790 | JGI IMG/M metagenome (GOLD analysis project Ga0208642, IMG submission 185790) | Marine microbial and viral communities from oxygen minimum zone, Eastern Pacific Ocean - ETNP2014F10-02SV251 (SPAdes) (version 2) | ecosystem: Environmental > Aquatic > Marine > Oceanic ...
AGACTTGCGTTGTTTTATTTAAATATCCCATATATTAATTCCTGATTTTTCTGTTTATTTCCATAGAAATACTTGAAATGTCAAACTGAAACCTCTTATTAAAAGTTAATCCTTCAAGTATAAATATAAAGTTTTTAATTAATTTAGTCATCTTCTTCTATTTGTCTTTCTCTCTCAATACATCTGGTCCTGTATCTAATTCGGTTGTTAATTTAACATTTGCTGAATCAAAGGTAGTGGCAACATATGGATTGGTTAATACCATAGTGACTGCATCATAGACAATTTGACCACTTAAATCCTTAGAAGGTAATGCAGTATCTTTAGTGTTTCTACATCCTACAAATTGTACTCGTTCTAGTGCTAAAACATCGTCTGCCTGATTCTCATAACTTGATGAATTAAACGATACTCCACTTGCATTTCCTTGATAATAGTTTTCTCTAGTACTATAAGTAAATACCTTTTCTTGATTAAATTTAGATGTTCTTTGTTCGTCAATCATAGCAATACTTTCAGTAAATATTGAACTAACTCCACCTTGACTCACATAACTTCCCGAATAATCACTTCCATACCCTCTTGTCATATGTCCAAAATTCATTATTGAACCAAAGTGAGTTGTTTTTCTCTCTATATAATCCTCATAATATTTTAATTCAGCTAAATTATCACCACTCAATATACCCATATATTCTATTTCATTCTCTATTACAGGATTTTCTGCATGTAATTCAAATACATCACTACCACTATTTCTTAATTTAGTTAATGTATCTTCAAATACTGGATATTCTCTAAAAGTTGTTTCTCGTGGAATTTTATTTCGTTCTAATATATTATTTTCAATCAATACACCTACGGTTGCTTTAGCTCTAGCAGGTATCAATTTCTTAACTTGACTGAAAACACTATGGTCGAAATAATTTATTAATCTCAAATAATCCCAAAAGTTATTACTTCCGTTATATTTTCTCCAATACTTATCTGCAGTTTGTTTCAATCCACCATACTTATCATAGGTTTCTCTTGCATTATCTCTTGGATCACCTAATTTATCTTCTAAATCTAAATCAGATAAAGTAAAAATAATATCTTCATTAATAACATCAACTGGAGAGAAATATATTCCTAATCTTTCTGAATCTTTTGTCTCTATCGAACCTATATTTTTCTCAACTCTATATTTTGTTGATAAATTCAAACTACCTTTAAACTCATCTTTTAATTGTCGTGGTGAAATTCTTGCTTTATTTGCACTTCGTCTGATTCCACCAATTGTTGGTAATGGCATTTTCAATCTATCTACTACATTTGAATAATTGTTCTCATCTGAAAAATTCTTGGCAGACCCCGTATATGGATAATTAGAAGTTGCTGCCGTATTTCTAATAGATTTCTCACTATCTGCTCCCGTACCATGATTTGTATCTTCATTAAAAGATAATCGTTGTACTAATTCATTCATAGAACCTGTAAAATTGTTTCCTACAAAAGATTGTGGTGTTTCCACGTGTGTATCAAAATGTTGCTCATCCAATGGTGTGCTCCACAATCTAAATTCCATCATTGAACCACTAAATCGCATATTATCACTCGGCACTTCATGTACTGAGCCTGATACAAATCCTCCGTGAGAAACATCTCCACCACCAACATATAAATCTCCATCTTGTTCCCAACTACCAGAATAAGATGCAGATGCTGCGTTTGACAATCCATCAATAATAAGTGATTCACGAGTTTGATATTGTATAACATCTCTACCCGCATCAAATTGTTTAGCAATTATATCAAACTTTAATGCTCCAGTTCCTATTTGTCTCAACTCTCCTTTATCGAAATATATTGTTTGTCCGTTTGTTTCATTATCTAATCTCACACCAATAAATTTTGTTTGTGGGTGTGATATTTTTGCCCTAACGGTATATTTTTCCCACTTAGTTCCTATACCATACATTGCTGGATGTAATGCTCCATATCCCCAATTTTTCTTTTGAGATGGATAATATGTATAACTTTCTTCTAATATATTTCCTTTTTCACCCAACTCCATAATCCACATTTGAAATCGAGCACCTCCAGTTTTAGAACGTGCATATACACTAAAATCAAATTCTTCAGCAAATGATGCAGATGCTACTCTTGCATCTCCATAAGTACTTACATTAGTACCATCATCATTATTTGTAAATGGATAAGTGTATGCTTCTCCACTTGACTTTGTATTTTTAAATCCTAAACTATAACTACCATCAAAAATATAAGAACTTTGTGAAACAACTTCTAGTGTTCCACCAGCACCAACGGATTCAAATGGTGTTTGTAAACTTCCTGTTTCAAAATTATGTGAGCCTATTACCGTCCCTGCAGAACCAGAATGTAGTCTTGTAGAAAATATCTCATCATTAACCAATTCTTTCCGTAACATCACCGACCAAAAATCTCCATTAAAGAATGGTAGTAACGAACTTGTAACTTCTTTAATTTCTTCAGCTGGTGAGCCAGATGCCTGAGAGCCACTAATTGAAAACGCTATTGAGGCCATATTATCAACTGAACCATTATCTTTTAAATGTATTCCCCATCCAACTTCTTGGGGGCCTCTATCCATATGAACCAACTGCATATTAGAACTTGATACTGCCTTAAATCTAAACTCAACCGTTTTGGGTTTCATACCAGTATCTGCAGAATCCTTCCAAAGTGTATGAACATATTGAGCTTGTTTAAAATCTAACGCCTTTGAAAATCTACGAACTGCCTCATAATTAGGATTTACTTCATTCTTAGTTGGGCCACCATATTCTCTAACTCTCAATATTGTAGATGGAATACCATAACAAGTTATCAATCCTTTTAATGCCTTTAATGTTCCTTTAGCCTTTAAAAACAATGGCATATTTGTTAATATTCGTTTCCATACTTCTTTACTAACATCTCCCAATGGTACTGATGAAGAGGATGTTATAGTATTATCTTGTGCAACTAATTTACCAGTTGTATATTCATCTAACTGTACCAAATCATGCCCGTCATATAATTGCCAACCAAGAGATTTAGCCACCGTAGAAGCTAACTGTTTAGGTAATCCTTCAGTTAAAGATTCTTCTCTATCATAAACAGAAGGTAATTCATCTATATAATTTTTAATGTTATCAAAATGTTGTCCTAACATTTTTACTAATCGTAAAAATACTTCATTTTCACTATCTCGTGATATATGGTCGGGCAAATGATAAATTAAATAATCCCTATTATAATAATCATAATTTGATGCACTTACTTTTTGATTTTCATACCAAGTATCTGCTACAGATTGTGTAGAATGATATAACACATATGGTTTTGAAGTATTCTGTTTTGGCCAAGTAGACTCATAATGAATTCCAAAACTACTTGTGGTAAAAGAAGAACTTTCATAATAAAGATATTTCTCATACCCATCAAAGTTATTCTTCACTTCATCTATTTTTAATTCTAAAGAATCTAATTTAGCTTGTGATCCAGTCACTACCGTGTTGGGATCATTTCCTAAAGCTCCCGAGCCTGTATATAATCCTGCAATAGAAGAACTTTCTTGTTCATATCCTTCAAGTTTTTCTAACTTATATTTAAAATTTGATAATCTTTTTTCTGCTGAACTAAAATGTACAAAATTATCATACATAGAATAATCAACATTTAATTCTGTTTCATTTATACTACCACTTATTACCTTATTTATAATATCCCTATAAAGAGAACTACTTTGAAAAGATAATTCAGCCCAATTTTTATATTCAGTTGTGACTGGCTGTATTTGTTCTGATACTCCATCCGAAGTAGGGGGCAATAATATAGTTGAGGGTAATGGAGTCTCTATCCAAGGAATTAACTCTACACCAAAACTCTTATTAGGTATTACTTCTTCTACTATTTGACACGTACTTCCTATATCATATTTTTCTGGTAAAGCTTGATATAATTTAAAAATTCCAGAATTTCCACCATTTTTATTATTAACTATTAAACTTCTATAACCGTCCCTAAAATACATATATGTTCTAAGATTACTTACAGTAGATTTATTTGTTCTAAAAAACATAGGTTTATCTACATAAAGTGTATCATTGGTTGGTTCTTCGTATAAAAATAAACCAGTTCTTTCAGCGTATTCTTTTGGTGTTTCTTCTAATACTATTCTATTAAGAAACTCTCCATCATAACCAACACTTGAAATTTTTCCTACATAATCAGCGTATCTTTTTACTTCTTCAAAAGTTGTTACTGTGTCTTGTCTTGCTTGTAAATCTCCTAAATCATACTCATCAGTTATATAAAAATAACCTGCTAAATCATTTACAGTACCATCTAAATCACCCCAATCACTAATATAATTCCCAATCTGGGTGCTTGTTATACTATAAGCGGAACTGGCTAAGATACCATAATCATCCCAATTCATAGTCAGACCATTAATATCTTTAAAGTTTCTTAATACGTCTCTATTTTTAACCCACCACTCTTGAGCCATATTATGATATTCTACCTCTACGGAGTTATCATGATCCCTTGCTAGGTGCTGCAATTCTTCCCACATATCAATGATAGGAGTTATATGGTTCTGTTGAATTGCCTGTTTTAAAGACATTCCAACCACCAAATCATTAACTATAAACACCCCACTTGCATCTCGTTGTAATACACCAAGATTAGGAAGCCAAGAATCTGCAGTTCCATCATATATCCATTGTGCCAAATTACTAATTGTTCCTGTTTGAGATCCCACGGGTGGTATGAGTGGTCTTGCCTCTACTTCAGTTTTCGTTACAATTTCTGTCTTTGGTACTTGTTCAACTGTAGTAACAAACATATCCCTTAATATAACACTTGTAGTTCCTTCAACATAAGATTTATCAAATTGTTCTCGTGTAACTACGTTAGTGGGGGAAGCCGTACCAAACTCTATAGAATTATCTCCATGTGCTATTTGTCCAGATTTTACTCCTATTCCAGATGAACCAAAGTTTTGTTCTGTTATTAGGTCTATATCGTCTATCTTCTGAGATAACGGACTTTCAGTTCTTAAATAATATGTATAAGTTGGATTAAATAATATTTCTGTTTCTTCTAAATACTTTTCATTAGTAATATCTATATTTGGTGATATAATAACTTCATCTCGTAACGCTGAGATATTATTAATTTCTAATCCCGCATCAACCAAACCCAATATGGTGGTCTCATCTGATTCATCCTTATATCTATTACCATCGTCTGTAGTTGTAATAGGGCCATTATAAAATTCGCCGTTTAGATCAATAGATCGTCTACCTAATCCAGAAAGTCGTCTTAAAAATTCATATTGAACATTATAAGTTCCTTGATCGAATCCCAATCCTCTCAATTGATTTCCAATATTAAAGATGACTTTACCATCTGAATCTAAATCAAAAGTATTCGAATTTAAAAATTGTGATATTAAAACATTTCCGCCCGCATCGGTTACTGTAATTTTTGCAAAATCATTTGAAATGGGTGGTGTGTTAACTGGTATATTTAAATCAGTAAAAGAGGCACCAAACCCCGTTGAGACACTCGACTTAAGTTTACCTTGGGATAAATTTTGAAGATCTTCTTGTAATAAAATACTTGACATTAGAAGTTTTCGAAGGTTATATTAATATATAATGGTATTAAATCTTCATCTATATCTGGTATAGTGTTTGGAACTACAACCTTTTGCCAATTTGTATCAAAATTTTCTCCACTACCAGAACCAAAAAATATTAATTGTCCTGATTCATTTTCTATAGTGGGATAATGAGTATCTTGTTGGCCAGTTTCTTCTATATAGTTATCAACATACGTCATCATTTTATCAAAATTATCTGAAAATTGTTTTTGTTTTAATGAACTATATAATGGAACATTAGGTAATTCACTTTGTTTATATGGCATTATTTCTCAACCTTAAATGTAAAGTCGTTATCATGAATATCATTAATCTCATTAGCAGTTCCACTACCACTTACAAATTTATATAATAGTTTATAATATCTCTCTGCCTGTAATCCATTTAACCAAAGATTAAAATAATGTCCAGATGAATCACAACTCACAGCAGAGTATTGGTCAAATGGTATTACGGTTTCTTCAGTTAATGCATCTTTAACAGAATAAAATAGAGTTCCACTTGGGAATGCATTTACTTGTAATGCTCGAGGTGTAGTTTCATAAGTTTTAGCAGGATATCTTTGTCTACCAACTAATTTAAATTTTATTTTTGAATTTTCTTTATATGAATCTCTCATACCTTTCATATAAAAAACTATATCGTCTAATTGAGAACCACTTAATGTATTTAAAGAACCTACATTATATGAAAAATCTTTCCAAACTATTTCTAACTTTGGTTGATAGATTGTATTTGTATCTCTTGAAAAGAATTTAAATTGTCCATATTCAGATGAATCTCCTTCGGGACAATTTGAATCATCATTACCAACACTTCCACTTCTTTTTATAATAAACCCTTCATTTGAATAAGCTGAACTTGAAGCAAGTAATATACTAATAGGTTCAGTAACATTCATTCTCATATCTGTACTACCATAATCAAAAGATTGAGATGCAAATCTTAAACGTCCAGCACTTCCACTATACCAAGTTCCACCTGTATTATTGCTACCACTTATCCATTGAGTGGCATCATTCTGTCCAACTCTATATCTCCAACTAACACCCTCGGTTGTTTCTGGGTCATCGTGAAATGTTCCTTCACCTGCTGTCCAAGATTGTGAAACAATGTGTGCATATAAAAGTTGTGAAGTTGAAGTTAATCCCGTAGAACCAGCATCATATAGATTTAAAAAATATGAAGCACTTGGTTCAGGTTTATTATTACTTGGAATTAATCCATCCACTACTGACCGAGAAATCTCTGTTAAATCAAATTTAATTAAAGCTCGAGATACATTGATAACCGAAGCGTTATCATTCATATCTTTACGAACTTCTAATATTTCATCTAATCCAGTATTTCTACTTTGTGTTGCACTACCCTCATAAAGTGTAGCGTCTGCATCTGCGTATATAAAATAATGCATTTAATTATCTCCTAATATACATCACCAACTATTTTACCCTCAATATCTACATTTGGAAATCTAATTTCAAATATTGATGGGTCTTTAGCTGGATATATTACTCCATTTTTAACTACCGTAGGATCAGTAAAATCATATAATACTTCATTATATCCTTTAGCAGCATTCCATTTATTTTCTATAATAATTGGTAGATTAAATGGGTTGTCGGTCTTTGGTGGTACAACTCCGGCAACACCGTCTACATCACTTATAAGATTTGCTATATCGGTTGTTACTATTGGTTGATTGATTTGCCATTTCTCAATTCTAAAATGGTCTTGTATAGCCTTTGTTGCCCGTAATAATACTTCAGATTTATTAAAATTTCTATTAACTAATATAGAATATTTTACTCCTATGTTAATAATATAAGCATCTTTAATATTAATAGCATCAGTCAAAACTCTTGTTTCTCCAAGATATCTCGATAAATTTTGTTTAACCAAATTATTACAAAGAGTTAATTTATTTGTGGCCGTGTATCCAAGAACATACATATTTAATGCTAATGGATTAGCTTCCGTATTATCACCCACATCTAATAAATCATTCTGTACCACATATGCTTTAGCAATAGAACCATATTTAGGTGGAAGTGTATATGCTCTAATCACATAATCTTCTTTTGTTACTGACCTACTTTGTGCTTGAAAGAATGCTAATGTATTATTTCTAATTTCCTCAATAGATTCTTCACTCTGGCCTCCAGTAGCCTGACTCGGATTGGTTACAGTTAATGATTCTTTAGCAGTAGTAACTTCTGATGTGGTTAATGTAGAATCTACTGCCGCGTATACCAAATTAGACCACGCATTTAAATCTCTTACTTTAGCATTATGTCCTACACCACCACCATGTGCATATGTGACTGTCAATACAGTATTGGAAGGTGCTTCTCCATATGCTCTCGTGTTGGTAAAATTCAATGGGTCAAAAGTAATTCCTAATTTAGTTGGTGAACCTGATATATTACTACCTACTGAAGTTGGGTTTGGTACTATTTCTTCGTCGGGTGCAACCAATATTCCTGCACCAAATCTTAATTCTGTTTTTTTATCGGGTCTACGAAATGTTACATATCGTTTAGAAGTTTTTAATAATTTTAAAACATATGGTGCTGTACCTGCAAATTGTACTAAATTTTTATCATTGTCTATATTATTCTCAAAATCACTCAATACAGTATCTTGAGCTAAGAATGGAACTTCATACCAAGTATTTCCGTCACTATCTGTTATTGAAATTACTTCTGTGATATTAGTTTTACCTAATAAAATACTATCATACTTTGTAGCTGCACCAAATGGGAATGTTTCCGAAGTAACCTCTCCACTAATTGCCTTAACTCGTTTTGTTATTTTATATCGGGTTGGAGTTCCAGTGCTATCTGTTAATGATACTTCATAAGTTCTTGGACTCGAAGAACTATTTACTTTAAAATTACAATCTTCCAATAATCTATAATCCACTCCAGTAGTATCACTTGAAACACGAGAATTATATCTAATATTAAGTGCATAATCCCAATCTGGTTCTAAATTATCGTCTGTACTGGCAGGTGCCGTATGTGTTAAAGTTAATTCTACTATTGCTGGTGAAATAAATCTTGGTTTATATCCTAAAGACTGTGCTATATTATAAATTGTATTTTTTTCTTGTGCAAATGGTAATAAACTTTCTTTAAAAGTATCATCAATATAATAATTTAATACATCTCCTACATATGCTGCCATTTCCACCATCATCATTGCAGGTGAAGTTTCATTAAAATCATTATAAACGGTAGGATAGTATGTTTTTGCAAACTCTATTAAATTGTTACGTAACGTACCAAAATCTTTTCCTAAATATTTTACTTGTTTATCAAACTCTGCCATAATTTTACTCCGTTATGTCGTAGAATACATCTAAAACTTCTTCAAATCCTGTTAGATCATTTTTTAAACTAAAATGTACATCAACATTTAATCTATTATCAACTTGTACAGTAACCGTTTTGCCTATTTTAAGATAGGGTAGCCAAGTATCAACTGATTCTTTAATCATTTCTTCAATAGTATCATTTATATCATCACCTATTTGTTCAAATAATAAGTTATGAATCTCACATCCAAATTCTGGATGTCCCAATCTCTCACCTTTCATAGTTAATAAAAGATTTCTTAAATTATATCTTGCCTGTTCCAAAGTAGTTTTAGTTTTTCTAAAAATACCATCATTTGCAAATCCTAATGGAAATGCTAAACCTATAAAGATATCTGGATCTTGGTCTTTTTCTCTTGAACTCGGCATTTTATTTATTTTTCTTATCCATTGCTTTTATTAAAGAACTATAATCTCGTGTTAGTGCATCTTGTGTTGCTTGAGGTACATCTTCTACTTTAACACCTGGTACACTTTTAATGGTTTGAACTGCTCCAATTTCTCTCTTTTGTTCATTACTACCTGCACCACGAACATCACCATATCCTAATAATTCTGCTGTTCTTGATGAATCAAAAGTTTCTCCACTTAGAGTAGGATAATCTTCAAAACCTTCTTTTGGTTTTTGTTTAAATCCCGCGGTTTCATTTAAAATTTTATTAAGAGTTTTATCTTTAGAATAAACTGTATGTTCTTCCGTAACTTTAGATTTTGAAACTGTCTTTGGCTTTGGTTTCGTCTTAAGTTTAATAGATTTACCTTCAGTAATAAATATTTTATTTATTTCTTTTTGTACTTCTTCTCGTACAGTTTTAGCTATATATTTTTTAAGTCCTTCTAACTTCATTTTATCATCTCCTAGTTTGTAACTTACTTTTTACCTATATTATTTAATGCTTCTCTTGCATTTTTTAATCCATCTAATGCCTGTTTGATTGCACTTTTACCTTGTTCTTTAATTACTTCTGAAAGATCATCAGATACTTCTTTAGATTTTTCTCTTAGTAAAAGTGCCGCTGCTGATGGCCCTCCTGTTGGATTAGCTACTGCTATACCCTCTTGTACTTTTATTGTGGTATCCGCCACATCAATAGTAACTTCATAAGACTCTAAAGTTGTATTCATATCGTCCAAATCTTTAGTTTTATTATTTAACTTTTTTCTTAATTTTTCAACATCTTCCCTCGTAAGAGTACCTTCATATTCTCCTATACTAATTTCTGCCTCTAACTCATATATACTTGCTAACTTTTTTTGTAAAAATTTTTCTAATGTTTTACCTACTGATGTTTTTGCCATAATTAACCTTTGTTATTATTTTTACTATCTTTTCTGGCATCTTAATATCCTGAATTGGTTATATAGTCGTTAAGTTCTTCAATAGATTTCTTCGTGGGTGATTTTCCTTTTGGATTTGTTTCACTTTTATATTTCGAACTAAATAATTGTCTTTGTATACTTTTTAAAATTGTTGTCTCTTTCATGAAAACGGCTCCCTGGACAGGCCCTCCTGATACAGTCATGACCTGGCCGCCACTAACAAATTTATC
>Ga0208642_1001510_pt1 | contig 10583 bp, 8 predicted proteins | sample ETN02SmetaG_4_FD_185790 | JGI IMG/M metagenome (GOLD analysis project Ga0208642, IMG submission 185790) | Marine microbial and viral communities from oxygen minimum zone, Eastern Pacific Ocean - ETNP2014F10-02SV251 (SPAdes) (version 2) | ecosystem: Environmental > Aquatic > Marine > Oceanic ...
ACAAGTATTGATCCAAGTTCCCCATCCCTGTGATGATTTTATTGCACCTTATATTGCCATGGATCTTTTTCTTGAAATTGATGCATTTGGATTTATGATAAATGGAACTGGCCGTGAAGTTGAATGGTCCGAAGAGGGAACCTATACGAACAGTAAATCACATTCTGATCCATCACGGTATGAATATACCATTTTTCAAAAATTTCAAGAAGCCGTAACGGAGCCTCTAATCAATGCTCAACCTCATTGGCCATTGGTATTTGCAATCCATAGTTTTGATAATGCATCTCATTCAACAAGATATTCAGTGATACTCGCGGCTGGTGCGTCGAATACTTTCACCAATAAACCTATTCGTGATATTACTGATGATCATTTTGACATTATTAATTTCACGGAAGAATTCCCTATCACGGAAAATCAATTTAATAACCCGGATCCAGTTCATGTTTCAGAATATTATGAAGCCTATTATGATGATATTTTTAATTATGACAATGGATCTACTGAATTCACTATTCGAAAATCAACGAGTCTCAATGGAATACAAAATGGTCATCAGATGACCCATCTCCAGGACTTAGTGAATGGATATTCTGTTTACGAACCTTGGGTGCAAGTAGAGATGGATGAAAAGCCAATGTTATTTGACAATATGGATATGCCTGATGAAATGGTATACTCGCAAGGGTTTTATCCAACCAACGTCCATAATTTTTCAATGATACGTGATTATTACCATCCTTTTATCCAAGCAGTCGACGACTATTTACTTCATTGGGAAACTACTTCTGATATTACTCCACCTGATTCAATTTCGTATTTGATGGCTTATAACATGGATAATCCCGACCAGGTATACTTAACATGGTCACCAGAATTTGATACTAATTTCAAATCAACTGAAATTCAATTTGATCTCGACTCTATTTCTATTAATTCGCCGATTATAGACTTCAATGATTATCCATCTTTACAATACATGCGATTAAATAATCAAACCATTAATGGGGTAAATAACTCTGAACCGTGGTTTTTTAGAGTTCGGGCAACTGATCACTTCAACAATGCAGGACCCTGGTCTGTCACAGTGTCAAATATACTGCCCGGGCATAGCCCACCTGACACTATACTCATGTTTAATGAAAGTACTATTGTTGAGAGCATTATTGACGAGGATATTGACGGTAACGACTATAGCATAGATACGGTAAATGGATTGCCCGGGACAAGCCCATCACTTGCACTTTTTGGCAATACTTGGAAGTCAGTTCAAATTGATTCTTTTTTACCCGACTCGACTACAATTCTCCAAGCCTATGCAAGGGTGGACAGCCTATCCGAAATTCAGGCAATCGGATTTTCTGATGGAGAAAAAACTCTAAGATATTCTGTGGCAGGAACAGAAATGCTGGATATTGAGGAATGGATTCCTGTTTACCAGGGAACCGGGCAAACGAGGGTTTGGAAATCCTACGACATCCCCATTGGCAATGATTGGGTCGCCTGGTTTGATTCCCTTTCTGCAATTAACGAGGTACAGTTCATCAATGATAACGATGATACATCACGGGCATCTGGAAGTATCCATTTTAGTATGATCCTTGATATTTCGCCTGATTTACCAATATCACCGACTGTTCATATTGACTATTCTCTTGGTGACATAAGACTAGAAAATAACCAGGAAATGGTTTCCGCATCTTTTACATCTACAGTAATGGATTCTGATTCTTACAATTTCACATTTCACTGGGAATTTGGTGATGGTAATTCATCAAACGAGATTCACCCTTCCCACGAATATGTCGTACAAGATGATCATGATTACACCGTTATTCTCACCGTGGAGGATGAAACAGGACAACAAGGATGGGGAACAGTCATGATCCAAGTTGATCTAGGAGAGTCGTCATTTCCACTTACCCTAAATTTTGTAGGAGATATTATGATGGGACGGCGCTTCGAAGATGATGATGGGATTATTTCAACTCTTGGTGTTAATGCTCTGTACGAACCTACCTACGACATTCTTGGCCTGGCAGCCGATGTCACTGTTGCTAATCTTGAAATTCTTCTTTCAGACCAAGGGTACCCCCACCCTACGAAAAGCATAGTGTTCCGCTGTGCTCCTGAGAATGTGGGTGGACTAATCTATGCAGGTATTGATGTGGTTTCTCTGGCAAATAATCATATTATGGATTATATGGAGCCTGCAATGATTCAGACACAAAACCTTTTGAGTGAGGTAGGCATTCATCATTCCGGGGCAGGGATGAATAGTTATGAAGCTTATCTACCTGCATTGATATCGAGAAAAGGACAAACGATAGCATTTCTTTCAGTTAGTGACAGAACCGGTCAATACAATAATTATCAACCTTATCTGAATGCCGGTGAGAATAAACCCGGATTCGCTTACATGACACCTTATTATCTAAAACAGCAGATTCAATCTGTCCGGGATATTTCAGACCTCATCGTTGTTGAAATGCATAGTGGCAGTGAATATTCCTATTCCCCCGGTGGCCATTATGATTCCTATGAGCCACCTGACGGATACGAATCAATGCGACTAAATCCGGCAAGTGAAATTGGCTTTTCGGAAGATCCGCTCATGGGCATGGAAGCTGAAGATTATTCGCCACGATTGGACCGACCCCAAATGTGGGATCGTGCGATCCGCCAATTTGCCATCGACGAAGGCGCCGATGCTGTCATTGTTCATCATCCTCATATTATTCAGGGTTTAGAGATTTATAACGGGAAAATGATCGCACATTCACTGGGAAATTTCATTTTTGATCTTAATTACCCGGAAACATACCCATCCATGATTCTCAATACAGAAGCTGATGAATCTGGATTCACAGGATATTCCATCACACCGATATATATTGATGATTATTTAACTGTTCCTGCCTTGGGTGAATTAGCAAACTACATTCTAGATCACATCGCCATGCGATCCCGGGAATTGGACACCTATGTTCATGTGAATCCAGAATCAAATCGAGGGATAGTTATCATGGATACGTTGGCATTTTCCAGCCAAGAATTAGATTATAACATTTGGGATCCAATATGGAAAGAAACATTACTTGAAGGTGAACCTTACTTTGTTTCAAATCCATTATCCATTCCGAATGCAGGAAGCCTGTCAAAAATTACAGGTGGTTTTCAACCTATTACCCATTATCGTTTAGGTCGGGAAAAGATCTGGATGAAAAATTTCGAAGACGAAGGCAGTTCGCTCTGGAATTTTAATAGTAATAGTGAATTCCTTCAGGATTCTATTTTTCGTCGGGGTGAAGCTGCTGCATCTCAAATACGATATGATTATGCACAGGATAACATTATAACTAATCTTGAGGACAGAATGCCCTTCAAGAATGAATTTGATCATACGATTCACGGATATATCAAAACAGAAAACGGGAAAAATGTCACTTTACAAATCCAACTTTCTGAAGGCAGATCGGGAGAAAGTATTCTAACTTCATCCATGAGAGATTCTGTTCAAGGGACAAAATTTTGGATGCCTTATTGGGGAGATGTACCAAGTCATGAGAATGCGAATTTTTTTGATATTCGAATGAACACAGGTATACCGGATACCGGAAAATCACAAACATGGTTTGACGATGTTGGACTAGTGGAATGGGACAGCCTTCAGTCCTTCGAAGGATTTCCTATTTCAGTTATGCATCCAAATGATTTTAACTATATCCAGGTTTATGCAACTCAAACACCCGTTGCTATGGCTGGTATTCAAATGACAAATACAATTATCGGTGATCTACCTTCCCTAGATGCAATTCCAAAAGCTACTAACCCTGTGATTATAGCACCTGGAAAAGTTCATTTTTATGATGAATCGAAAGGAGCCGTAGGAAATTGGCATTGGGTTTTCATGGATCAAATAAATGTTTATAATCAGCACCCCACCTTCCATTTCTTTAATCCTGGGATTTATGAAGTATCCCTTACTGTAACTGGACTTAATGGCGAAGAGGATACAGACTATATTACCATAGTGGCTTTATCCGGCGATGCTGAAGAATATAATCTTGGCGATGTGAACGGCGACGGCAGTTTGACCGAAGTGGATGTCCTATTGTGCGTTAATTATATAATTGGATTGGTTAACCTTGAGCCGGTAGAATTTCTTGCTGCAGATGTGGATGGAAACGGAGTGATTAATATCTACGACGCATTGCTAATCGTAGATTTGTTTAACTAATTCTCTTCTTTAGGCTCCCAATCATAATAATTAGGATCTGGGCCAGCCCCAATTAAAATATTAAAAATGTCTTCTTCCTATGATTCATTAAGTAAATATAAGAATTCATTCAAATTCGAAATCACTTTTCTACCGGTTTTTTCCAATCGCTTTCTGCTCACATGGCCATGTTCCACCAAAACGCAATCAATAGCCATGGCTTCAGCAACTTCACTATCATGAACCGTATCTCCAACCATTATAATTTCTTTTGAATCATAACTAATTTCGTCCATCCACGAAACACCCAAAGCTTTTTTTCCCGTAGCATATTGATTATCGATTCCCAATATTTTGATAAAATAGTCTGATAAATTATGGTTTTTTATCCAATCAGTTAAAAAATCCTGTTTCCCAGCTGATAATACAGATTGAGACCGACCGCTTTCTTGAATCTTTTTTAAAACCGAGATTGAATCAGAATGTAGTTCAACACGAAAAAAATTATTTCCGTAATAAGTGACAAATTCATCCCCTGCTATATGGAATGGCTCTTTGCTAAAGTCAAAACCCACTTTTTTATAATAATCTTCAACAGGAAAAGAGAAAACATCTTTATATTTTCCTTCAGTGAGCATTGGAAGATTGCGTTTATTTAATGCCTGATTAATGGCTTCCACGCAGAGCCACCTGTCATTTAAAAGTGTTCCATTCCAATCCCAAATGATATGATTATATATCTTCATAAAATTGGTAGGAAACTTCGGGCAGATAAAATATAAAAGGGATAATTTTTCGCTCCCATGGAATCATTATTTATTAAAAATTTATCCTACCGCCTTTCAAAAGATCTACCCGGGAAATCGGCCCATGATATCATGATGGTAACACCACGGCTTCCATTCCCTAAGATTAATTTGGATAAAAAAGGAATTCCAGCATCAGTTCTAATCCTTTTATTCCCAAAAGATAATCAATGGCACTTTTTCCTAACCAAACGAACGAATACTGTCAATCATCATAAAGGCCAAATTTCCCTCCCGGGAGGAGTTGTGGAAACGGGTGAATCACTTGAAGGTGCAGCATTGAGAGAAACCCATGAGGAGATTGGGGTGGATAAAAAAAATATACACCTGATTGGGTCACTCTCATCTTTTTATATTCCTGTATCTGGATTTGAAATGTTTCCATTTATTGGTTGGGTAAAAAACGAACCGGAAACATCTATCCATGATAAAGAGGTAGATCGAATATTTTCTTCTTCAATCCGGAAATTCATGCTTGACAAAACACAAAAAACTAAAAAAGATACTCTCAGAGGTTTTCCTGTCAATATACCTTATTTTGATATAAACGGAGAAACAGTTTGGGGGGCCACATCCATGATTTTGGCTGAATTTAAATTAATCTTAAAGGAAATTTTATGAGTCTGGGGCAATGGTTGAATTCTTTATCTGCTGTGGATCACGGTATTTTATTTGCGATTTTTCTTGTGGGTATTTATTTCAGTTATGCAACGCTGGAATTCTTAATCGAATTTTATGATAACAAAAAGAAACACAGCAAATTCAGGGTTCACTTTCGAGTTACACCTGCGGCACTTATATTTTTTGGGTTTATATATAGCCTTATCATCCACCAGATATTAAAGGCTATGTTCAACTTTATTCCCTAATCTATTTCTTTTTCCGCCGTGCCAACGCCATAGCTTTCCAGGCAAGATTAGGCATTTTTTCAAGTGCATTAAATTGTCCCGCTCCTTTTAGCCATTCACCTCCATCCATGGTAATCACTTCTCCATTCATGTACGCGGATTCATCCGCCATGAGATAGGATGCTAAATTTGCTAACTCATCATGTTCACCAAATCGTTTTAAAGGAACTCTTTCCATCATCTTTTTCTCAATATTCAGTCCTGGTGGGACCAATCTTTTCCAAGCACCTTTTGTAGGAAATGGCCCCGGGGCAATGGCATTAGTACGGATTCCATGTTTCGCCCATTCCACAGCAAGGGATCGCGTCATAGCCAAAACCCCACTCTTTGCACAGGCAGATGGCACTACATACCCGGAACCAGTGAAAGCATAAGTTGTAACAATATTTAGAATAACACCACCTCCAGAGTCACGCATTGTTTTCCCGGCAGCCTGGGTACAATTAAATGTCCCAACCAATACAATATCAATAATGGTCCTAAAGGCATTTTCAGACAAATTTTCTGTGGGTGATATAAAATTCCCGGCAGCGTTATTAAGAAGACAATCAATTTTTCCGAATTTATCCACAGCCTTCTTGACCATTTCGGTTGCTTGATCTGAATGACGAATATCTGTGGAAACTGTTAATATTTCCGCTCCCGTTTTATCATTGATATCACGGGCAGCTTCATCTAAAACTTCTTGTCTTCGACTCGTAAGCACCAAATTCGCACCTAATTCACCAAATCGTGTTGCCATGGACTTTCCCAGCCCGGTACCACCACCAGTGATAATAATTGTTTTATTTTTTAATAGGTCATTTTTAAACATATGGTTTACTCTTAACTTTGAAAAGGTTTGTCCCAACGGCTAAATTCAATCTGCATGATTAAATCTTACACCATAACTTTTAAATGAAACAACAGCGAAACTGAAAAATGTCAAAAAATCTTGCCAAGATATTTGTATTAGATACCAATGTGATTCTTCATGATGCCACTTGTATTCACCATTTTGAAGATAATGAGGTGGTTATCCCCATTTCCGTTTTGGAAGAATTGGACCAATTCAAGCGTGGGAATGAACAAATTCATTTTAATGCTCGTGATTTTCTCCGAAGTCTCGATGACCTTTCCACAGGATCTGATGACAGTGAACTAAAAGACGGTGATGGCAAAATTCGAGTCGTGGTAAACCACAATTGGCATCCTGATGTGGAAGCATCTTTTCAGGATGATTGTCCGGACCATCGTATCATCAATTGCGCTTACAAACTTCATATTGATAATCCAGACCGAGAAATAATTCTTGTAACAAAAGATACAAATATGCGTTTAAAATCCAGATCTTTGGGATTAAGTGCAGAAGATTATTCCCGGGATTCTATAGAAGATGTGAGCCAGGTTTACACAGGAAGTCGGCTCATAGAAGATGTTGACTCCAAAGAAATAGATGTGCTTTATGCCTCTTATGGAGTAGATGGAGGCGAGATCAATTGTGTGATCGACCCTATGGCAAATGAAAATTTCATTCTTCGAAATGGACAAAAATCAATCTTAGCTAGATTTGATCCCTTTGATAATAAAGTGGTTCGTGTGGATAAGCCCACAGCTTACGGTATTAAGCCGAGAAATGCCGAACAATCATTCGCCCTTCATATGCTTATGGATAATCGAATTCAATTGGTTTCCCTTTCGGGGAAGGCCGGGACAGGAAAAACATTACTAGCCCTGGCAGCAGCTTTGGAATTGCGGTCTGAATATCGCCAGATCTTTTTGGCGCGACCTATTGTACCTTTGAGCAATCGCGATCTTGGTTTTCTCCCTGGCGATATCCAATCCAAGCTGGATCCATATATGCAGCCGTTATTTGATAATCTGTCTGTGATACGCCACCAGTTCAAATCAAATGATAAACGATCCATTAAGATTAATGAATTGCTCGAACAAAATAAATTATTGATTACGCCATTGGCTTACATCCGGGGCCGGAGTCTCCAAAAAGCATTTTTTATTGTAGATGAAGCCCAAAACCTGACACCCCATGAAGTCAAAACTGTCATCACCCGGGCTGGTGAAGGAACAAAGGTTATTTTCACCGGTGATATACATCAGATTGATCATCCGTACCTAGATAAACGATCCAATGGACTTACTTATCTAATTAGCCGAATGAAAGGACAGGATGTATTTGCTCATATTACACTGGAAAAAGGAGAACGAAGTGAACTGGCAGAGCTGGCCAGTAATTTGCTTTAATTGTTAGCCATTATGGGCATGAAATCACAAAAAAAATAAACTAAAGTAATAAATTAGTCAATCTTGATACCATTCGCGGAAGTAACTTAATCCCCAAAAACCTCATTCACCTTCTTTTCCACTTTTTCTTCAACAATATTTTTTGTGGATTCTTTAACATCTTCAAGAGACTCCGAAGCAGCATTCTTTGCCTTCTCTACGCTTCCTGAAACAGACTCTTTAAGTTCTTCTAAATTTTGTGGGACTTCCTGGTCTGTGTAATTCAAATAAGCCACATAGAGCACCAGAAGAACCCCAATGGTAAAAACCAGTTTAATGATCTTTTTAATGATAGCATATACCAGCAAGATTGCCAGCACCCCGGCGATAGCTATGTAAACAGGATTCGAAAAAATAGTATCAATTGTATTTTCCATGAGTGAAATCTAAATAAGTAATAGGTACAGATTTAACTGAATTCTGATTAATTTTTTAAATGCGACATACCTTATTAATCCTAATTGTATCCTTAATTTCAGGGCAATCCAAATACCCGGCTGATACTCTTTTAGCATCTTCTAATATTCCTATTATACATAAGATTGGATTACTGCCTATTGCCGGCTGGCAACGCATTTCCTACAACACCAATTTATTCAATTGCCAGTTCTATCCCAGTTGTTCCAATTATGGTGCGGATGCAATTCAACAGTTTGGTGTGATTCGCGGAGGAGCCATGGCAGCAGAACGAATAACTCGCTGCAATCCATTTGCTTTTCATTATCATTTAAAATTAAGACGCCCCTTTCATGACCCTGATGGGCGATTGGTAGATCCAGTGATTCAACCATCAAACCCAGAATCGAGAAAGTCTCCATTGCTGGCTGGGCTTATGTCAGCGATCCTTCCTGGGTCGGGGCGTATTTATGCAGGCAGGGCATATGATGGGGTCATGGGCATGTGGATGATGTATTTGGTTGGAAATTCGGCTTATAATGCTCTTAAAAAGGAACGCCCCATTGCTGGTCCACTTTTTGGGATCGCAGCGGGATTTGTATATCTCGGCGAGGTTTATGGTGGGTGGCGTGCAGCAAAAAATCATCAATATTCAGAGAAGAATATTGATGAGAATTCTTTTCGAATATCAAAGTGAATCTGTAAAATTTAGTACTTATTATTAAATAGTTATGCCACCGTAGCTCAGTTGGTAGAGCATTTCATTCGTAATGAAGGGGTCGGAGGTTCAAATCCTCTCGGTGGCTCATAAAAATTAATAGACTTCTACTTCTAATAAATCAACTTCAAAAATTAAGGTAGCTCCCGGTGGAATTACGCTTGCACCCTGGTCTCCATATCCCAATTCCGGGGGGATGGTCAATTTTCGTTTACCGCCAACTTTCATTCCTTTCACGCCTAAGTCCCAGCCTTTTATAACCGAGCCTACACCTAGGGTAAATGTAAATGGCCCTCGCCCTGGATTAAACGATGAATCAAAAACGGATCCATCTTCTAATGATCCCGTATAATTCACAACCACTTTATTATAATCTTGTGCTTCTGCTCCTTCACCCACCACAAGATCTTCGATAATGAGTCCATTCCCCATTTCTTCTGTATTTCCTTTATTACATCCCGTGCCAAAAAAAAGCACGGTTGATAATATTATTATGTGAGAGATTTTCATACTATGTTCGTTCCTAGTCTGATAAATAATAGCTGTAAATTTACCGTCTTATGAATTCACCACAAACGCTATTCGATACACATCTGCCACCTCTGGCTGAAAGAGTTCGGCCAAAAACTATTGATGAGTTTTATGGTCAAGGGCACCTCGTCGATGATGGTAAAATTCTACATCGCCTATTGGATCAATCTGCATCTTTTTCAATGATTTTCTGGGGACCACCTGGAACGGGAAAAACCACTCTAGCCCGTATGATTGCAAAATCTTCTGATGCGAAAATCCGTGAATTGTCTGCAGTTTCCAGCGGCGTGAAAGATCTCCGGGAAGTAATTACATTTGCAAAAAGTAATCGTGAGATGGGACAAAAAACGATCCTATTTATTGATGAGATTCACCGCTTCAGTAAAAGCCAGCAGGATGCCCTGCTTCACGCTGTAGAAGATGGCACCATCACTCTCTTTGGTGCTACTACGGAAAATCCATCTTTTGAAGTGATATCTCCCCTTCTCTCTCGCTGTCGTGTTCTCACGCTGAAGTCTTTGGAAAAGAGTCATTTGCAAAATATTTTAAGAAATGTTTTTGACAAAGATGTGATTTTATCCAAAAGTTCCATAACCATAAAGGATTCAGAAAAAGATCTGCTTATTTACTCTTCCGGTGGTGATGCACGGAAAATGCTCAATACTTTGGAAGTAGCTACCAATCTTATTGGCGGAAAAGGTCAGATCACTCAAGAGATTTTG
>Ga0208642_1001513_pt1 | contig 10571 bp, 11 predicted proteins | sample ETN02SmetaG_4_FD_185790 | JGI IMG/M metagenome (GOLD analysis project Ga0208642, IMG submission 185790) | Marine microbial and viral communities from oxygen minimum zone, Eastern Pacific Ocean - ETNP2014F10-02SV251 (SPAdes) (version 2) | ecosystem: Environmental > Aquatic > Marine > Oceanic ...
AGGAATAATAGGATTGGTGGGAATACCTCTTGATATGATGACAATCACAATTGCAGCAATAACCATTGGTATAGCGGTAGACAATAGTATTCATTATATTTATCGTTTTAAAGAAGAATTTTTAAAAATAAAAAATTACAAAAAAACCCTTAAACTTTGTCATTCTACAGTTGGCATAGCAATTCTTAATACTTCAATTACAATAGTTTTTGGCTTTTCAATATTAGTTTTATCAAATTTTATACCAACTATATATTTTGGTATTTTTACTGGAATTGCAATGTTGTTAGCTATGATATCGGTTTTAACTCTACTTCCTGCCCTATTGTTAACATTTAAGCCTTTTAAATGATTGAAAGTATTCAAAACATTTTTGAACAAGTTACTTTGTTTGATTATATTTATATAGTTTTAACTATTCTATTTATAATACAAGGAACGTTAAAAGGTTTTGTATTAAGTATTTTATCAACCGCAAAATGGATATTAGCTTATGTTATTACAATTTATGTTTTTCCAAAAATAAAACCTTTTGTTGAAGATATTATAGACAATGAATATGTTTTAGATATTATATTGGGAATTGGAATTTTTGTTGTTATAATTTTTCTTATACTCTTGATTAATAAAGCTTTAAGCAAAGTGGTTTCATATTCAGGAATTGGTACAATTGACAAAGTTTTTGGATTTCTTTTTGGAATCGTTAAAGCTTATGTTGTTGTAGTTTGTTTATACACTGCCGCTCATATCGTTTATAATCATGACAAATGGCCTATAAACCTAGATGATTCATTTACTTTTGACTGGGTTGAAAAAGGTAGTAACTATCTTATAAAAGAATTTCCAGATGAAAAAGAATATGAAGAAGCAAAAGAAAAAGTTCAAGATATATAGCCCAAAAATAAAAGAAGAATGTGGGGTTTTTGGCATCAGTAATACTCCAGATGCATCAACACTAACGGCTCTAGGGCTTCATGCGCTTCAGCATAGAGGTCAAGAAGGTTGTGGAATTGTATCTTTTGATGGAGAAAAATATCATTCAGAAAAAAGATTTGGATTAGTGGGAGACAATTTTAATAAAGAAAAAGTATTAAAAAAACTTCCTGGAAAATATGCTATTGGACACAATAGATATTCAACAACTGGAGGAACAGCTTTAAGAAATGTACAACCTTTTTTTGCTGATACTAATGCAGGTGGAATTGGTGTGGCTCATAATGGAAATCTTACTAATGCAATAACTTTAAGAAATAAACTAGTACAAGAAGGCGCCATTTTTTACACTACCTCGGATACTGAAACAATAGTTCAGCTCATAGCTAAATCAAAAAGAACTAAAACAATTGAAAAAATTGTCGATGCTATATTTCATATTCAAGGTGGATATGCTTTGGCAATGATGACACAAAATACTCTTATAGGGGTAAGAGATCCTTACGGAATTAGACCATTGGTAATTGGAAAATTAAAAAATTCTTATGTTTTTACTTCCGAAACTTGCGCTTTAGATATCATAGGAGCAAAATTTGTTAGAGAAGTTGAAAATGGAGAAATTGTGTATACTGAAAATGATGAACTAAAAAGCCTGAAACCATTTTCACCAAAAAAAATTAGACCCTGTATATTTGAATACATATACTTTTCAAGACCAGATAGTATTTTGAATGGCAAAACTGCTTACGAGCATAGAAAAAATTTTGGAGCACAATTGGCAGAAGAAGATAATTTAGAAGCTGATATAGTTGTTCCTGTACCTGACTCAGGTAATGCGTCTGCACTTGGTTATGCTCAGAAAAAAGGTATTTCCTTTGATTTAGGATTAATTAGAAATCACTATGTTGGTAGAACTTTTATAGAACCTTCTCAGAAAATTAGAAGCCTAGGTGTAAAATTAAAATTAAATTCAAATCTATCTGTTATAAAAAATAAAAAAATAATTTTAGTTGATGATTCATTAGTTAGAGGAACCACTTCTCACAAAATTGTAAAAATGTTGTATGAGTCTGGGGCTAAAGAAGTTCATGTTAGAATTGCAAGCCCAGAAATAAAATATCCAGACTTTTATGGTGTCGACACACCTACAAAAAAAGAACTTTTGGCAGCAAATAAATCTGTTAAAGAAATATGTGATTTTATTAACGCAAAATCTTTAAAATATTTAACTCTTGATGGACTTTATAAGGCCATGGGTTTTGAAAAAAGAAATGACACATATCCACAATTAACTGATCATTATTTTACAGGTGACTATCCTGTTAAAATAATTGATGAACTAGGAAAAGATAAAGTTACACAACTATCTCTTTTAAGTACTACTTCAAATAACTAGATATAAAAAAAGCAAGTTTTACTCAAATGAAAGATGGAACAAAAAAAGATTATCTTCTTTTAAAAAAACATGAAAAAGATTTTGAAAGAAGAACTGCTGATAGGGTTTTAAAATTTATGTTTAAACTCAATAATACTCTTGAAGGTTATCAAATTTCAAGACTAGAACATTCGTTACAAACGGCAACAAGGGCTTTCAAAAATGGAGAAAGTGAAGAAATGGTTGTTGCTGCATTATTACATGATATTGGAGATGAATTTGCGCCAATGAATCATTCTCAATACGCGGCCGCTGTATTAAGACCATACGTTTCAGAAAAAACTCATTGGATTGTTGAAAAACATGGGTTATTTCAAACTTACTATACCGCAGATCATTTAGGGGGCGATAAAAATGCAAGAAAAAAATACAAAGATCACAAATATTACCAAGCTGCAGTAGATTTTTGCGAAAATTATGATCAATCATCATTTGATCTAAATTACAAATCTATGTCGCTAAAAGAATTTGAACCAATGGTAAGAAATATTTTTTCAAGAAAGTCTTTCTATCATCATTAAGCTTTATCTGTATAATCTTTTTGATGTTTGGGAATTCTTTCATGAGTTCCAAACAAAAAATGGTTGGACATATTTTCTCTATATTTGCTAGCTGGCACTTTTAAACCAACTGCTTCAGCAACTTCTCTGATCAACATAGGATTTGCGCCACAACAAACGCCTAAATAATTTATTCCAAGATCAAATGCTTCTTTTGCAAATTTTCCAATTTCATATCTGTTACACTGCATTGGATCCAAAGCAGTAGGAAATGGAGTTTTGTGAGGAGTAGGACAGGCACATCCGTTGTTGTCTGGCAAATTAAAAAAAGTAGGATGACTTTCTGTTGTTCTATAAGTTATAGGTAATCCTGCTACATGACATTTCAATGTTTTTCTAATTTCTTTAAGGTAAGGCATCATCGTATTGGGGCCTCTAAAACAATTCATTCCCACGACATCTCCTCCTCTTTGCTCTAATTCTTTACAAGTATCTACAATTGAAACTCCGTCCCTCATAATATTTTCACCCATAGGAGCAATTGTAATAACACTGGGAAGTCCTGATTGTTTCATTGCTTTCAAAGCGGCATAGGCTTCTTCTGCATAATAAAAAGTTTCGCCAATTAATATATCTGCGCCCTCGTCAACGGCCCATCCAATCATTTCGGAAAACATTTTTTCAACTTCTAATTGGGATTTTTTATCATTTTGATTCCAGATATTTGAATTTGAAATATTACCAGCCATTAAATTTTCTTCTTCACCAAGCGGACTATTTGCAACCTTTTTTGCAATTTTTAATGCCTCTCTATTAAGAGGTTCTAACAATTCCTCTTTTCCAATAACACGCATTTTTTCTCTATGGCCATTATAGGTAAAGGCCTGGACAATATCTGAGCCAGCATGTTGAAAATCTCTATGCAAATTTTCTAATGCTTCTGGGTGCTCCAAAGAAACCATTGGTACAAATTCTCCAGAAGACATATAGCCCCTCTTCTCTATTTCAAATAGAAAACCTTCGGCGCAAATAACTGGGCCTTGATTTAATCTATCTATTAATTTTCTTTTTTTCATTTTTCCTCCAACAATGTTTGAAGAAAAGAAGCTCAAATATAATAGGAAGATAAATATGAGCTTTCTCTTCTCCTTTTTAGTGCTTTAGTTTCATGCAAGGTGCACAATACGGTTCAAATACCTGGTCTTTAGTTACTGTTAAATAAAAAAAAACCACCGACTAAAGCGGTGGTCTAACAAGAACTATCGCTTTAGCAGGACTTATAAAGCGCTCGCAATTAGATTTAAATCAGCGCTTGTAAATAAAGTAACATAATATAAATATTTTTCAATAATTAATCATGACAAATCAGCTTAAAAATGAAAAAAGTCCTTATCTCAAACAACATGAGAATAACCCTGTTGACTGGTTTGCTTGGAATAAAAAAACATTGCAGAAATCAAAAAATGAGAAAAAACCTATATTTTTAAGCGTTGGTTATGCAAGTTGTCATTGGTGTCATGTAATGGCTCACGAAAGTTTTGAAGATCAAGAAACAGCAAAATTAATGAATGAAAAGTTTATAAATATAAAAGTTGATCGTGAAGAAAGACCTGATTTAGATTATGTTTTTCAAAGAAGTCTTTCAATACTTACTGGGACACAAGGTGGTTGGCCATTATCTATGTTTTTAGATGAAAATGGCGTTCCATTTACTGGGGGAACTTATTTTCCTCCAAAAGAAATGCAAGGGCGTCCTAATTTTAAAAAAGTATTAAATAATGTTTCAGATGTTTATAAAGAAAATAGAGAAAAAATAATTGCTCAAGCTTCTCAAATGCAGGATATTTTTTCCAAAATCAATCAAAGATCGGCTGTATTAAGCCAATCATTAGAACCGTTTGTAGAAAAAATTATATCTTATCTTGATGAAGAGTATGGAGGTTTTAAAGGCGCTCCTAAGTTTCCTCAATTTTATATGTTTGATGCAATCTTTTACTTTTATTTAAAAACAAATAATCAAAAATATTTAACACCAGTAGAAACATTACTATCCAATATTTCATCAAAAGGAGTTTATGATCAATTAGAAGGTGGTATTGCAAGATATTCTGTTGACGAAAAATGGATAATTCCACATTTTGAAAAGATGTTGTATGACAATATTCAATATGTAAATCTTTTAACTAAATTTTATCAAAAAACTAAAAAAGAGTATTTTAAAACAAAACTTGTCCAAACAATTAATTTCCTAAATAAAGAATTTAAAAATAATGAAAACTTATATGGTTCAGCTTACGATGCAGACAGTGAAGGAGTTGAGGGAAAGTATTATGTTTGGTCTTACGAAGAATTAAAAAATCTTCTTCAAAATGATTTGACTTTATTAGAAAAAAAATATGAAATTTCAAATACAGGAAATTTTGAAGGAAAAAATATATTAGTTGAGTCAAAAAAAGAACTTGTAGAGAAAGAAAATAATAAAATTATCGAAATTGAAAAAAAACTTATTCACGAAAGACAAAAGAGAATTAAACCTTTTTTTGACAATAAATCGCAAACAGATTTAAATGCATTTCTTTTAGACACTCTTATAAATGCCTCTATTGTTCTAGAGGATAACAAACTTAAAAAAGATGCCTTGGATGCTTTAGAAATATTAAATGAAAAATTATCTAGAAAAATTTATCACTGCTATAATTCTAATGAAATAGATGTCTTTTTGGAAGATTATGTCTATTACGCTATGTTATTAATTACACTATATGAAGTCGACAGTGATGAAAATTCACTTAAAAAATCAATAATTATAATGAAAGAAATATGGGAGATGTTTTATAATAAAGATACTCAATTATTGCAAAAAAACATAATTAAAGAGAACGATCTTTTTGTTAAGCCTATAGATATAAACGATAGCAATATTCCAAATGGAAATAGCGTTTATTTAAATTTGTGTAACAAACTTTACACAATAACAAATGATAAATTTTGGATGGAAAAAGTTGAAATTTTAAAAAAATCATTTCACCAAGTAATTAATTCATTTTTTTCTCAGATGTTCAGTTTTATTAAAACTTTAGATTTATGCGATAATAACATCTCATTTACTTTTTTTGGAAACCAAAATTCAATAAAAGATATAAAAAATGATTTACAAAAAAACTATTTAGGTAGAGCAACTTTTATATATAAAAATAAAGACGAAATAAACGGAAGTGTTGTGGCATGCAAAAACCAAACCTGTTCAGAAAAATTAACTAATTTAGCAGAAATCAATAGTTTTATAGAAAGTAAATTATAATGTTTAAGAATTCTACCAATCAACAAAAAGGTTCTCTTCTAGCATTTATAGCTGTGGTGTTAATTACTCCAGATTCATTATTAATAAGACTATCTAATATAGAAACCTGGGGAATGTTATTTTACAGAGGGGCTATTCCTTTTGTGACTGTTTTGATTGGACTATTATTATTTTACAAAAGTAATTTTTTAAAAGCATTAATGGGTATTGGTTATCCAGGAATATTTTATTTTATAAGTTTTTCTGCATGTAATATTACCTTTCTTATATCAATACAAAATACCAATGTTGCTAATACATTGGTAATGATTGCTTTGGCTCCTATGCTTTCAGCTATATTGGGAGCTTTATTTTTGAAAGAAGCGCCTGATAAAAAAACATGGTTAGCTATATTGGTTACATTTACTGCGTGTATATACATTTTTCATGACTCTCTTAAATTAGGTAATCTTTATGGTGACTTATTTGGTTTTGTAACTGCTTTTGGTTTAGCTTGTAACGCAACTCTAGCAAGATACGCCAAAGATAGAGATCTTGTGCCTTCAGCTGTCATAGGTAAGTTATGTGTGGCTATTTTTGCACTTTTCTTTGTTGAAAGTTTCGAATTGTTAGGAAAAGATTTATTTTATGTGCCTTTGATGTGCATAATGTGTGTAGCCATACCTTTTGTTTTAGTAACTATAGCGCCAAGATTTATAACTGGTGCTGAAGTCAATCTCTTCTTTTTACTAGAAACTATACTTGGACCAATTTGGGTATGGCTTGTAATTAAAGAACAGCCTAGTTTAGAAACCATTATAGGAGGTTCTGTAATCATATTAACAATCGCAAGCCATTCCTTCTTGGCCTTAAAAAAAACATAATAAAAAACTAACTACTTGCTTTTTTACATAAAAGGCATACTCACTGAAAAAATGGGAAAAATATTAAAAAATACCTGGGCTTTATTTACTGGAATAGGAATAATTCTACTTGCTAATGGACTTCAAGGCAATCTAATGGGTGTAAGATCTGTAATAGAAAATTTCAGCTCTTTATCAACTGGAATTATAATGTCGGGATATTTTATCGGATATTTCGTTGGTTCTAATTTAACTCCCAATATGGTGTCGAGAGTGGGCCACATAAGAGTTTTTGCTGCTTTTGCCTCAACAGCATCATTAAGTATTTTGATTATTGCAACATATGTAAATCCTATTGTTTGGACACTAGGAAGGTTTTTAACAGGGTTAAGTTTGGTTAGTTGTTATATCGTAGCTGAAAGTTGGCTTAATGACAGAGCTAATAATAGAACTAGAGGAAAATTGCTTTCAGTATACATGATTATAAACTACTTTGGTCTTGCTTGTGGAGCGCTTTTATTAAATTTTGATAATCCAACAAGTTTTAAACCATTTATTTTAGTTTCTATTTTATTATCTATATCTTTAGTTCCTATTTTGCTTACTAAACGTCCTGCTCCAAAATTTAAAAAAATTGGCACTTTAAGTTTAGTAGAACTTTATAAAATTTCTCCCTTAGGCACTGTAAGTTCATTTTGTACAGGTGCAATATATTCTGCATTGTTTGCAATGTTTGCTGTATATGCCACAAAAATTAATTTTACACTTTTTGAAATTTCGATATTACTTTTTTTAACAACAATTGCGGGAGCTTTTTTTCAAGCTCCTGTGGGATACTTGTCAGATAGATATAATAGAAGAGTTATAATTGTTTTATGCAATTTATTTAGTGCTGCTTTTTGTTTAACTTTAATTTTTATATCAGGGGATAAACTTTTTAATTTAAACGCCCTACATTTACTTTTAAATATAAATATACTTCAAGATTTTAATTTACTGACTTATGCTGGATCAAGTAAGCTATACTTCTTCATTATTATAACAGTTTACGCGGGTATAACGCTTTGTATTTTTTCTTTAAACCTTGCACATACAAATGATTTTGTTCCAAAAGAGAAGTTCGTTGCTGCAGGAGGTGGTTTGCAATTGGTTTTTGGGTTGGGTGCAATGGGAGGACCTTTGCTTTGTTCTATTGTAATGGATATTCTGGGACCTAATGGTTATTTTGTTTATTTAATTATTTTTCACATAATTATAGGCTTATTTGGCATATATAGAATGGCAATAAGACAAGTTATTGAAAACCCTGATAATACATTTACTCCTCTTCCAAGAAACATAACTCCACTTGGTATAGAGTTGGATCCTGATACCGGGGTAGATCTATCTAATAAAGAAAATAAAAATTAATTTTTTACTTCAATTATATTTCCTGTTTCTACTTTTCCATTATTAAATGGAGTTAAATAAATACCCATATGAAAATGATTATAAGTTTTTTTTAATGATTGAAGTAAATTTAAAGAATTATCATCAGTTGTAGGTTTTAAATTTATAGCCACACATCTTGTAATATTTTTTTCAACTTTAAATGAAATATTGTTTATTTTGATTGTTTTACCTATCCAATTACGTTCTTCCCATGCTTCAATTCCATCAACATAAAAATTAGCTCTAAATCTTTGAAACTCAACCTTTTCATTAATTTTTTTTTCAAAATCTTTAATGCTATTTAAATTAATTAAAGACATAGAGTTATAAACATTGTTAGAGTGAGAAGTGTCGTAAAAAGGAAAATCTATATTTTTTAATAATGTGATCGGCTTTAATAAAGATTTTTCTAATTCCATTAATTTATTTGATAACAATAATCTTTCATTTGGGTCATCTGCTGATATTGAAATTATATTTTCGTTATTAGAAATAAGTGTTAATTTATTGTTTTCATAAACAAAGTTATATTTGTTTAATACTGGAGAATTTTTTAAAGTTAAAAAATTATTTAACTTTCTTTCTTTTGCGTCTTTTTCTATTAATTTTGTTTTTTCTAAATTTATACTTCTTGAAAATGCGAATATTCTATCATTGGTAATACCTAGTTTTTCTTTTATTTCACATGACTGTATATTTTGAAAAGATATGGATTTAACTGGACAATAATGTATAGATGAAATCGTGCAATTCATGTATTTTGCTTATACTAAAAGGATTATGAAAAAACAATTTCTGAATCAATTCAGCTTCTAGAAATAGGCAGGTATTATATTATAATGAAATAAAAAAATTAAATGTCAAAACGATATAGTGGAAAATCATTTAAAGATTCTAGTGTGATGAAAAAAGTTAAACTTTCTTTAAAAGAAAAAAGAAAAATCAAAAAAGAAAAGAAAATAAAAACAAGATTGTGAAACGATAAAACACAACTAAACTTTGAAAAATAATCTAGAAATCTGGTGATTATTTTAAATATTTTCTATAAACAAATATTACAGCAAAAACAATTATTAGCGCAGCTACGCCCTGCTCTCCTAAACTGTTAAGCAAATTAATTAAATTATTTGTTACCTGTGAACCAAAAAAAGCAACATTGGGTCCAAATAATATCTCGGCAATTACAGATACACCCAATAAAAGAACTCCCAGTTCTAGAAATTTATTCAAATAACTTGAAATCTTAGAAATCCAACTATTCATTTACATCCTTCCAAAAAATCCCTAATCTCTACTACGCAGATTAGGGATTTTTTTTAGCAACCCATGAGGGAGTGCTAATTATAAATATATTTATTTATACAAGTTAAGAATGATAATAGCGGCTACTAAACCAACTATACCAGCATCACCCAAACCTTGAACTAGACCAACTATATTGTCTGCTACTCCACCTACAAATGGCACATTTCCACCAAGTAGAGAAACAACGATAGCCAGGGCTAGTAAAGAAATAACAACATTTGTTAAACTTGTTATTGTCCCTGTTAATCCTTGTATTGCTTTCATTTTAGCTCCCTTCGTTATATTTATCGCCGAATCAATCAACGATGGTTGATCTTTAAACATACTTTCGTGGGTTAAAAGGGCTAATTTTCCTCTATTTTCAACACTTTTAGCTTATATTTTTAGCAAAATTAACAATAATGTAATTTTTCAAAAATAAGAAAAATCGATGTAATCTCCGACATTGATATTGGAAGTTGATGATTATCTCGGGCATTAGAGGATCACACTAGGCTACACTAGTTATGCAAACTATTTACAATTCATAAAAAATAATTTGCATAAAGACTCTTCGAATTAAGCAACAAACTATATCATAGACTATAGCATTTAGAGATAAATCAAATAGTCAAATCTTAATGAAATATTAGGTTTCTTTTAAGTTTTCATATTAAGTAATTAATGTATAAGAGCCGCAAAATATGACCAACAATATTCGAAACATTACAATCATTGCTCACGTTGATCATGGCAAGACAACTATGATTGATTCATTAATGAAACAAAGTGGATCATTTAGAGAAAATGAAATTGTAGAAGAAAGATTAATGGATTCTGGAGAA
>Ga0208642_1001519_pt1 | contig 10547 bp, 10 predicted proteins | sample ETN02SmetaG_4_FD_185790 | JGI IMG/M metagenome (GOLD analysis project Ga0208642, IMG submission 185790) | Marine microbial and viral communities from oxygen minimum zone, Eastern Pacific Ocean - ETNP2014F10-02SV251 (SPAdes) (version 2) | ecosystem: Environmental > Aquatic > Marine > Oceanic ...
CAAGGATCACAAAAAGTAGGGATGGGCCAAGATCTGTTTGAGAATTCGAACCTGGCAAAATCTCATTTTGAAACAGCAAATGAAATTCTGGGCGTAGATATTCAGGATATTATGTTCAACGGTCCAGACGAAACACTTAAACAAACGCAATACACACAGCCTGCTTTGTATATTGTGTCAGTCATCATCGGTTCTTTACTTACGGATAAAGGATTAAAACCCATCAGTGCTGCAGGACATAGTTTAGGTGAATATTCAGCTTACACTCTTGCAGGAGCATTTGATTTTGAGACAGGACTTAAATTGGTGAAAATCAGAGCAAACAGTATGCAAAAATCAGGTGAAGACCAACCCGGTACAATGGCAGCCATCATTGGACTGGAAGATGATGAAGTACAAAATATTACTGATAAAATATCTGGAATAGTTGTCGCTGCAAATTTTAATTCCCCGGGTCAAGTTGTTATTTCTGGTGAAATAGATGCTGTAAATTCAGCCATGACAGCAGCAAAGGAAAACGGTGCAAGGATGGTAATACCTTTGAACGTGAGCGGAGCTTTTCACTCACCCTTGATGACAAGTGCTAGGGAACAACTTACAGAAATGATAAATTCAATTGAAATTAGGGATTCTATGATTCCTGTTTATAGCAATGTTTCTGCTGATCCGATCACACAGACTAATGATATAAAGCATGCAATGATCTCGCAGCTGGAAAACCCAGTTTTATGGAGTCAAACTATTTTAAATATGACACAAAATGGAATTGATCATTTTATGGAAGTAGGTACTGGTCGCGTACTACAAGGATTATGCAAGCGGATAAATCGTTCATTGACAACCAACGGGGTAGAAAACTGGGAGCAGATAGGAAATGCTTGATCTGAAAAGTAAAGTTGCATTGGTTACAGGCGCTTCCCGGGGCATTGGTAAATCTATTGCCACAGTTTTAGCGAATGCAGGTGCTCATGTGGTGTGCGTAAGCCGCAATGAAAGTGATGTTCAAGCAGTGGCAGATTCTCTACCAAGTGCATCTGCAGCAGCCTGTGATGTGTCCTCATCCGAAAAGTTTACAGATCTGATTAATTTAGTTGTAAAAGAACATGGTCAAATGGATATTCTAGTCAACAATGCTGGAATTACAAGGGATGGACTTATCATGCGCATGAAAGATGACGACTGGAATATGGTACTGGATATAAATTTGAAAGGTGCATTTAACGGCATAAAAGCTGTTACTCGAACTATGATGAAGCAGAAATCGGGTAGGATTATAAATATTTCGTCAGTCGTGGGTTTAACCGGTAATGCCGGACAAGCCAATTATGCAGCATCCAAAGCAGGTTTGATAGGTCTAACAAAATCAACCGCTAAAGAATTATCCTCTCGAGGGATAACGGTCAATTGCATCGCACCGGGCTACATTTCTACGGACATGACTGCTGAATTAAGCGATGCTGTAAAAGAGGATTTGAAAAATCAAATACCGCTGGGACGGATAGGAAATCCGGAGGACATTGCACATATGGCATTATTTCTCGCATCGGATAAGGCCGGTTATATAACCGGACAAACCATCGCCGTTGATGGCGGTATTGTCATGACTTAATAAAGGAGAAACACATGTCAACAACACTGGATAAAGTAAAAGAAGTCGTCATGGATAAACTTGGCGTGGAAGAAGGTAAAATTACAGAAGATGCCCATTTCATGGATGATCTTGGTGCCGACTCTCTCGATACAGTTGAACTTATCATGCAGCTCGAAGAAGAGTTCGGTATCGAAATTCCTGACGAAGACGCTGAAAACATCACAACAGTCGGAAAAGCTGTAGGGTATATCGACAGTAAATCATAAAATATGTCTAAACGTCGAGTCGTCATTACCGGGTTGGGAGCTTTGGCTCCCAACGGCAATTCCGTTGCCGATTTCTGGTCCGGAATTATAGCCGGAAAAAGTGGAATACAGAATGTTTCATATTTTGACACAGAAAATTTCAATGTCAAAATTGCTGGTGAATTATCTGATTTCAATCCGGAAGATCATTTTGATAGAAAAGAACTCCGGAAGCTTGATCCCTTTTCCATTTATGGACTGGTAACATCAACAGAAGCGATTATCGATTCCGGATTGGATTTGGAATCCATTGATCTAGATCGAGCCGGAGTAATCATTGGTAGTGGCGTGGGCGGCATTCAGACGCTGGAAGATCAGCATAAGGTATTACAAGAAAAAGGACCTCGAAGAATATCTCCATTTTTTGTACCTAAAATGATTGCAAATATTGCTGCGGGACAAATTGCTATTAAATTTGGATTTTGTGGACCTAATTATACTGTTGTTTCTGCTTGTTCATCCGGATCCGACGCTATCGGCCAGGCTTTTCGTAAAATTCAATATGGCGAAACAGATGTAATGATTACTGGCGGTAGTGAAGCATCGGTCACACCTATGACCATCGCCGGATTTGGAAATATGAAAGCTCTTTCAGCTTCTCATAATGATGAACCTGAAAAAGCTAGTAGACCTTTTGATAAAAACAGAGATGGTTTTGTCCTTGGTGAGGGTGCCGGAATGATCGTACTTGAATCCTTGGATCACGCCCAAGCTCGCGGTGCTAATATTCTAGCAGAAATGTCAGGTTATGGCGCTACAGATGATGCGTTTCATATAACTCAACCAGCTGAAGGTGGCGCAGGCGCGGTAAAAGCTATAATAAATGCTCTTGCAGATGCTGGTGCGCAACCTGATGAAATAAATTATATCAATGCTCACGGTACATCTACACCTTTCAATGACAAATCTGAATCAGCAGCAATTCGAACTGTTTTTGGTGCTCATGCTGATTCATTGAAAGTGAGTTCTACTAAATCAATGACAGGACATCTTTTAGGCGCCAGCGGTGCTATTGCTGCCGTTGCCTGCATTAAAGCACTACAGGATAACAAAGTCCCTCCCACGATTAATTATACAACCCTAGACCCGGAATGCGATTTGGATTATGTACCGAATAAATCACAAGATTTGGAATGCAATATTGTTATGATGAACGCCTTTGGTTTTGGCGGTCACAATGCTGTATTAGTGCTTCGAGCTTGGGACGATTAGTATGGCGATGTTAAAGTCGCTAAAACAACTATTTTATAGAAATTCTTCCACATATACCCCACTTGAAAAACAAATAGACTATACGTTTAGTGATTATACATATCTCTACCAGGCATTTACCCACCGTTCCAAAAGCGCAAACCCAAAATACAATTACGAGCGTCTTGAATTTCTTGGCGATGCGGTTATCGACATTATCGTCAGTGAAGAATTGATGAAGGAATTTCCCGAGGGAGATGAAGGTTTACTAACTCAAAAACGATCTGCCCTCGTGCAGCGTTCATTTTTAGCATCCATGGGTTCATTGTTGAATCTTCTGGATAATTTTAATGTTGAATCCACAGTAAATTTGAATAATGATAAAGTAGCCGTTAAACAATTAGCTAACTTATACGAATCCTTAATAGGTGCTATTTACTTGGACGGTGGTATGAAACCGGCTAAAAACCTCATTATGGAAACAGTCTGGCAGCACAGGTTAGAAGCATGGAAAACAGTGAATTACAAAGGGTTGCTCATTGAATACTGTCATGCAAAAAATTTTGATAATCCTAAATTTCTTATTTCAGATGTATCTGGTCCGGATCATCAGAAATTATTCGAGGTTCATGTTAAAATTGAAGATGAGATATATCCGTCTGGAATTGGGATGGAAAAAAAGTCCGCTGAACAGTCAGCAGCGCAAAATGCCTTGGATATTCTCCAAGATTAAGCTTTTATATCATTAATTTGATCACGAATCTCTGCAGCTCGCTCATATTCTTCCCCATCAATTGCTTCCTGCAGTTTCTTTTCCAGGGAATTCAAAGACGGTGCCCAGTCCGCTGATTCAAGCCCTTCCTCCTCTTCTTTGCCAATATCGGGCATCATGGCTGCTTCAGTCATAACATTATCAGAAACCAGAATGGGGGATTGGAGACGCAGGGCCACTGCCAAGGCATCACTGGGTCGAGCATCTATTGATCGATCACCAATACCATCACCTTCAATTTCCAGTCGAGCATAAAATACACCTTCTTTTAATGAGGTTATTTTGACTGTTTTTAAGCTACTTTCGATCCCTTTTATGATATTTCCAATTAAGTCGTGAGTTAAAGGTCGAGGTGTTTCCATATACTCCAATGCTAAAGCAATAGATTGTGCTTCGAATGCTCCTACGATAACAGGAAGTCGTCGTTCACCATCAATTTCCTTAAGGATTACAGCATAACTCCGGCTGGGAGGATGGAATGAAATTTTATGTACTTTAACAGCAATCATATGTGGAAAACCCTTGGGATAATATAGACTTCGAAATCAGCCAAGATCAATACCTTTATTTTACTTTTAAGACAACTCTGCTTTTAATTGCATGATTGGTTCAACCGGCGATGGGTCTGTCCCATGAAAAATAGCGCACCAATAACTTACCCAATCGCCGAAATGGATCATATGAAGCAGGCGAATTCTTTTTGATGATCCCTCCACTGAAACAATGTATTGATTCTTATTCTTTACTTCTATAATTCGCTTTGTGATTTCTTGTCTTAATTTTACTCGATCATTATCATTAGAGTCGGTGAGCCAAAGTACACTTATATGTTTGAATAGATCAGCATTGTTTTCCCACCCAACTATTTCATTGTGATTCATTTCCGGCAATTCATTGTGGTAAGCCAGCATATCTGCATTTTCACAGAACTGTCCTTTCAATCGCAGGGCGGCAACAGATGTAGTTGCTGATGTACCGTAAATAATGGGTAGTGTTGTATAGATTGATTTAGCTAAAGTATATGTTGGGTTGTCTGCATTTTCTGCTGCGTAATAATTGCGTTGATTGCGAAGTAATTCAACTGTTTTCGACATATCTTCAAAAATAGAATCACTGATCAATCCTTGTCCTTTGAGTAAATACAGCATGGGAACAACAGAAAATGCCAACGCGGCTCGCGGCTGCAGCCCGGACGTTGTTATAATGACATCGTAATTATCGGCAGTAAGATTTTCAGTGAGTGTACCACCAGTGGAAATTCCACAAAGGTGTGCTCCTTTTCCTTTAGCGTCTTCATAAGCAGACAATGTTTCTTCTGTATTACCGGAATAAGACGAACAGATTACCAGTGTTTTCTCATTTACCCAATTGGGTAAGGTATAATTGCGATTAACAAAGATAGGTACTTTTAATTCATCTGACAATAAAGCTTGGCAAACATCACCCCCGATGGCAGAACCGCCCATACCGGCCACTACAATGTTTTGAATATCATTAAACATATTTTTAGGAGTAAAAGCATTTCCTATTTCCATCGCCTGGACTAAATGATCAGAAAAATCATAAATAGCTTTTTTCATGTTTTGTGTATCGATTGAATGTGTATCCATTAATGTGTCCTATTTAAAACAAAATCTGTGAATTGATCCATTGTTATTTTATGATCACCTTCAAATATAGTCAGGGAATCTTTTGCCTTATCGATATATCCCCGACTTATTTCTCGTGCTCGTACTTCAACTCCCGTTTCAATGTAAAATGAACGCATTCGTTCCCGCTTTGTGGAAATATCCGCATCACTTCTTGATATTTCATTCCAGCCATCGTGTTTTCTGGCCAGGATAGTTAATATAGTTTGTTTATCTGCAGCCACATCGCTTTCTAGGCTTTTTCCCAGATTTTCTTTATCACTGAATATTTCCAGAATATCATCCTGTACCTGGAAACCACGACCGAGATTAAGACCATATGAGCGAAGTTCAGCACAAACATCATCTGATTTTGCGCCAAGGATACCGCCCAATTCTGCACAAAGACTTAATAAAGCACCTGTTTTTCTACTGATCATATCCAAGTACTTATCCAACGTTACGGTTGAGTCGCCTTCAAACTGGAGATCATAGGCTTGTCCTTCACAAACAGTTAACGATGCCTTATTGAAGGCTTGCAATGCCTGAACGGTGTTGGATTGAACTTGTCCAATAATTAATTGGGCAAGTGTAAAAATACTGTCACCTGTTAGAATCGCCGCTTCAGTTCCAAACTTCTTATGGACCGTTTGTTTGCCGTGGCGAGTGTCGTCATGATCCATAATATCATCATGGATCAGGGTAAAATTATGCAGCAGTTCAACGGCCAATCCTGCGTACATGAGATCATCCGGGTCTGCATCAAATCCACGACCAGATAAGTGCACTAGAATCGGTCGCAAACGCTTTCCTTTTCCTGCTAATGCATATCGGATTGGATCGTATAAATACGCCGGTTCTTCAGGTAAATCCAGTTTGCCAAGGTGGCTGTCTGTTTCTGAACGGATAAAGTCCAGCAGTTCTGAAAATGATTTAATGTCCGACATCCAGTTTTAATGTACCTATTTCCTGAAGTTTGTCCATAACCAGTTTTTTGATTTCATTCATGCGCTCGAGTGTATCTGCTTCGAACCGGCATACGATCACCGGTTGTGTATTGGACGAGCGCACCAAACCCCAGCCATCTCCAAAACGAATGCGAACACCATCCACTGTACTGCAGTCATAATTTTCTGTAAAATAGTCCACAGCTTCTTTAGCAATGCGAAATTTCTCCTCATCATTTTCGGCTTCCAATCGCATTTCCGGGGTGGAATAATATTTGGGAAGTTCTGCTACCATTTCAGAAAGTGTTTTATCAGATCTGCTCAACATTTGTACCGTTCGTGCAGCTACATAAATCGCATCATCATACCCATAATAATCATCAGCAAAAAAGATATGCCCGCTCATTTCACCGCCAAACCGGCAGCCCAATTCGTACATTCTCTGTTTTATTAATGAATGTCCTGTTTTCCACATTATGGGAGTACCACCATGCTTATCGATCATTTCTTCTAAAGCTTGCGAACATTTTACATCGTATAAAATTTCGTCACCTTCATTTTGGATTACTTCAGGAAGAAATAAGGACATAAGCTGATCCGCCCAAATAATTTCACCCATTTCATCCACCACGCCCACACGGTCGGCATCACCGTCAAAAGCTACACCAATATCGTATTCACCCGTTTTCATAAGTGCAATGAGATCTACTAGATTTTCCTTTACTGTCGGATCTGGATGGTGATTGGGAAACGTGCCGTCAATATCGCAAAATAATTCAGTCAATTCCACGTTCATATCTTTAAAAATGTCCGGTGCCAAGATTGCCCCGGCTGCATTTCCGCAATCCATAACCACTTTAAGTTTTCGCTCGATATTTATCTTACCCAAAATCATTTGAGTGTATTTTTCTTTGAGGTTATGATTAACCTCACTCCCCTCTCCTATTTCATAATCGCTATTTTCAATTATTCTACGAATGTTCTGGATTTGTTCACCAAATACTGCTTTACATTCCATAGACATTTTGAAGCCATTGAATTCCGGTGGATTATGAGAACCGGTAATCTGCATTGCGCCGAAAACACCCAATTCAAACATACTAAAATAATTTACGGGTGTAGGTAAAATGCCAATATTGATCACATCTACTCCTGTTGACAGAACTCCTTTTTTGAATTGTTCGATCAGATCCGGAGTTGTGAGGCGTACATCGCCGCTCAAACTGATCTCTTGTCCGCCGGCACGTTTAACTAACGTGCCGAAACCTTTGCCCAGGCTTTCCACAACGTCGGGAGGGAAATCTTCGGCTACTTTTCCGCGAATATCGTATTCTCTGAAAATATATTTATTGATCATGGATTTATACTATGTTGATTGAATGATTGAATAATTTGAAGAGAAATTACAGAGAATATGTATTGAATAAATATTGAGAAATTTTACAATAGCTTATATAATTGTTTTACTTCAACATATAGGAAAGATTTTTTTTCAATACGACTGAAGCAGTGAGCAATCCCGAAAAGAGAGCACTGGTTACGCCCACAGTGGTAATATCCTGGCCTGTAAGAAATAGATTGTTAATTTTTGTGCGGGGACGCAGCCATTTTTGATGAAATCGCTTTGAAGTATGACTGATGCCATACATTTCGCCTTTTGAATAATTCGCCAGAGAATTAACCGTTAAGGGAGTTGACAATTCTGCATATGCCAAGGTATCATTAGCCTGAGGAATGTGTTTAAATACAACATCAAGAATTCGTTGTGAAATTATTTCTTTTTCTTTTTCATAATCTTCTCCCCTCTTTTTCCAGGGCAAGTCCTGCCATTTGGCATACCAATCCCAGTTGGCGAGAGTGATCGCTTCTATCGTGGCATATCCGTCATGATTTTCATTCCAGGCATCATCCTTTGCTGAGGGAAAAGAAACATAAACTACTGGAAAATCTTTTTCAGGATTGTTTATAAATTCTTGAACATTGCGGTCGTGGTCATAACCGGGATAAATCCAAAGATTGGTTTTACCCAATTTCAATTCTTCTGCAGATTTATTCAATCCCAGATGCAGGCAGACATAACTTTCTGTCTGTTCAATACTATCAAGGTCTGGTAGATGTGAATTGTCCGCACGTTCATCCCGTAGAAATTTGTCAAACGTATTCACAACACCTGCACTACTGATAATATCAGGTGCTTCCAGTATATCACCATTTTCCAGTTCTACGCCTATAGCTTTTTCTTTATGAATAACTATTTTATTCACACCTGCGTTGACTGCCAAATGACCGCCGTTGGCTTCGATTACATCAGTCACTGTTTCAGCAATTCGCCTTGAGGAACCAATAGGGTAATTACCGCCATCGAGATAATGTCGAGCCACGGAAGCATGCATAAAGAAATTGCTCTGTTTGGGCGGCAGACCGTGATCGCCCCATTGTCCTGAAAGTACACCCAGAAGTTCTGGATTATCAGACAGACCATTTATGACATCAAAAGTCGTCCTGTCAGCATATTTGAAGAATTTTCCCGTCATAAAAGGGTAAGTAATATTTGCAAGTATATTTGGCAGTGCTTTGTTGGCAAAATATGGCCTGGCACTTTTTACCGCCTCGTCCAAATAATTCATATAAGTTTGGATGGCTTTTTCCTCCTTTGGAAAATAACCAATCATATCTTCTACAAACTGTTCCCTGGGAGCCACAAAATTGTAATTTTTATCAGGAAAAATGATTCGGTCATAATTATCATCCATTCGAGACCATTGAAGTTGAGAATCGGAAATGAGATCAAACAGCTTTCGAACTGCAGACCACTGGTTATGTACTTCACCTATGTAGTGTATACCCACATCCCATTCAAAGTCATCGCGACGAAATGTATGAGTCCAGCCGCCGATTTTGAAATGTTTTTCAAGAACTAAAACGCGTTTACCATTCAGAGCCAATAGCGCTGCAGTAGAAAGACCACCTATGCCTGATCCAATGATTATAGCGTCAAAGTTTTCATCAGCCAGTTTAGAATTATAACTCGTCCATTTTTTCATAATGAGAATCTATTCTATAATGATTTATTCTGCGCTTAATAAATGTTCTTTCATAAACTCTTTAGCAAACTCAAATGATGCTTTCCTTGCTTCCGGGTTTCCGCCGATGGTTGGCCCGCGTCCGGCACAAAACGCCAGGGCGATCTTTTGCCGAAAAGGCGTAATCATAGGAATATTCAGGAAATTCATCAGCAATGCCCCATCCTCCCGCATCCGAAAATGACATCCGGAGGCCGTATAGCCCTTTTCCTCAACGGATAAGGGGCCTTCCCGGTCAAACCCATGATGGGCGTTTGGATAGACCGTAATGCCGATGTTTACACCCTCCGCCATCAAATCCGCGGCCAGGTCTTCACAGGCGTCGGCCGGGACCCAATCATCCAGTTCCCCTGTCAGAATATGGATGGGCGCTTCGGAAAACTCGATCAATTCCATGTCGAACATGCAGGGCGGATAAAAGGACAGATGAGCGCTAAAGAGATGATCAGGTTTAATAGCATCGATAAGCGGCTGCCAGGCACTGAACAAGGTCACTCCGCCGCCTAGACTCCAGCCGGTAATAGCTGCACGTTTTACATCGATCCGAGGGTCCTGCGCAAGCACATCCAGGGCCCGGTAGGCATCCAGGATCATCATAGCCGTGGTCACCGAAACCTGTTCCCCCACGGTGGAGTTCACGTTCCGGCTGTTAAAACTGTATTGCTCAAAAGTGGCAAAGCCCATCTCCCGGTACATATCCATGTATTCGTAATGATGGTCTGCCCAGTTCTTACTTCCGTTGATCCCAACGATCAGGGGAAGGTTCTTGGGGTCGCTTCCTTCAGGGAAACGCAAAATGCCGTAGGCCTGCTGAGGTTTCTGGTTTTCAAGGTCGGTAATCACATGATAGTATGAAAAAGGATTAGCACTGGTGAATGTTATCCGTTCGCCATCTTCGGCTAAACAGAGTTGAAATAAAAAATATATCGTAAATGTTTTTTTGATCATATTATGTATTTGAATCTAGGTTTCCTATAAGAAATAATCAGTAAAAATAAATAGTATATATTTAATTGAAATTAAAATCTTA
>Ga0208642_1001532_pt1 | contig 10456 bp, 8 predicted proteins | sample ETN02SmetaG_4_FD_185790 | JGI IMG/M metagenome (GOLD analysis project Ga0208642, IMG submission 185790) | Marine microbial and viral communities from oxygen minimum zone, Eastern Pacific Ocean - ETNP2014F10-02SV251 (SPAdes) (version 2) | ecosystem: Environmental > Aquatic > Marine > Oceanic ...
CTCAGTCCTAAACAGACCCAGAATTTAGAGAAAATATTAGAGTGTGAGGTGCTGGACCGCACTCAGGTGATTTTAGAAATTTTTGCAAAAAATGCACGTACCCGTGAAGCAAAGCTACAAATCGGTTTAGCACAGGCTGAATATTTATTGCCCCGTTTAGTAGGATTGTGGAAACACCTTGACCGGGAACGTGGCGGAATTGGTGCATCACGTGGTACAGGTGAAAAGCAGATTGAAAAAGACAGACAATTTTTGCGTCAGCGAATAACACGTTTCAAAGCTCAGTTGGAACGCGTCGACAAGGAACGTAACACTCAAAAACAACGACGTTCAAATTGCCTGCAGGTGAGCCTGATCGGTTATACAAATGCAGGGAAATCCACAATTATGAATGCCCTGACAAATTCAGGACTGTTAGTGGAAGATCGCCTATTTGCCACACTTGATTCGACAACACGGCTTTTAGAAGAGGATACACGGCCCAAAGTACTGCTTTCTGATACAGTTGGTTTCATCAGTAATCTTCCTCATGAAGTGGTGGCGGCATTCCGTTCAACTCTCTCAACTGTCAAAGATGCGGATTTACTGCTGGAGATTGTAGACGCGAGTGACAATATCGATGAGCATTTGCAAACGACCGCAGATGTTTTGGAAGATCTGGATTCGCTCTCTATTCCAATTATTAAAGTGTTTAATAAAATAGACCGCATTTCTCCTACACGTTTATTAATGTTGGAAAAAATGTATCCGGAGGCTGTTTTTGTTTCTGTGAAAAATTCTGCAGAAAACGGACATGATAACAGCTCAAGCTTAGTTGATATTATAAGAAAAAAGATCCTGCACTTTTTTGATGAACGCATGAAAACTGTGACTATTCGTCTCGATTATCTGCACTCACAACAGTTAGCAAACATTTACGAATGGAGCAGGGTAGATAACATTGATTATCAGGAGGGGGGAATCATGATGACATTGACCACAATTCCCGGTAATTTGGAAAGACTGCGTCATCACTTAGGCTCGGGGTTTACGGAAATGAGTTAAACGAATTTTACCAGCCTGCTGTTTCAACTGAGTTAAGATAAATTCAACCAGGGCCTTAAAACAAATAACCTGACTCTGCTGATGACGAAAATACTCTTTTCGGGTAGATAAGTCATACAGTAAAATTTTCACAAAAAGAAATAGATATAAATGCAAAAATTTATTGTGGAGGGAGGTATTTCACTCTCCGGAAGCATCACACCTTCAGGCAACAAAAACGAAGCACTGCCGGTACTTGCAGCAACGTTGCTGGCACATGAACCTGTTACAATACACAATGTGCCGGATATTCTCGACATTGCGATCATGCGTGAGCTGCTGGTCAGTCTCGGCGTAAAAATTAAGCAAATTGACAAACATACTTTCCGCTTTGATTCCAGCCATCTGCAGTCCACTGTTCCGGACTCAGGACAAGCAAAGCGGATCAGAGGCTCTTTCCTGCTGGCTGGCCCACTACTGGCCCGCAGCAATTCCATAGATCTGCCTGCTCCAGGCGGTGACCGAATCGGTTTAAGGCCAGTTCACACTCATCTTCTGGCCCTCGAAAAACTTGGTGCGGAGATTACTCTAAATGAGGATAGCCTCTATCAAATGCATTCAAATGCCTTGATAGGTACAGAGATATACCTAGATGAAGCAAGCGTGATGGCTACAGAAAATGCTGTCATGGCTGCGGTTACTGCGGAAGGTAAAACCAGTATTTATAACGCAGCCTGTGAACCGCACGTTCAGGGACTCTGTCATTTTCTGGTTATGCTCGGAGCAGCAATCGAAGGTATCGGCAGCAATTTACTCATAATCGAAGGTGTACCAAAACTGGCAGGAGGAGATTACACAATTCAGCCTGATCACACGGAAGTTGGATCTTTTATAGGTTTAGCCGCGGTTACAGGCAGCGAATTACTGATCAAAAACGCAGGTGTCGAATATCTGCGGATGACGCGTTTAATGTTTGAAAAACTTGGTGTGGAAATTAAAGTTGAAGGGGAGGATTTGCTGATTCCGAAAAAACAAAAACTTACAGTTCAAAAAGATATCCCAGGAGGAATACCAAAAATTGACGATGCACCATGGCCGGGATTTCCTGCGGATTTAACTAGCATCATGACGGTGGTTGCCACACAGTGTACAGGTGCGGTATTAATTTTTGAAAAAATGTTTGAAAGCCGTTTATTCTGGGTAGATAAGCTAATTGAAATGGGAGCACAAATAATTCTTTGTGATCCGCACAGGGCAGTTGTTTCCGGTCCAACTCCACTCAAAGGAGCACGTGTTTCATCTCCGGATATTAGAGCAGGTATGGCTTTGTTGATTGCTGCACTTGGTGCAAAAGGTACAACGGAAATACATAATATTGACCAGATAGATCGTGGATATGAAAATATTGACCAGAGACTCAATGCTTTGGGTGCTAAAATTCAAAGAGTAAACGTATAATAAGAAGAATGACAAATAATACGGAATTATCTGAAGTACAGGCAAAAGTACTGGAGGAGGAACAACAACTCCTGCTCCTGGTAAAACAAGGTTTGCTGATGCTTGCTGCAGAAGATAAAGAAAGTAATATAAGCAACCTCCAGCTTGAGGACATCATCGAACTGAGAGATTCGCTTGCGGACACTCTGCCTGAGGATGTACCTGCAGTAATGGCGCAAATGGAACGGATGGTTTTACTCCACTCACAGCAGGATTCGCACAATTCTGCTTCAGGTTATAATCTGGACACACCTTATTTTGCACACATCCGTTTAAGTGAAAACAACCGCGTACGTGATCTGCTGATTGGCAACCAGAACTGCTTTTCCACACACTTGCCCTGCCCAATCGTTGACTGGAAAAATGCCCCGATCAGTCAAATCTTTTACCGTTACCGTGAAGGTGAAGAGTATGTGGAAGATATTGGAGAGAGGGAACTCGAAGGAGAGTTGATCACACGGAGGATGTTGTTGATCGAAAATGGTAACTTGATGCGGATAAGCTGGCCAGGTGGTGTTCTTGAAGATTTAGCTTCAGAACAGGGTGTAAGTAATAAATGGCATTTGGTCAGTCAAAAAACACCACGTCTGGAAAGTGGACAGGAAAAAACTCTTGACGAACTTCAAGTACCAGAAAAATCATCATCCAATTCAGAAAAAACAACCGACCTCAGTTTTTCCGGTTACAGGGTGGACAAACATCTCCGTCAAATAACTGCACTTGTGGATCCTCAGCAGTTTGAGGTAATTACGCATTCTGAATCAGGAATAATATTGATTCAAGGAGGAGCCGGTTCCGGAAAGACCACAGTCGCCCTGCATAGACTGGCTTATTTGATGACAAAAAAGCCTCAATATTTTAAACCAAAAACTGTACTACCGATAGTTTTCGGACCGGCCTTAGCAAACTATATGTCCAGGGTGCTGCCTGCTTTGGGTGTAAACGGTGTAAGTCCCTGGACTTACCATAAATGGGTCTCCGGACTTAGACAACGTGCTCTACCTGAACTGCCTGGAAATTATGCCGAAAATACTCCAATGGATGTTATTGAACTGAAACGTCATCCATTGTGGTTAAAATACTACCTTGAAGAAATAAAGAAACGCACCTTAAAGTTCAGGGAATTGTTTGCAGTAAAACTTGCCAAAGTGGAGGGACTGGAATTATTGCTTGAGGCATGGGACAGTTTGACAGGACTACCCTTGATTCCACGGTTGCTGCGGCTAGTGCGCTGGTCAAAAGCAGAAGTTACAATCAGTAATGTGGTAAAACTTGACAGTGCCAGAATGGAGAAACAACTTCATAATGTGCTGGAGCAGTCATTTCCGGAGTTGTTTGAAGCACCGCATTTGTTAACTTCCCAGATCTGGAATGATTGTCTTGTCAGTCAGGAATTACTGCTTGAAACAGTGGAACGTCTTGCTCCAGGGGAATTTAGCGAAACTCAACTCACCAGCGTCTGGAGCTGGTCGGTTAGACAGTATCAGAAACGCCTGGATGCAGGTCATGGAATAGAGTCAGATCGTGTTTCTCTGGTTGATCAAGTGGAAGGTTACGGCAGTAGCGAACTTAATTTTGCAGATGAAAAAGCATTGCTCGATGAAGAAGATGATTCACTTTTACTGATACTTTATCAACTGCTGATGGGGCCACTAAAGCGTAATAACGGTAAGCTTTTGAGCTATACTCATTTGATGCTCGATGAAGCTCAGGATTTTGGTGCGCTTGAGTTTCAGTTGCTGGTAAGTTTAACACCTGAAAATCATCCCAGTGTTACATTAGCGGGAGATTTGGATCAACGGATAATGCTCGGGCGGAAACATGAAACATGGGAAGAATCTCTCACGCATTTAACACTGCCGGACGGTTCAAAACCTGATGTAACCGCCTTAGCACCTTTAAAGATTGGCTACCGTTCGACCAATGAAATAATGACTGCAGCGAAAACAGTTATCGGTGAACATAGCGTAAATACTGACTGGCACTCTACACGTCATGGTGCTCCGGTTGATGTTTTTCGTTTCCGGGAGCGCGGTGCGATGGTTGCATTTCTTGCCGATACGCTGGAAGATCTAGCTATCCGTGAACCACTTGCCAGTGTCGCTGTTTTGACACGTACTCGCGAAACAGCCCTGGCACTCTATGAAGGATTACAAATAACCGATCTTGCTAATCTGCGATTCATCAGCGATCAGGAATTTTCATTCACTCCGGGAATTGATGTGACAGATATTTCACAAACTAAAGGTCTGGAATTTGATACAGTTATCATTGCCGACGCGGATGCTTCTACTTACGGTCCTGACATTCGTTCCAGACAATTGTTGTATGTAGGTTTAACCAGAGCAGCTCATCAACTGTGGCTGCTGCATTGCGGTAATCCATCCAAGCTAATTTCCAGTATAGTGGAAAGATCACATTCAAATTGATTAATAATTTTAAAGATATTTAATGCAGCCGATTATAAACAGGCAGATAAGTGATTTAAAAGAATCCGCAACTTTGTTCATCAATCAACTTGCGCTGAAATTACGCAGTGAAGGACAGGATATTTGTCACCTGGGTTTTGGTGAATCACCTTTTCCTGTACCGGAACCAATGCAGGCTGCTTTGCGGGAAAACGCCCGACGCAAACAGTATATTTCCGGATACGGATTGCCGGAATTGCGACAGTCGGTTGCAGGTTTTTGTAAAAGCGAATTTGGCTACAATTATTCTTCTGAAAACATATTCATCGGTCCCGGCAGTAAAGAACTGATATTCCAACTAGTTTACCTCTTGGAAGGACCTCTCATGGTACCTGCTCCAAGTTGGGTCAGTTACGGACCACAGGCAAAGATACGCTCAAAATCCTTCATTCCAATTACTACAGACATCAAAAACGGTTATCGTTTACAGGCAGCAGAATTAGACAAAACATGTTCAGGAGAGGATATTCCACAAAAAATTCTGATTCTTAATAATCCGAGTAATCCGACAGGAAGTGTCCATACTCCGGATGAATTAAGATCATTGGCGGAAGTTTGCAGGAAGCACGGAGTTATTGTAATTTCAGATGAAATTTATGCGTTGACAAAATTTGGAGAAATCCCATTTGAGGGCATTGCCGGGTATTATCCGGAAGGAACAATAACCACCAGCGGTGTCTCAAAAGCGTTTTCCGCAGGAGGTTGGCGGCTTGGCTACGCAATGATTCCGGATGAATTGAATGAAATTACGCGCCCGCTTTCCGCATTTGTGAGTGAAACTTTCAGCTGCGTTAGTGCTCCGATTCAGTATGCAGTGCTGCCGGGATTTGAAAATTATGAATCAGTGAGAAATCATGTTGAACTCTGTCGTGATATACATGGAGCAGCAGGGGAATTTTTGCAGCAGAGATTTACTGAAATCGGCTTGAATTGTCCTGAGCCTCAAGGAGCTTTTTATCTGTTTCCGGATTTTGAAAATTTTAAGGATCTACTTACTTCAAGAGGGATAAACAACAGTGAGGAATTGAGCAAAAGACTTTTGGAAGAAACCGGAGTAGCGCTGCTTCCGGGATCAGATTTTTATATGCCGGATGATTTTATGGGGGTACGTGTTGCAAGTGTTGATTATGATGGAGCGCAACTGATGCAGGATTTTCCTCAGAGTGGAAAAGCAACTCTTGAAATGTACACGAGTCTATTCCCAAGATTAGCGGATGCCTGTGAACGTCTTGAAAATTGGCTACAGTGAATTTACAATTGCATATAACAAAATAATATATCTGCTCGTCTGCATTAAAATACTATAGAAAAGGATTTAAGAATGAAATTGGTAAATGGATATTTGGGTCAGGATTTACAACTGGAAGGAAGTCTTGCAAGCAAAGATAGTATCCGCATTGATGGAAGTTATGTAGGCAGCATCAGCAGTAAACATATGGTAATCGTGGGCGCATCAGGTAAAGTTAAAGGTCAGATTAATGCACCGGTGATTCAGGTTGACGGTTGGGTGGAAGGCAATTTAAAAGCAACAAATCTGGTGGCCGTTATGGATAAGGCGAAAATCAAAGGAAACATCATTACACCGGCCGGTGGGCTCGAAATGAAAATTGGCAGTGAATTTGTCGGCAAATTCATCACGAACACAACAGACTAATTTGGGAATTCAATAATAAGCGTTTTGGAGAAGCTCCTTAAGCCGTCAGCTTTGTCATACCTGAACTTTTCCTGTTTGCTGAGTTATCTACGGTTTTCGGTACAGCGGCAAGAACCGGTTTTTCATTAGCTTTCGGAATATCCAAAATATTGATCCTAGTTGGTATTGCTGAAACGGGAGGCTGTGCTGACTGTGCTGTGTAGGTTTGCGGAACAGGTTTACTGTCTGTTCGCATCAAATCCGCGAATTTCGGCTGGCGCAGTAACTTAAGCAATGCCGGAGTTTTACTTTGATCCCTGATTTCATTCTTGATCAACTCAGGCAACTCATCCACATTTTTCAATTCCAGTTCAACTGCCTCAGGTAGTTTTAACAGCATTTGACTGTCTGCTTCACTCATTGCCTCAAGCTGTTTTTTAACCGCTCCTACAAAACCGTCAATTGCTGCATCCGGCAACTTTTCCTGGATCAGCAGGTTTTCTATTCTTGAGAGAACTTTTAAATACTGCGACGTCTCGTTGCGTTCCGCACCGTTTGCGTCAACAAGATTTTCAGCTGTTTTAACGCCTTGAGCCTTCGACCCTGTAACAGCTTGGTTTTCTTTATTCTGGATCTGCCGCTCCAGTCCGGTTTGTTTGTCTGGAATAGTTTTAGCAGTAACCTGCATAATTTAAGAAGAATGATGGGTAAAACTAGATGAATTGTATTGATTAATCTACCAGCATTCAGACATTCAAGTTTTAAGCCATTTTTTTAAGTTAAAAACCTGCGTTCTAACTTGATTTCAAGGCTGATTTACTGGATCATGGAATATAAAGTTTAATAATTTCAAGGTGCTCACTCTCGGAGAGACCTTTCCTCCAATAATAATATTAAAGTCATGTTACTGATTCCCGCAATTGATTTAAAAAACGGACGCTGTGTTAGACTCCTCCAGGGAGAGGCAGCCGCTGAAACCGTCTATTCAGATGACCCAGCCGCCATGGCCCGCTCCTTCGAAGATGCCGGAGCAAAGCGTTTACATTTGGTTGATTTGGACGGAGCGTTTAAGGGAAAAGGTGCCAATCTAGTCAGTATTCGTTCAATTTTAAAAAACATTTCAATACCAGTCCAACTGGGCGGAGGTTTACGTAACGCGGAAAATATTGAGCAGATGTTTGAACTTGGAGTTTCGTCAGTTATAGTCGGGACGATGGCAGTCAAAAATCCGGATGTTCTGGAGGAAGTTATTCAACGCTTTTCCGGAGAGAAAGTTATTCTGGGAATCGACGCACGTGACCGAAAAGTTTCGATAGAAGGCTGGCAGGAAGGAACTGAAATTGACGATGTCGAGTTTGCTTTGCGTTGGAAAAAGTTTGGTATTCAAAGAATAGTTTTTACAGATATTGCCCGTGACGGTATGTTAAGCGGTCCAAATTTGGAGGCACTCGGTGATTTTGCACGGCGTACCGGCTTAAAAATCGTTGCTTCCGGTGGTGTTTCTTCAATGGGGGATCTTGAACTGCTTAAAACCCTGGAAGTGGACGGTGTCGATCAGGTAATCAGCGGAAAAGCAATTTACGAAGGAAAACTTGATTTAAAGGAAATATTCAAATGTTAGCACGCCGTATTATTCCATGTCTCGATATAAAAGCAGGCCGTGTGGTCAAAGGCACCAGTTTCGTCAGTTTACGTGATGCAGGTGATCCTCTGGAGCTTGCACAGCGTTATAATGAACAGTCTGCAGATGAACTTGTTTTTCTCGATATTACTGCTTCCAATGAAAATCGGGGAACAACAATTGAACTGGCAACACGCTTGGCACGTGAATTGTTTATACCTTTTACTATAGGCGGTGGAATTTCTACACTTGATGATATACACGCTCTTGTAACTGCAGGTGCAGACAAGGTATCTGTAAATTCTTCCGCGATCAGTAACCCAAATCTAATTACAGAAGGAGCCAAACGTTTCGGTTCACAATGTATTGTAGTGGCAATTGATGCCAGAAAACGGGATTTGAGTAGACAAGATCAGCATGCAGACGACATCTCAAAATGGGAGGTCTTCAGTCACGGAGGAAGCCGCCCTACCGGTCTGGATGCAGTTGCCTGGGCGAGGGAAATGGCGTCACGAGGTGCAGGGGAAATATTATTAACCAGCATGGACGCAGACGGTCACCAGGATGGATTTGAACTTGAATTAACCGCCGCAATAAGCGGCACCCTCAACATACCTGTCATTGCATCAGGTGGTGGGGGAACTTTTGAACATTTTCGGGACGCACTGACGATTGGCAAAGCCGATGCCGTTCTGGCCGCATCCGTTTTTCATTATGGTAAATATACAGTTTCTCAAGTAAAAGAATATCTCAGTGAACATTCAATACCTGTCCGTAAAGTATAATGTGCTTTTAAACTAACTGAATTATGTCTATCAATACTGATAATTATCGATTTGTACAGTTAGCTTCGCTTGCTTTACTTGCTCTTTTTATCAGCGGTTCTGCTGATGTTTCTGCTTATGAAGAAAAGCAGGTACGTAAAGTAAACAAACGCGTCTGGTCAATTATCAGGGGAAAAGTAGTATTAGACAAATCCGCTTATTCAGTAAAGAGAGTCCGCATAACAACTCCAAAAGTCGAACTGATAAAACCACCTCCACCTGACGAAAAAGAAAGAATTCCTGCTGAAAAACTTAGAGGTATGGTGCGTTCTAGCCTTGATTACAAGAAAAAATTAAACGAAAAGAAAGAACTCTCCAAATATACATCTTCCGCAAAGGGTAGCGCAAAATCCATTCATAAAAATAATAGTGAGACGAACAAATTTTGTAGTACCGCCACCGCTTCCTCTTATTGCTTACGTGAAGCCGAAGCCCACACCCCTTACATCGGTGAGCTCCCCAATAAAAAGTTACGTAAAATAGATTATAGTGATAAAAACACCTATAATAAAATCCGGGAATCAATCGAATTTGTTGAAAAATTGGTAAAGCAGTCAAACTACTGACAGCAGATGGATGCAAGTTATCAAAAGTTGATCAGACTGGCAGATACACTTTCGATGCGCGAAATGGACAGACACGCGCTTGAAGATTTGGGAATTCAGGGATTAGTTTTAATGGAAAACGCGGCCCGTAGCGTCGCGGATTGGCTGACAGAAAACAAATTAAAAAATGATCCTGACGCCCGTATAGTTGTTTGCTGCGGGAAAGGCAATAACGGAGGTGACGGATTCGCGATCGCGAGGTTGCTGGCAAACCGCGGTTATGACATTCATGTCGTAGATGCAGGTGAAGCTAAAAAAGGTGATGCTCGAAAAAATCAATTATTGTGGGAACAATTTGGAGAAAGTGCTTCTTTCCCGGATGCAAATGCCTCCCGCCTGATAGAAGAAGCAGATGTCCTCATTGACGCTATTTTCGGAATCGGCATTGAACAGCCAATCGAAGGTGCTTATCGGGAATGGATAGAAATTTTCAATTCAAACAAGACTGCATTACGTGTTGCCGTTGATATTCCTTCCGGAGTTTCTACTGACGAAAGTCAAATTTTAGGGATTGCAGCCCGTTGCCAGCACACCATTACTTTTCAAACAGGCAAGCCCGGTTGTTATCAACATCCGGGTGTTCTTTATTCCGGTAAAGTCCACATAGTAGATATCTCAATTCCAGAAATATGGCCTGAAAAACTTCCTGCAAAAGATTCTGCGTCAGAATCTTCAATAAATATTTCCACCCCCTGTACTTATTTGTTAACAGCAGAGTTTGTCCGTGAATTGATTCCTGAGCGTCTTCCAGACGCTCACAAGGGTTCTTCCGGACATTTACTTAC
>Ga0208642_1001555_pt1 | contig 10363 bp, 9 predicted proteins | sample ETN02SmetaG_4_FD_185790 | JGI IMG/M metagenome (GOLD analysis project Ga0208642, IMG submission 185790) | Marine microbial and viral communities from oxygen minimum zone, Eastern Pacific Ocean - ETNP2014F10-02SV251 (SPAdes) (version 2) | ecosystem: Environmental > Aquatic > Marine > Oceanic ...
AGTTAGAGACATGTTCGAACAAGGAAAAAAACATTCTCCTTGTATAATATTTATTGATGAAATTGATGCGGTTGGAAGAAGTCGAGGCGCTGGTCTTGGTGGAGGAAATGACGAAAGAGAACAAACTTTAAATCAATTATTGGTAGAAATGGATGGGTTTGACACAAATGAAGGTGTAATAATTATTGCAGCAACAAACAGACCTGACGTACTAGATCCAGCATTATTAAGACCAGGTAGGTTTGATAGGCAAGTTGTTGTTCCACTTCCAGATATACTTGGAAGAGAAAAAATATTAAAAGTACATGCTAAAAAAATATCAATGGCACCAGATATAAATCTTAGAACAATTGCCAGAGGAACGCCAGGTTTTTCTGGAGCAGATTTAGCAAATTTAGTTAACGAATCGGCATTATTGGCTGCAAGAAAAAATAAAAGAATTGTAACTTATCAGGAATTTGAAGAAGCAAAAGATAAAGTAATGATGGGTGCTGAAAGAAGATCAATGGTTATGACAGAAGAAGAAAAAAAATTAACTGCTTATCATGAAGCAGGACATGCAATTGTAACTATTAATGAAAAAGCCGCTCATCCAATTCATAAAGCAACTATAATTCCAAGAGGTAGAGCACTTGGTATGGTGATGCAACTGCCTGAAAGAGACGAAATATCTCAAACTAGAGAACAATTACATGCTCAAATGGCTATTGCAATGGGAGGAAGAGTTGCTGAAGAAATTATTTTTGGTGAAGATAAAGTTACAACTGGAGCAGCTAGCGATATTGAACAGGCAACCAAAAGAGCAAGAGCAATGGTTATGAGAGCGGGTTTAAGCAAAGAATTGGGACCTATAGCGTACGGTGAAAACGAAGAAGAAATATTTCTTGGAAGATCGGTCGCAAGACAACAAAATATGTCTGAGGAAACGGCTAGAAAAGTAGACAACGAAATAAGAAAAATAGTTGAAAAGGGTTATGATAGAGCGAAAAAAGTATTAAGTGAGAAAATTGATGATCTTCATAAACTAGGCAAAGCATTAATAACATATGAGACATTAACTGGAACTGAAATTGAGAATTTAATAAACAAAAATCTTTACCCTAAAAATAAAGAAGATCTAAAAGTAGAAGAAGACGACCAAGGTTCGGCTCTAGGCTCAATAGGTTTAAAACCAAAAATTGTTCATTAAATTTAAATGGAAAAATATTACACAAGAGCGTGTAATTTTTATTACGGTTCAATATCAAAAGAAAAAATAAAAAAAAAATTATCATTACCACTTAACGGCAACAATTTGATATCATTTGACTGTATCGAATTAATAACAAGAAAATCAAAAAAATTATTTCATATAAAAAAAATAAATTCTCTACCAATAAAAATTAAAAATAAAATTATTTTAGATTTAAAAAATATTACAAAGAAAAAATTTTTTTTAAACTTAAATTTTAATAATTTACCTTTACTGATGGGTGTTTTAAATGTAACTCCTGACAGTTTTTCTGATGGTGGAAAGTTTTTAAGTGAAAAATCTGCTCATAAACAAATAAATAAATTAATCAATGATGGTGCAAACATAATTGATATTGGAGGAGAATCAACACGCCCACAAGCACAAGAAGTTCGCGATATAGATGAATGGAATAGAATTAAATCAAAATTAAGTATATTGAGAAAAAAAAAATGTTTTGTTTCATTGGATACTAGAAAAAGTTCAATTATGGAAAAAAGTTTGTCTTATAGTATAAATTTAATCAATGATGTTTCTGGTTTTGATTATGACAGTAAAACGATAAATGTTTTAAAAAAACACAATACCCCTTTTGTTTTGCATCATATGCAAGGAACACCCAAAACAATGCAACAAAAACCAACTTATAAAAATGTTCTATTAGATATTTATGATTTTTTTGAAGAGAAATTAAATCTAATCAGATCAAAGAAAATAAAACATAATAATATTATTTTAGACCCTGGCATAGGTTTTGGTAAAAATTTGAAACATAATATTACTCTAATAAGTCAAATTTCTATTTTTCACTCTCTAGGGTTTCCTTTATTGTTAGGATTATCTAGAAAAAGATTTATAAAAGATTTATCTGGAAACAATGATAGCAAAGAAAGGATTGGAGGAACAATATCTTCTTGTTTGTATTCTGTTTTACAAGGTGTTCAGATTTTGAGAGTTCATGACATTAACGAGATAAACCAAGCATTAAAAATATTTAAAAAATTGCAATTTAATTAATGAGCAAAAAGTATTTTGGAACTGATGGAATTAGAGGCAAAGTTAATCTTGACAAAATTAACGGAGAAATGTTTTTTAAGTTTGGACTAGCAGTAGGAACGTATTTTAAAAATTTAAAAAAAATTAAACAAACAGCAATAATTGCTAAAGATACTAGACTTTCAGGTTATACATTGGAGCCTGCTTTAGTTTCGGGATTAGCTTCAACAGGAATGCATGTAAATACCTTGGGTCCTTTACCAACAAATGGTCTTGCAATGTTAACAAAAAAAATGCGTGCAAATATGGGCATTATGATTACGGCTTCACATAACCTTTATTCTGATAATGGTTTAAAACTTTTTGGACCTGATGGACTTAAGTTATCCGATAAAATAGAGCGTAAAATTGAAAAATTGATTGATTCTAAAATAACAAAAAAACTTTCTAAACCTGAAATTTTAGGAAGAGTTAAAAGACTGGAAGATGGAAATGATAAATATATAGATATTCTTAAAAAAAATTTTCCCAATACATTTAATCTAAAAGGTATGAAAATTGCAATAGATTGTGCAAATGGCGCTGGTTACAAATCAGGACCTAAATTATTCAGGTCGCTTGGAGCAAAGGTATATGAAATAGGAACCTCACCCAATGGATTAAATATCAATCATAACTGTGGCTCAACTTTTCCAAATAAAATTAGGGCTATAACAAAAAAATATAAAGCTAACTTGGGAATTTCTCTAGATGGAGATGCGGATAGAATTATTATATGTGATGAAAAGGGAAATATTATCGATGGTGACCAAATTATAGCAATGCTCGCAGAAAGATGGAAAAGAAAAAAAATTCTCAAAGGTGGTGTTATAGGAACATTAATGTCAAATTATGGATTGGAAAATTTTTTCAAACAGCAAAAAATTAAATTTTTAAGAGCAGATGTTGGAGATAGATATGTTAAAGAAATGATGCAAAAATACAGATTTAATCTAGGAGGAGAGCAATCAGGACACATTATACTTGGCAAATTTGCAACTACTGGAGATGGTTTATTAGTTGCATTAGAAATACTTTTTTCAATGAGAAAAGGAAAAAAAGCCAGCGAATTATTTACTAAATTTAAACCTACTCCACAACTTTTAGAAAATATTACAGTTAAAGATAAATCTATAATTAATTCTTCTAAATGTATAAAAGCAATTAAAAAAGCTAAAAGACTTATAAATGGACAAGGTAGAATGCTAGTGAGAAAATCTGGAACAGAACCTAAAATTAGAGTGATGTGCGAGTCAGATAATAAAAGTTTACTTATCAAGTGTGTTAATATTGTAAAAAAATCTATTAAATAATTTGAAACCAAAATCTAAAATATTAATTATAGCTGGTTCCGACTCCTCAGGAGGAGCGGGAATACAGGCAGATATCAAAACTGTTTCCTCATTAGGATCTTATGCAATGACGGCAATTACAGCAGTTACTTCACAAAACACAACTGGAGTTTTATCTATTGCAACAATTCCCGCTAAAGAAATATCAAAACAAATAGAATTTACTTCAAAAGATATAAAGCCTGACGCCATAAAGATTGGAATGTTGCATTCGGTCGATGTAATTAAATCAGTAATCAAATCTGTTTCCAGAATAAAAATAAAAAAAATTATTTTGGATCCAGTTATGGTTGCTAAAGGAGGAGCTAAATTAATAGACAATAAATCAATTAAAATATTAAAAAAAGAATTATTAAAAAAAGTTAGTTTGATAACTCCAAATATACCTGAGGCTGAAATACTCACTAATACAAAAATCAATTCAAAAGAAGATATGATTTATGCAGGAAACATTTTATTAAATTTAGGGGCAAAAAATGTACTTTTAAAAGGAGGCCATCTTTTATCTAATACAATGCAAGATATTTTTATTAACAAAAAAGAAATTTCAATTTTTGAAAATAAAAAAATCAAAACAAAGAATACCCATGGCACCGGATGTACTTTATCAAGTGCAATTGCCACATATTATTCATGTGGAAAAACATTAAAGAAATCTTGTGAAATGGCAATTAAGTATGTTAACCATGCTATTAATACAAGACCTAATTACGGAAAAGGCCATGGACCGATAAACCATTTAAACACAATTGTTATAAAAAAAAATTTTAGATGAAAAATGTTGTTGTTGTAGGTTCCCAATGGGGAGATGAAGGAAAAGGAAAAATTGTTGATTGGCTTTCAAGCGAGGCAGATGTAGTTGTAAGATTTCAAGGTGGTCATAATGCTGGCCATACACTGGTAATAGATGGGGAGACTTACAAACTTAGATTACTACCTTCAGGTATAGTAAGAAAAGATAAAATTTCAGTAATAGGCAATGGTGTTGTCGTTGACCCCTGGGCACTATTAGAGGAAATAGAGGAAATTAAGTCAAAAGGTGTTGAAATTAATAATGAAAATTTAATTTTATCAGAGTCGGCAACTTTAATATTACCTTTTCATAAAGAAATGGATGAAATTAGAGAAGATGCTGCTGGAAATTCAAAATTAGGAACAACAAGAAGAGGAATTGGACCAGCCTATGAAGATAAAATTGGAAGAAGATCTATAAGGGTTATGGATTTAGCCTCAGAAGAAAATTTAGATAAAAGATTAGACGCAGTTTTAGTACATCATAACGCAATAAGAAAAGGCTTAGGAAAAAAATTATTTCAAAAAGATAGCTTAAAAAAAGAATTATTAAAAATATCTCCAAAGATACTTAAATTTTCCAGACCAGTTTGGAAGAAAATTGACGAATTTAAATCTCAAAGAAAAAAAATTTTGTTTGAAGGAGCACAAGGTATTTTACTTGATGTTGATCACGGAACATATCCATTTGTTACATCATCAAATACAGTAGCCTCTGCCGCCGCAACAGGATCCGGCTGTGGGCCAAACTCTATAAACTATGTTCTTGGAATCACAAAGGCATATACCACAAGAGTAGGCGAAGGACCTTTTCCTTCCGAGCTAAAAGATGAAATTGGCGAACTTCTTGGCACCAGAGGAAAAGAATTTGGAACTGTTACCAGTAGAAAAAGAAGATGCGGTTGGTTTGACGCTGTTTTGGTAAGACAAACTATTAAAATTTCGGGCATAGATGGAATAGCACTAACAAAATTAGATGTGTTGGATGAACTTGATGAAATAAAAATGTGCATTGCTTATGAAATTGATGGAAAAAAAATTGACTATTTACCAGCAGCAGTTGATGATCAGTTAAAAGTAAAACCAGTATATAAAGTTTTTAAAGGGTGGAAGTCTACTACAAACGGAATAAAAGAATTTGATAAATTACCAGAGAATGCAAAAATTTATGTTAAAGAGTTAGAGAAATTTGTTGAAACAAAAATATCTAGTATTTCAACTAGTCCAGAAAGAAAAGACACCATCCTTATAGAAAATCCTTATGATAACAACGTTTAAACTCTGCCTTGGTATCTTTTAATTATAAAAAAAATTATTTTAATTTGCTGGAAGTAAATTTTTAGATTTTGCAGAATTAAGCATGTGTTTTTGTAATTTTTCAAAAGCTTTATTTTCTATTTGTCTTATTCTTTCTCTGCTAATTTTGAATTTTTTACTTAGGTTTTCAAGGGTAATGGGGTTGTCCGTTAGTCTTCTTGAATATAATATTTCCTTTTCTCTATCATTTAAAATGTTAATTGAATCCTGCAAGAGATCTTTTCTTTGTTCCATTTCTTCATTTTGTGCAAATTTAAGTTCATGATCCATTTCTTTATCAACCACCCAATCTTGCCATTCATCACCATCTTCACCGATCGGGGTATTTAAAGATTGTTCTTTACCTGATAATCTTCTATTCATTGAGACTACTTCTTCTTCGCTAACATTTAGTCTTTTAGATATGTCTTTTACATGTTCATCTTTTAAATCACCTTCAGTTTTAGGTGATATTTGGTTTTTAATTTTTTTTAAATTAAAAAACAATTTTTTTTGAGCAGTTGTAGTTCCAATTTTTACTAAACTCCAAGATCTTAATACATATTCTTGTATTGATGCTTTTATCCACCACATAGCATAAGTTGCAAGTCTAAATCCTTTTTCTGGTTCAAATTTTTTTACAGCTTGCATTAATCCTACATTTCCTTCAGAAATCATTTCATTGAGAGGCAAACCATAACCTTTGTAACCCATTGCTATTTTTGCAACTAATCTTAAATGGCTAGTTACAAGTTTTTCAGCTGACTTTACATTTCCAGTTGCCTTCCAGTTTTTTGCTAACATATATTCTTCCTCGGCATCTAGCATTGGAAATTTTTTGATTTGCGTTAAATATGTCGACAAACCGCCCTCGTTTGAGAGTGCGGGTAAATTATAAGTTATAGTATTCATCGCGTGTATTTTTTAATAAAGAATTAAATTATTGCAATATTTTTATTTATTAGTATTTCTTAGCTTTTTTAAAATATTTTCTAAATCCTTTGGTAAATTTGAATTAAATTCTAAATATTCTCCTGTGCTTGGATGAACAAATCCCAAAACTTTTGCATGCAAAAACTGCCTATCTAATTTTAATATACATTCTTCAAGTTCTGGATCTACATTTTTAAATTTTTTAAACTTTTTTTTATATTTTTTATCTCCTAAAATATTATTTCCTTTATAACTCAAATGAACTCTAATTTGATGAGTTCTTCCAGTTTCAAGTTTGCATTCAACAAAACTATAAGTTGGCGTATTATTATTTTCAAAAACTTCTAAAGTTTTATAATTTGTTATTGCTTTTTTTCCTTTAGTTGTTCCAACTTGCATCAATTGTCTATTTTTTGTACTTCTTGTTAATAAAGTTTCTATTTTACCAATTTGTGGTCTCAGTTTGCCCCATATAAGTGCTTGATAAACTCTATTGATTGTATGTTTACTGAATTGATCTGATAAATGTTCATGAGTTTTGTTATTTTTTGCAATTACTACTAGACCAGAAGTATCTTTGTCAATTCTATGGACAATTCCAGGTCTAAGTTCATCACCAATATTTGATAAATTTTTATCATTGTAATTCATCAAAGCATTAACAATAGTATTTTCGTAATTTCCAGCACCAGGATGCATTGATATGCCAGCAAATTTATTAATTACAATTAAATCAGAATCTTCATGTACTATATCCAATTTGTAGTCATAAGGTTTTAGAGAAACTTTTTCTGGCTCAGGTATCTCAAATATGATTTCATCACCCAAAGTTACTTTTTTTGAAGGATCTTCTAAAATTTTATTATTTAATTTCAGTTTTTTCTTTAAAATTAAATTTTTTATTCGTGTTCTGCTTAATTCTTGTTTTTTCTTACTTAAAAATGAGTCTATTCTTAATCCTCTATCATTATTATCAACGATTAAATTAATGATATTTTTCATAATTTATAATAGTAATACTATACGCGCTCGTAGCTCAACTGGATAGAGCGCCAGATTTCGGCTCTGGAGGTTCAGGGTTCGACTCCTTGCGGGCGCGCCACAATTACTCACCTATATTAATTAAAGTACCTTTTTTCCTTGCTTGATTAAACGAATAGTAAAATAAAGATATAGCAATAATTAAATAAACTACATTCAAGGTAAATGCAGTAATAATATTTTCCAAATTTACAGTCTGCTCTATAAGTATACTTCTGGCCTCCTCAAAAATATAAACAAGAGGAAGTGAGTAAGCAATTTTTTGAAAAATTTCAGGTAAAATTTCAACTGGATAATATATACAACCAAAAGGTGCTAGTAGAAACATAGTTGACCAAGCAATATTCTCAAATGAAGGACCAAATCTAAGTAATCCTGCCGAAACCAAAATTCCTAACGTGATACCAAAAATATATAAACTTAAAAAAAGGAAAAATAGATACACTCCAAGATCTAAAATTGATATTCCAAAAAGTGGAGAGGTAAGCAGAATAGCTGGCACTAGCCCAATTAATGCTCTAATTAAAGCTGTAATAACCAACGAGATAATTATTTCACCAATTTTAATTGGTGCAATAAATAAATTAGTAAAGTTTCTACTCCAAATTTCCTCTAAAAATAACATATTAAAACCAATACTTGTTCTGAATAAAAAATCATAAAGAATCGCACATGTTAAAATTACTCCAACTGCATTATTGTAATACGTGCTATGGGATGCAAAAAAATTTGATATAAATCCCCACAAAGTTATTTGAATTGAAGGCCAATAAACTAAATCCAATATTCTTGGAAAAGATCTAGTAATTAAATAAAAATGTCTTAAAAAAAGACCATAAATTCTAATAAAGCTCATTCTTATTCCTTGAAAGTTTTAAGAAAACTTCTTCTAAGTTTTTCCTGCCATGTTTTTTTATCAATTCTTCAGGGCTACCTTTGTCAATCATAATACCATCTTTCATCATTAGTATTGATCTGCATAATCTTGTTACTTCATTCATATTATGTGATGCTAATAAAATTGAAATTTTTTTTTCTTTTCTATATTTTTCCAAAAAAGTTCTAACATAGTCACCAATTTCTGGATCAAGAGAAGCTGTTGGCTCATCCAATAATAATACAGTAGGATTATTTATTAAGGCTTTTGCTAAACTAACTCTATTTTTTTGCCCTGAAGAAAGTTCTCCAGTTAATTTATTTAATAAATCAGATAATCTTAGTTTTTCAACAAGATATTCAATTCTATTTTTTAAGTCTACAACATTGTATAATTTACCATATACGATTAAGTTTTGTTTTACCGTAAGCTTTTTTGGTAATTCAATATAAGGCGAAATAAAATTTATTTTTTGAAGAATTTCAATTCTATTTTCCTCAATTTTTTTTCCATCTATTAATATTTCACCATTTGAAGGTTTTAGCAAACCAAGCATCATTCCTATAGTTGTTGTTTTTCCAGAACCGTTTGGACCAAGTAGTCCGATAATTTCATTTTCTTTTATGTTAAATGAAATATCTTTTACAGCTTCTATTGAGCCATAATTTTTTTTTAGATTTTTAACTTCTACCAAATTTTCCATTAATATTTTGATGCTCTGATTAATCTGTCATTAATTGTTTCTCCAAATCCTATATTTGGAATTCTTTCTACAGCAATACTTTTAAATTTCGTTTTTTTAATTGTTCGTAATGTTTTATATAAGTTTTTTGCTGCCTCTTTTAGATTTTTACTTTTACTTAAATAATAATAATTTCTAGCAGATAATTTTCTTTTTTTAATTAATATGAACGCTTCATTTTGTTTTGGTTTTTTTACATTTAATCTGATTGGAATTTCAGGAGAATAGTGAACTTTTCCTTGTCCCGGAACTAAGATACTATTTTTTTTCTTAATAATTCGGATATTAGTTTTTAGAAATTTATTTATTTTATTTTTTTCAATTCCACCAAGTCTTAATATTTGTGGTTTATTTATTAAGCTTATTATTGTAGATTCCATACCTATTTTTGATTGACCTCCATCTAGTACAAATTTAATTTTTTTTCCAAACTCATCAATAACATCCTGTTTTGATACAGGACTTATTTTTGTCGAAATATTTGCACTTGGTGCAGCAAGAGGATATTTCAGATTTTTCAACACCTTTCTCGTTAAAGGATGTTTTGGAAATCTTACAGCTAAAGTTTCTTTATTGTTTGAAACATTTTTTGAAATTAAACTATTTTTTTTGAGTTTTAAGATAAATGAAATTGGTCCAGGACAAAATTTTTTATATAATTTGAGAAATTTCTTATTTATAATGCAATCTTTTTTTAGAATATTTAAATTATAATAATGAACAATTAGTGGATTTTTTTTTGGTCTTTTCTTTAATTTAAAAATTTTTGATGTTGCTTTATTTGAGTAGGCATTTCCGGCTAAACCATAGACTGTTTCTGTAGGTATAGCCACACATTCATGATTATTTAAATATTTTATTGCTTTTTTAATATTTGAAAGATTCTTTTTCATATAATATTACCAACTAATATATGAATGAAAAAAATTTGCCAGATGATATTAATTCAAAATCATTAAACGAGTTGACTGAATTAGCCAACAAAATTATTGAAAGTTTGGAGAATGAAAAAGATTTAGAAAGTTCCATTAATGAATACAAAAAATTATTGAAATTAAACAATT
>Ga0208642_1001567_pt1 | contig 10328 bp, 20 predicted proteins | sample ETN02SmetaG_4_FD_185790 | JGI IMG/M metagenome (GOLD analysis project Ga0208642, IMG submission 185790) | Marine microbial and viral communities from oxygen minimum zone, Eastern Pacific Ocean - ETNP2014F10-02SV251 (SPAdes) (version 2) | ecosystem: Environmental > Aquatic > Marine > Oceanic ...
ACAATAGACCACCTCGTAGCAGATGTAAACTATTTTATTTGTATTAATTTTTGTATAAGGAGAGAGCTATGTGGAATACTAAGAAAAATGATAATGACGTAAAGGTTGTGCTACCAGATGGTAGTGAGGATAGGTATGATGAGGTTACTGCTGATGAGGTCAATGAAATAGCCCTAGATGCTGGGCTAGCTTCCTTTGAAGTTAAGGATAAAGATGGCGAACAGCTAGAAGAGAGTGATTTCCCTGTTAAGACAGGGACTATTGTAATATCTGAGTATAATGAGGCGAAGTTAAACCCTAAAGTATGGACTCTAAGCCTGTAATATTTAAGGGGAGGGGTGGCAATCGCTACCTCTCCCTTAACTTTTAATATAAGGAGGCGTAATGGATACTATAAAGTCAGAATTATATAAGCGACAACATGAGTTGAAACTAAAAGTACCATACTCTGTTGCTATTATAGGGCTAGGTGGTGTAGGCTCTTGGGTAGCATGGGGTTTTGGTATGTCAGGTGTACAGGAGATAACTTTAATAGACCACGATAAGATAAGCACAAGCAATTTAAACAGAACACCCTATCGTAAAATAGATATAGGTGAGCCTAAAGTACAAGCTATGTCCGACTTGTTAATAGAGAGGAGAGACATGGCTATCACACCTATTATAGAGAGGGTGGAGAACATACCACTTAGTTATTTTGAACAGATAGAATTAGTGGTTGATTGTAGAGATACATCTATTGCCCTACCTAAAGAAATAAGGGAGAAGGTAAGGATAATAGGAGGGTATAATGGCAATCGCATTACTATCCACATGAATCCCAGACCTAGTAGCATATGGGGTGGTGGTAGTGGTGGCTATACTAGCACGCCATCATCACTGTTGCCTACTTGGACTATTGGATTAATAATTGTTAATTATATTCTTGCTTGTAGACCAAGAACTAAAGAGTACATCAAAACCTTTAGTGTTAATGATTTAATGAAGACTTTATTAGAGATGAAAGTTGAACCTATAATAGAGGAGGTGAAAGTATAATGGTTAGAGACCGCTATCATAGTGATGAAGAGAAGAATAGATTTGAGAGGTCATTATGCACCACTATTAGAACATTAGAAAAACAATACAACTGTGATATATACTTACAAGGTGATGCAGGTATAACTTGGAAATCTAGTATGAAAAGATTTATTAATTGCTTCTCCTCTTGCCTTAGGAATTATAATCCTCCTAGAAGAGAGGGTGTTATGGAGAGGATAAGAATAGACCACTCGTTGCCAAAGGATAATCACTCTGGTATGTATGATATATATGATAGTGTGGATACAAGAAACATGGCTGTTATATATCATGATAGGTATGATAAAACCCTTGGCTATAAGGACACGCTTGGTAATATATGGACTTGTGATTTCTATCATTCTGAAACTAGCCACGCCTATCCATTCCCTGAGCTACATGATATAATAGGACACGCATGGAATGAGAAGCCTATTGATAGGAGTCAGAAAGTGATAGACGATTTAGATAAGGCACTGAAAGATGTATCTTCTGATAAGATAGAACGCATCAAAATAGAGACTAGCTTTAATAAGGAAGCGTATATAGAGCTGATAAAAAGAGAGTTTGAAACGGCTATTGATTTACACTCAAGGATAAGCGAGTCTAAGGTTACCTCTCTAAGTAGGACATTAGAGTCAGAGAGGAAAACTAGCAAGAAGAGAATGTTAGATGCGTGTAACAAATCATTTACTCAAGGCGTGTCCTTGTTAAGAAAAAATAAGGATTGGGAACTACAATCAGATGGTAGATTATATTACAAGAAAGAAATAGTTGTAACACACGCTACAGTTAATGGTAACAGATGGGCTATACCTGTTGAAAACCCACCATATTATTATATTAAAGGGTTGAGTGTGCTTATAGACCCTAGCCCTACTCAGGCTATGGCTAGAGACCATCGCCACCCTAATGTATCTGAATCAGGCTCGGTATGTATAGGTGATTTATATGGTAAACCATTGGCTCAGGTATTAAAAGAGTTACCATCTGCACTGGTATTAGGTGGTCTTAATAGTCCGTTCAATGGGGCAGTAGCATCTCAGCTTATGAAGTATGGATACCAAGAAGATGGTATGCCTGTTAAGGATAAGTTAAAGAAGAACAAGGTATGGGCAAGTAGGAAATAATTTTATAACATTTAATTTAAGGAGACAAGCATGGCTATACAAGTTAAGAAGTGGGATAGTGGGCTAAGAGTTATTGAGCCTGAAGTTTATTTAGCAACAGGACTAGAGGATATATTCGGTGAGGTACAAAGCCAGATAGGCGATAAAGAATTTAGTATATTATTAAAGGGTGATTGGAATGATAAGTGTGATGGGTTCTATGTTCAGAATGATTATCATATACCATTACAAGAGGTGGAAAGTGCATCAGTAGATTATCATAAGTCATATCTTACTGAGAAGTTAAGAGATGAGGCTTATAATAGATATAATAAGGCAGGTCTTAGTGTTAATAAGAGTAAGATTGATGGGGATTTTGTAGTTAGAGAAAACTTGCATCAGCTTAGGAAAGATGGGTACACAGTGATAGCACACTCACACCCATTCCTTAAGGGAGACTCAGGACATTTCTCTAGTGCTGATGATGAGCATATCAATAGCCACTTCCCTTGTAGTATCTTACTTAATGGTGAGGGTGAGGCTGTTATGGCTAGCCTGTTATTCCCTACCCAACACAAGAGTCTCAAAGTAAGAGTGGAGACAGATAAGATAACACAGCTAGAGATAGCTCATAAGGTAGAGGTTACTGGTGTTGATAAGATTAGTAAGCGTACTAATAACATAGTGCAGAATGGCTTTGAATTTAGTCATAATAGAAATGGCAGGAAACTTAAGGATATATTTGAGAGCAACAAACAGAGTCCTGTTAAAGTAGCGGATAGGTATGTACCTAGTCTGCATATGTGGCAGAGTGAGGTGGAGAAAGAGATTAAGTCCTTAGTAGAACAAGGTTATCCTGAGGGTGAGGTTAGGACATGGTATGAAGGATATGAGGAGACATATAAATGATTATACCTGATGATATTTATATAGACTTAAAGAGTTTGAAAAGAGGAGAGATTGTGATAGTTAAGGAACGCCGGATAGATAAGAGGGGCAATCCCTTGACTCATAAGTTTGTAGATTCTGATATTATTATGGATATAGTTAATGATGCTGTTCGTATAGCAGAGGACAAAGCATATCATAAAGGATATATAGAGTGTACTAGGGAGATTGAAAGAGACAAGGGTATATCTATTTCTTATTCTAATATTGAATCTGATAATGAGGAGGACTATTATGTGGACAGCTACATGGCATAGGAAGTTTATTGGCTTTGGTATTTATAGAATCCACTACCCATCACCAATACGCTGTATTATACTGATTGGGTGGTTACAAATTAAAAGGATATTCTAATAGATTTAAAACAGAATGCTAATAGGAGAATGCTGATGAATGATATAGAAAGAATTATAAAGGAAATGCGAGAGGATAGGGATATCTGGAAAAGTATAGCACGGCAACTTTCACTAGAACCTAAGTTTGAAGTATGGGATGCTGATGATGTGGTTGCTGATGATTTAGAATCTTTACTGGTAGTAGTTGAAGGACACGGGTATGTGGTTAAGAGATATGGGTATGGGGAGAATGCTGATGATGTTGATAGTCATGGTGATTATATAACCTAATGAGACAGGGCTAGTAGCTATCGGGCTACTAGCCCCCATATTTATATATTAATATCTACTGGAAACACCATGTTCTGCATTGATAAAGTAACAAAAGCCTCTACGTCTATTTGGTCACGCCTATCATCAGGTGTCTTTAGTCTATCGCCACTGCGTTCTTTATATTTAACGCCAATTTCGTCATAATGTTTCATTAAGTCATGGCACTTAGGACAATGTGGCATTGTATATATATATTTCATTCTTCCCTCCAATCGTTAAAGGTAAATAAATATTCTCTTGGTCTAAAGACCATAGCCTTGCCACCTCTCTTTTTCTTAATCTTACGCCACCCCATAAGTAGTAGCTGACCACCTGCATCTAACCATTTTAATGCCATATCACTAGCCAACATCTTCTTCTTATGTTCAGCAAAACTACTACCACAGGATTGAACACCCCATATCTCATGCTCTTTAATAGCAATGATGTCTATGATACCAAATAAGTCGTGCCTTTGTTTGGTATATTGATTATACCTCTCAACCATACCACACTTAAACCCCCTCCGCCTAAGTTCTTCTAATGTCCTTGAGGTATTTGTCAAAATGGTATCTCCTCCTGTAGTAGCTTAGTCTGCTCACCCTTAGCTGTCTCATGTACTCCTGCCAATAACTTATTATACTCTGGCTCTGTTAACTGATAGGTGATACCCCCTCTTGCCCTATATAAATCCTGACCTGCCTCACACCTGCAACATACATTATAATTAAAAGTAACTCCCTCTACCTCCCTTAATTCTATCTCTTTAGGGAGAGACCATATGTGCCTCTCTAATATTTTCTCCCTATCTTTATCAAATACAAATATCATACCAATAGCACCTATACCTGAGCCATCTTTATTGCAGATAGAACACTCCTTATACTTTTTACCAGTGTTGCCACTACTAATAACCTCACTCATACACGCTGATATCTCCTTGATGCTAGGGAAGAACCCATAGGTAGCACCATGTCTCTCCATCACTAATTCTAGTGTCTTCCTAAATGTCTCAAGTGGTGTAGTGCTATACCTTTCAAATAGCATATCACCCCTAGTCTGAGTGGTATCAGTGTTCATATTTTTGCCATAATTTATACATAGCTTGTTATATAATAATTTAAAATCAAATTCAGTCATATGATACCTCCTATCTATTTGATTTAAAAAATGCATTAGCAAATCCCACCGAACATATAGACCTACGCTCTTGCCTAGTCAGGTGTTCATTACCCTCATAGTGTATCTCCCTTGTCTTAAGCCTGTCAAATTTAGGTAGCTTTCTACTATTAGTCTTGGCTAACTCTATCTCCTCAGGTGTCATAACATCATCAACATTAGTATAGGTCTTAGCCGGCGGATTAAACCACCCCCATATATGAGTGGACTTCTTATAATTATCACCGAACTCCCAAGGGTGATATTCAAATGCAGGTCTACCCAAGAATCTCTTAAGTAATCCATTAGGATTCTCTAGCATCCAGAACTTAAGTGTTGTCTTTTTAGAATACGCACCCTCTAGTATATACTGGCTCTCCCATATAATACGGAGGCACTCCTTTACTAATCGCATACCCTCTTGCATATTCCTAGCCTCACCTGTTGTCTTGGCAAATGAGAAGTCAGTACATGGTGGATTGGCTATAATACCATACACATCATCAGAGCCTGTTACATTCTCTATGCCTATGTCCTTACCTATACACCTGACATCATACCCTGCCTCTCTATAAGGTGTAGAGTCAGAGCCTATATCAGCACATAGATGTAGTATTATCTTGCCATCACCAACTAGGTTCATTCCTACACTCCCTTCCCATCATACAACCATTGCAAGGGCAGTTTATTCTCCTACCTGCCCTTTGTATTCTTTCATTTTCTACTTCTATTTCTATTGCTCTCAGCCTCTCAATATTTCTAGCAAGCCTACGACTACGACCCCTATCTTTTATCATACTTAATACCTCTTCATAATTTACCATCGCTGTTCACCTCCCTCTATATCAATATCCATTACATCTTCCCACCTCTCACCCCTAAGGAATGAGGCAGGGTAAGGAATAAATTGACCACCATCTCGTTGCCAATCTCGGTGAGTCTTAAATTCTTTTATAGCTTTTATTATCTTATCAACAACATCACTCTTCTTCTCTAACCCTAGTTGTACCCACGCCTTACGGCTATCAGGCTTGTTCCTTTTCTTTGGATATGCCTCCCAGAATATATCAAAGTTTGACACGGCTACCCCCCCCCTTTAGAATACGCACCATATTTACAGAGTTAGGTTCATATCTATAATTATTATTATTAGTCTTGCACCTATCACATATCCTATTGGTCTTTGACGTAGACATGAACTGTTCATCACACTTTAAGCAACTCCTATACTCATGTCCAATGTCCACATCAGGCATGAAAGTCTTATCATTATCTATTTTAGATTCGAATATCCCCTTCCTCTGTCTATACCTATTACCTATTGCTATCCACTTGCCTTCTCTCTTTGTCTTTGCATAATATTTAAAGCAATCACTATCAGCAGGTGCATGAACTTTCTGATTGTGTGCATTAGCATACATAGGTAATCCACATGATGAACATATTATAATTTTATTTGCAGGTTGGTACTTTCCGCCTCTTCGCTTGGCACGCTGTTTACCTTGATAGATGTTCAAACACTTCCTTGCTCTATGCCTTAGCTGTCCATGTTTATATGGCACAAACCACTCACCACATGAGTCACACTTTACCTTTGGTATAGGTTTTTTATTCTTATGATAGTTACGACTATAACTTAATAGCTTACAACTCTTAGTGTTGCATATCTTTTGATTCTTAGCTGTAGGCTGAATCATTTTGTGACATGACTCACACTCTATCATTGGTAATGCCTTAGGTTTTTTCATCCCCCCTCCTTGCCTGTTCATATTGACAATGCTCTGCCACTATACAATAGGTAGTACACATATCATTAGTCTCATCTCTCTCTTGTATATAAAAACCCTTACCACCATTCTTCTCTTTGTTAGCCTCTGCATCTTCTCGGCTATCATATAATTTAATAGCACTCTTTCTCCCTGTCTTCATCAGTGCAAACTTTTTCGGTACATGATACCTAGCTTTCTCGCTACACTCAGGCACACAATCTAAGTCTATGAGTTCATTCCAATCAGGGTCACTAACCTGATGATACTTAACCCTCTTTAATAGATAGTCTGCTACCTGCTCTTGTGTATATGCAGGGCATTCAATTAATTCAACAAGAGCATCGCCCCTCTTAGCATAGGCATCCCGATACCATACACAAAATTGCATAACATCAACTGGCTTATTATGTTGTATTAACATATGTGCATAGATATTAATTTGTTTCTGCCATTCCTCAGGTACACCATCCTTAGTTTTATACTTAGCTGTATATTTATAATCAATAAGTTTATTAGACTTCAGCTTTATATAATAATCTGGCTCGCCTGATACTATCCACCCACCAACATCAATAAATAATCTTTGTTCAGAATAACTATTTTTATCCCCATCCATCATACACAATGCATCATGTAACACACTACCAATCATCCTATGTTGATAGTCAGCTATGTCCTCAACCAACTCCTCAGCGTACTCTCGTTTGAGAATACGCTGAAGTGGCTCGCCTATTAACTCTGTTGTAGATATATCACACTCACCCTTATCATAGGCATTGTTGATTGTTTCACACAACTGTAACACAGGAGTTGGCAACCCTTTACTATTTATAAAGGTTGTCATTTAATCCCCTTTCTATGCCGGTATAGCATCATGTTCTTTTATTCTAATACAATCAATCTCTTCACCCTTATAGGATGTGACTGATTTAATTAATACTATCTGCTTATCTGCCCAGTCTAGAGTCTCAGTGCCATGTATAGAAGCTATCTTCTTGGTGTTAGTTTTATTAAGCACCAACCCCTTATCATAGTCAGTAAAACTTAGCACAGGTAACTCATCTTTGCCCTCTCCTACTTCTTCAATAGATATCTTATCCATTGTTACTACCCTTGACTGGTCTATATCTGCTGATGATACATATTTACTTGGAAACATATCGCCTGTCCTCATATTATCCCCCTGTTATAGAAATTATTTTTAATACTAAATGTCCTATTACTGCTGATGCAAGTACCCACATTGCAATATTCTCAGATACAATATGATTTAATAACTTACGCTCATACACATCTCTCTTCTTCATAAGGTCTTTACGCTCTAGGTCACGCTCTACCCTTTCCATTCTCTCCTCATATGTAGGCTCAAACTTATTTACAATCTCTACTAGCATTGCCCTGTTCTTCGTTATCCACATATACTTAATCACCCCCTTTCCAATATTGTTTTTCACCATAACTTTTAACACCATCCCTCATCATCACATACAACCCAACCGATACACCCTTGTCCTCATATGGTATCACACTATAGCCTCGCCCTTCCCATAACCCCTTTCTCTTCTTAACCTTATCATATCCCCCCTTACTTGGTATAAATACTTCAGTAAAATCTATATTCTCTGCTATGTATTTCCACTGTTCTTTACTAAAGCCATACATTACTCACCTCCTTTCTGTCAATTTTGTCGCATTTTACCACATTCGCCCAGATTTGTCAAGAAAAAAATTTTCCCTCAACCTTTTTTCACGCCTCAACCCAATGGGAAACAAGGACTTGTGACTTGAAAGTTTTTTTTGAAAGCTGAATCTTTGAAGTTTCTCTTGACTTTCGGTGAAATCTGTGATATGGTCTTCTCGTTGTGTGGGGGTGAAAACAAGGCACAACTGAAACTCAACTTGTTCCAGATGCTGAAAGCCTTATGTACTGCTCGTGCTATTCGTTAGTACGGTGGGGGGTAAGGGGGGTTTGCCTCTCTCCTTATCCCTGCTGTGCTGACTTTATTAATATTAACTTTACTTTAAGTTAAAACATCTGTAACTTATATGGATAATATAATCTTATTCAAAGAGTCAAGTTACAATAAAGATTTGATTAGTATTCATCTGTTACAGATGCACCATTAAGCCTGACCATAAGTAATTCCTGATTCAAATAGATATTAAATGTACTAAGTACAACTATTAGCTGAATAAGCACTGACAGGGTTTTGTGGTTGGGCTTTTATTTTTCTACCTTATAGAGAGGGGGTGAATCATGGTTGAATTAATAAAATTAAAAGCACCAGAAAAAAGTAGAACATATTATTATTCAGATGGGACAGTGGAAACTATATATGACATTACACATTTTGGGACTACAAAGACTACTCATAGGTTAAAATCATCTAATGGATTATTACATATAGTTGCTAGTGGATGGCGAAGAATAGAAATTGATGCAGATTATTTTACCTTATAGAGAGGGAGAGGCAAATGGCAAGACGAGATAAGCATAGGATATTAGTCTTTGGTTGTACCCATTTTCCATATGAAGAACCTAATTTTTTAGAGTTTACAAAAGAAATACAAGATGAATATGGGTGTGGTACTGTAGTACATCTAGGTGACATAGTAAATAATGGTCAGATAGGGTATCACGAAAGTGAGCCTGACTTGCGTTCACCTAGTGATGAATATAAACAAGCTCTGGTTAGTATGAAGAAGTGGTATAAGGCATACCCTAAGATGTATCTTACTTGGGGCAACCATGACCTCTTACCTCAGCGTAAGGGTAAGACGGCAGGGTTACCTTCATATCATATCAAATCCTTTAGGGAGGCATGGGGATTACCGAGAGGGTGGAGAGATGGTTTTCGTTTTATTATTGACAATGTGGTGTATGAGCATGGTACTGGTAGGAGTGGTAAGTATGCTGCCATCAATCTTGCTATTGCTAGTAGGATGTCTAGTGCTATGGCACACTTACATTCTAACTTTTCGGTAATATGGAACGCATCACATAAGGATTGTATTTTTGGGTTAGCAGCAGGGAGTGGTGTAGATAACAATGCATACGAGGCAGCCGTAGCTTTTAGCTATGGTAGGAACTATATTAATAAACCTATTGTTGGGTGTAGTGTGGTAGAGAATGGGGAAGACCCTATTAATATCCGAATGAGATTATAAGGAGAGGCAATGAAAGATTATGAAATAGTAATGAGAATTAAGATTATATATACAGGTGATGATATACCAGATGATGCATTCGTCATCTCGCCTATCAAGAACGCAATTAAAAGAATAGTTAAACCGCTCAGGGCTACACACGAACTAACAGTAATGAGTGACAAAGTTGAGGCATTAGAGGAGGAAGAATCTATAATATAATATAAGCAGGTAAGACGGTTAGTATTATCAGGCTCTGTGTACACGCAATAGCAAAACCACATCGAGGAAACATACTTCTGGTATCATTATAATGCGATGTTGTTTGCCCTAACCGTCTCACTTCACGCCCAATTTATTCTCTTCTCTAATCATTATAATTACTTCTCTCATAAAATCAGTACTTATTATTGATGGTATTCTCTTTACATCTTCAAGTAGACGTTTCTTATCTTCTTTAGATGCGTTCCGTATCTTGTTCACAAAGTTAT
>Ga0208642_1001569_pt1 | contig 10325 bp, 11 predicted proteins | sample ETN02SmetaG_4_FD_185790 | JGI IMG/M metagenome (GOLD analysis project Ga0208642, IMG submission 185790) | Marine microbial and viral communities from oxygen minimum zone, Eastern Pacific Ocean - ETNP2014F10-02SV251 (SPAdes) (version 2) | ecosystem: Environmental > Aquatic > Marine > Oceanic ...
GAGGCCTCGTCCTGTTGCATTTAATAGAGGAAGTAAACCAAAGCCTACTCCATTATAGATCATTGCGTTTCTCATGGCTTTGGTAGCGTGATAAATTTCCTGTTCAACAGGAGGAAGTTTGTCTACGACATTATCGCTGACTGCCGCTAAATCTTCTTGAGCCGCTCCTCCGATATCGGTAGCTGCTTCGGCCATACCATAAAGAAGGGAACCTGTACCGGCGCCCCCCATTCCTAACAGTTGTGATTTTAATTCTGTTTGAAGTAATTGAGTGGGAAGCATATGAGCTTTAGCTTGAACTCTTCCCATTCCAGGTATCAGTTTACTTACTCCTGGGGTTCCATACTTTAATTGTTGTAAGGCTGCTTTACCAAAATTATAGGCACGTTTTGCAACTGCGGCTACTCTTCCTAGAATTCCTATAGTTTTTCCCGCAGGCCCCACTTTGCTTGCTAGTTTTGAAAATTTACCAAAATTATTAGTTGCTGCTCGAATACTATAGTCTGCACGGCCTCCTTCTCCAATCATTTGGCTTATAATTTTTTTAGAGTCTAAGAGATAGGGAATAACATTTCCTGTTACGTCTCCAACCATTTCAAAATCAGAACGTTGAATGCCTTCGGGATAAGGACTTCCAAGAAAAGGTATGTTAAGAGCCCCCTTGGTTGCCTCTTGAAAAGGTCTTAGTTGTTTTTTCTTTTCGGCTGCTAGTGTATCAGCAGCTCCTCCTTGTTCGTGTTGGAGTTCAGACACACTGTCATAACCTTTTAAAAGTCCATGTTTAAAAGCGTTATTCAATGCTTGTAATTGTTTTCTATTTAATTTAGAAGTATCAAGCGCTTTCTGATCTAAAGCTTTTTGTAGTTGTTTAATATCTGCCATTATGCTCCAACAAAGCCTCCTTCTTTTAATGCTGCCGGAATCTGAATACTTTCTAGTACATTAATTGTTTGATCCAAAGGCACTTTACCTTCTTCTGCTAAATTCCACTCCCTGATTCTTTGTACACTATTAAAGCTTAGTAGATAATCGTTAGTTCCTCCTAATTCTTGATAGTTTCGAGCTTCCTTATCAAAGTTTCCTTGAAGTTCATCTTTAAGGGCTCTCATTTGAGAATTAACGCCTGCTGCACTAAATCTTCTTTTTAAAGAGAAGAAGGATAATACAGAAGTATTCTTTTCTGCATTTTCAATATCCCACCGTGTTAAGCGGTCTTCAGATTTATTAGCATTCGCAATAATGTATTTTAAACGATTTTCGATCAAAGCCGCTTTGGTTAATTGATCTAATTCTTCTGTGCTTACTTGTGCTCCAAACCAACCTCTATTAGCATCTTGTGCATTTTTTATATCCTTCGCATCTTCTTGTTGAAGATGTTGAACGGCCCAGTCATATTGACGTATTTCTCTTTCCTTTCCATCTTCATCTATTATTGTTGTCATTTTTGGTCTTCCTTCTCTGTCTGTGAACAGCGAAGGATCAAGAATCTCATTGTCTACATATTTAGATATATTGTCGGCGCCTTGAGTATATTTGTTTTGCATTCCTGACCACGTGTTGGATTCTGAAATCCAGTCAGATGCCAATAATCTTGCCCAACCTGTAACTCCTTTTAAACCATCATCCATATCGAAAAGAATGTGGTTAACATAGTCGAGTCCAATCGCCATACTACTTAATTTTGATCGGGATTTTTGTAATTGGGCGCCTGTTCCTTTGGCTTCTCTTATTCCTGCTCCTTGTAGAAGTTCATAAGTTTGATCCGTTCCCATTTCGTAAATAAGTCCAGCGTCATCGTCATATTGGCCTGTTACTACTTTCTGGCCATAAAGAGATCCTCTAGAATCAGCTGTAGCAGGATCTTTAACTAAAAAGGTTTTAAGTTGTCCTTTTAATTTAATGCCTCCTCCTTCGGCTGCTTTTGCTTCTTCTTGTTTCATTTTAAGAAAAGACATTGCTAACTCATTATCTCTACCTTTTTGAGCATTGCTTAAAGCGAGTGCTGTATCAGCCGTTGGTCCCATCGCTTTACCTGTAACATCAAGAAATCCTTTTAAACCTTTGTGTGGAGTTGTGCCCGACATCATTCCTGAAGCCAGTTTCATTAAAATTAAATCTCGATCATTACCATAAGCTCCTGTTAGATCAGTGATGGATTTTCTAAATTCTAAAAATTCTTTTTTAGTTTTCATATCGGAATTATCAAATTCCTTTTTTAAAGCGCCTGCTTCAGCTTTAGCATTTTCTTCTTTTTGAGCTGCTAGAAGTTTTGCTTCTTCAGGATTAACGGGACTACCTGACTTAGGTACAGTACCTTCTGCTTCAAAAGTACTAGCCGCGCCTTCTTCTTTAGTTTCTTGTTTGCCTTCTTGTTTTTTACCTTTATTTTCATCGATCCAAATTCCTATAGCTTTGTTTGCTTCGTCTATTGTTGGGTTTGCTTTATCTTTTGCAATTTTATGGATTTTATTGTTAATTTCATTTAGTTGCTTTTCACTAACTCCTGTTAAATCATATTTTAGAGCTTGTGCGTCTTCTCCTTCAAACGCAAGAGCTCCAGCAGCGCCTCCCAACATTAATTTACCAGAGTGTGCTCCTAGATATGGAGTTCTTTCATAAGCCGCCGCTCTTTTAGTAGCTTTTTTAAAAGACCCAATTCCTCTTCTAGATCCTTCTTTTACATTTTTTGCCGCTTGTCCTCTTTTAAATAAGCGATAGCCTCTCATTCCTATACCACCGCCCCATAGAGCGCCCCCAATTTCCATGCCTGCTGATCCATACTTGCCTTGTTTGAAACTATCAATGCCTCTTGTGGCACCTTCCCATCCTAGATAACCACCACCGAGTACTTTAGCACCACCTGCTATTTTAGCGGCTGTTGGATATTTTCTTACGGCTTGTTTTACGCCTCTAACTGTTTTAGGAATTCCAGTATAAGGCCAAGCTTTTTTGGCTGCCCAAGGAACTCCAGTTTTTTGAAAGATTTTTTTCCCCGCCATTGCAGCCACACCACCCGCAATTCTAGCTTTTTTCCAAGGATTAGCTAACATTGCAGTATTGTACATTCGTCCTTTATTGAAATCCCAAAGATGTCTTGTAGGGTATTTTTGCCAACCCTTTTTGAATGCTGCACCAGATCTATACCAAGCATCTCCTCCTTCTTGTAATTTAGGAATCTTGTTATGGATAATTTGAGCTTGATGCCTAAACAGTTTGCGGTTTAAGACGGGATCATTCATAAAATCTCCTATTGTCTTTGTTGGCCTGGATATACGTTTACATTACTCTGCGGTCTATTTGCCATATTATAGGCAGCATAAGCCCCAATACCTGTTCCGACTGCTTGAGAAAACGGATTAGTTCCGGGAGCCGTGGTTGCTGTAACAGCACTTTGGCCTGTTGGTAGATTGGTCATAAGACCTTTCATAAATTCTAGTCTTTGATAAGGTTCGTATTGTCTTTGTAGTGTCGTCGAACGTTGAGCGTCTAAAGCCTGTTGGCCTAATTGTCTTTGAACGCCTCCCGCTTGCAATAAACTTTGAATATCTCCTTGTTGCATCGCTTGTTGGGTTTGGCCTAAGCCTCCATAAGCTTGTGCTTGGCCCGCATAACCTTGGGCTGCTTGTAATCCTGTTTGCGCTCCTAATTGTTGTTGTCGTTGGTAGGCTCCTAAAGCTTGTGAAAAACCACCCGCTTGAGAAAGTCCAACCTGATTCAGTCGTGCTCGTTCCAGTTCAGCTTCAGCCACACCTTGTCGAGCTCCACCAAAAGCACCTGACTGTACAGCCTGAGCACCCAGTTGATTTTTTCCTATCTGAGCTTGTCGATTAATTTCATCCGTCACATAAGACTGATAAGGATTCATATAAGGAGCTAGACCCGCAGTTGTTGGAGTTTGTGCTGCTAAATTTTGAGCTCCTGACAAAGCAGTTGCTCCAGTCCCCAAAGCACCTAATCCACTCGTTACAGCTCCTGCACCTACACCGGTCGTTCCTGCCGCCGTGAATCCTGCCTGTTGTAAAGGAGGAGGACCTGCTACTTGATAAGCGGGTAATTGAACGGGTGATTGAGCAAGTTTTAAGGCTTGATCGTAAAGGCTTAGTTTTCGTGCTTCAACTTCTGGAGCTTCTCTGGCTATGGAAACTTGTGTTCCGCTAGTGGCTCCGCCACCGCCGCCGCCGCCGCTAGAACCGCCTCCGCCGAATATAAAACTCATATTAAATCCTTTTGATATAAATAACGTTTAACTTTCCAGCCGAAAGGTTCTAAAAAGTTTTTCCAACCTGGTCGTGCTAGAACAGCTACGCGTTTACATCCATTGTCTTTTCCTAATTTTTCTATCATTTTTGCCGCTTCTTTTTGCCAAAGTTCTCTTTTTTCTCCTCTTAGTAAAATAACTTCGACTTGTTTAAATTTAGGTAATCCTAAAATTCTGGTAATAAAACAACCAAACACTTTATGTTTTTCCCCATCATCGGATCCAAACATCATAAAGAGCTGATATTCCCCTGTTGCAATAAAGTTTCGCATTCGATCAACATCCATAGGATTTCCGTCAAATTGTAATCCTTCGGCGATCATGAAGTGAACAAGGGGCCAGTATTGATCCAGTTCTTTAGGCTTAATCCATAAAATTTCTACTCCTTGTTTAATGCTCGGTTTTTTTGCTAGCATTTAATAAATCAAATATTCTTTTAAATTTAGATTGTTGGCTATAAAAAAAGGCTGCTCCTTTTTTTCTCATTTCTTCTTGCGAGGAAGGCGAAGCTCCTTCAATAAGGCCAGCTCCTAAAATAGCATCCGATCTAGAAACAAATTCACCGTCAGCTAATTGAGCTAAAATGGTATCTTCATTTTTGTCTCCGCTACCGGTACCATCGGCAACCTGACCGTGAGCCCTGACATAATTATTAGTATCTTTTTCATCGTGATCTATTTTGGAAGGAAGATAGCTGACTCCTCCCGTTGCGAATTTTTGAATGGGAAGGGATGCTAGACCCCCTTGACTATACTGATAGATATCATCTGTTTGAGGTCCCCCGTAATACATAATATTAGAAGGAGTGTATTGGAAGGAATCACTTAATCCTGATGTTTTTGCTGATTGTTCAGCGTAAGCCTTTTTGTAATCTTCTTCTGTGAATGGTGGCTCTGGCATGTCTTCGTCGCCTTCCATTAAAGTAGCTAGACCTAATCCAGCTCCTATTTGAGCTCCTTTACTCCAGCCTAAGAATCCTGATCCTTTTGTTTTAGTTGCTGCGTCTGGAGCCGTACCCCACATACCACTAAGAGTTCCTCCTACGGGAGTACTTGCGAACTGTCCGCCAGTACCCAGCTGAGCCGCCTGAGCTCCACCTATATAATTTCCGCCTTGAAAAGCACCCCCCATCATTGCTTCATTACCATAAGCTGACATTCCAGGCATATTCATCATTCCACCTATTTGACCAATACCCCCTACAATGAGAGCATCTCGAAAGGAACGTTTTGTGGATTTTCCTCGTAATTTCTGTACGCCAAATGTGGCTAATGCTAATGTTACTGGATCCATAATAAATACTTAAGTAATTATCATTTTAACTGTATATGCGTGTCTTATCAATACTGTAGGGATTAAGGGCTATGGGAGATAGTGGGATAAAAAGTTTGACTTCTCTAAAATTAAGAGCTCTTTTTTTCGCCTTTTTCAGCAGGAATCGTTGCGGAAGTGGTTTTGATGAATTCTTGAAGAAGTTTTCCGCGATACAGTTTTTCGCCTACATGAGAGATTTCTTCATCAGCTAAGGCATATATTTTACCTCCAATATCAGTCCAGAGCTTACAGAAGTTAAAGTCTTCTCCTAAATACTGTTTAGTATCTACATTGTAGTAGGTATCAAAAAAATTATAATAATTAGGACGCTCTACCATCTTACCATTTACCAGTGTTTCTTGTTTCACCGTCAGCTGAGGATAAGCTTCAATTAATTTATCTAAAGCACTACGTTTAATCATCATACAGCCTGCGGGTCCCCTGTCCACTTGAATAAAGCCATTATCCATGGGAATTTCATTAACGTTAGGGAGGTGTACGGGAAACATATAGCCTTTGGTATCGGGATGATCACTCGGTCTTCTAACATCATCTTTCCTAAACTTGTTGGCATCCACTGTCTTCATCGGGTATACAATCAAAGATACTTCATAAGGGCATTCATAAAGTCTAAAAATAGAACGAACTGAGAAGGCAACATCAGCATCAATAAAACACATTTGATGAGCTGTAGAATCTAGAAAAGTAGCAACACATAAATTTCGTCCTTGGGTGACTAGACTACTCTTCATAAGTTGAAAAGTAATATTAGTATTATTAAGCAAGCATTCTTTTTGAAGATCCAGAGAAGACTTCATATAATGTAAACAAACTTCTGAATGAACAGGAGTGCATACCATTAATCCTTTAGATTTTTTAAGGGCCGCTAGCTTTTCAGCTTTCTTTTCTTCAGAGGTTTTTTTGTTTTCGTCTGGCATAAATAGCTCCTCTTAGAAAGCGGTTCCAAAAGGCCCCAATTACTTTCCAATCGTAATAGTTCTTATAGTATTGCTGTTGAAATTTCAAGTTATGACTTGGGTCCCCAGCACTCAAAATTGTCTTAGCATTCTTGATGGTTTCAGCAGTCTGGGCAGCTAAATATTTTTTGTTAGCAGAATAAGGTATATAAATAGGAAATTCACCGCAGGTTTCAGGAATAGCCCCGAGATTCGTGGTGATAAGCAGACAGCCTGCTGCTAAAGCCTCCATAGCTGAAATACAAAAAGTTTCTTCAAAGGTAGAAGGATGAACGCTCGCATCATAGTCTTTTAATTTTCCCACTAGCTCATCGTGGCGACAGTAGCCTTTATAGTTTACATTTTTTAAATCTCGTGCCCGTTCGTAGAGCTTAAGAAATTTGGACTCATTATCTCGATGAAATTCATCTCCATAAATAATGGTACTGGAATAAACATCTAAAATAATATCTTTTTCTTCTTGAATAAGTTCCATAGCATCTAAAAGAACATCTAATCCCCGCCACGGAGTAGAAAAATAAACTAATTTTAAAGGAGCTTTGTAGGTAAAATCTGTTTTAATTTTAAGCTCGTTATAATCAATTCCATTTTTGATAGTAAGGGCCCGTGTGTCAGGAATATTAAAAAAATATCTAAATTTTTCATAGGACCAGTGAGAATTGAAAACATACCAATCGTATTTTTTATGATTTTCTTTTTTATTAAACCAAGGAGCAACATTGGGTTGATCGTATGAATTTTTAATCCATAGAATATTAGGACGTAAAGGATGAAGGGGTTCTTTTTCAGGAACTGAAGTAGTAATTTGAACGAGGTCTAGAAGATTTCGATTGCCATACTTACGAAGGTAATCGAATTGAATTTCGGTTCCTCCATAAGGTTGCATTAATTAGTTTTACCAAATACCTCTAAAGATGCAACGGTTATTTCTAAATCTTGTCTAAAATCTTCCGTAGTGGTATCGGTTGCAGGATCTGCAACATCAGCATCAAATTCTGCTTTGGATGCATAGATTTTACCAGTACGTTTATTTTTAACAATTTCTTTGGCTTTTGCTGGTACTATGTTAGGGTCTGCCATTATGCGGTTCCTTGATCTCCTGTTATTAAAGCGTAGGAAACTAATCCTTTAATGACATTAGCACTTCCTGCTTTAATTTTCAAGGCATCTTGTTCTTCTAAAACCACAGGTCCTTTAGCGAGATTCTGGGTGGTTAGAGTGGTCATTTGAATCGTTCCCATTTGTGTAGTTGCGGTCGCAGAATAATCAAAGACAGCTGAATTTACTGTCACGGTACCCGTGCTGGTGTTTTCTGCTTGAATATTTTGTAAAATAGCTCGAGAGCTTTGGTCGAGTGTTAATACCGTGGTCATAACAGCGGTTGTTAAATCAAAAGTTTGGTTTTTATATTGTATTGCCATTAGGTTCCTTGTCCTCGCGAAGGTTTACGGCACGGGACGCGCTTGGAGTAGTTCTTCGCGTGTCTGCCAGGCCTTTTTCGAGGGGTGCGTTTAACATGTGTGTATTCATAGTGTAATTTAGCCATAGTTCATATTGAACCATTGAAAAGCTTGTGTATCATTTTCAATCGTTCGTTGATACGAAGTATTAAGTTCTGTTTTAAGCTCTTCTAATTTAAACTTTATCATACGTTGATTAGAAGCTTCATATTCATCGGTCGGTTCTTGAAAGGTTACTGTAACTTTAGCCATTATCTTCTTCCATCTGGTTGAATGTCCGCTCTAAAAGTTCCAAAGCGCCAGGTTTCATTCACGGCATCGTTTTCTACTTTTAAATTAATAAGTCGAGCTCGTGCTCGTACATCCACTTTAGTGGTTGCAGAGGTGATAGATATAGGACTCAATCCTGAAGCCGTTTCACTACTAGCGGGATAATCTTTTAAGTTCAAAGAAAGTTTTGCTGTACCTGTTAAAACTTTGAAGTCAGGAATGAATCTTCTAATTTTCATAATATATTCTCCATCTCCATCTACATCTAAATCAAAATCTCCTGATTGTATATACGCTGCAATAGCAGTAGAGGTTCCAGCGGAATCTACAGCATTACTTCCTTTTTCCTGAGCATACATTTTAGTAATCCCTTCTGTATTTCCATAAACTAAAGGAGTATTAGAGACATTCGAAGAGGTTAAGTATTCTATAGCATAAGGATTAGGTTGAACATCTGAATCAATCCAGCCTGTGCGTGCTAAACTTCCTGTCGTCCAAACGCCCCCTGGAATTCCGGCACTTTCAGCAAAATTATAGGAAGTATAGCGGTCAATGACACTACTAGCTGCTGTAGGATAGAACCAAGTAATTTCACTATATAAGTTGTTAACACCTGCAGCTACAATTTGACCTGAAGTATAATTAATATCATCAAAAATATAATCCTCGACGTTACATGATAGATTCTTAACGGTACCGTCGAACATAAAGAAGCCTCCGGCATCTCCCATCCAGAAGACCCGTCCATTAGCGAACGCGGCGGCGTTGTGACCAATACATCCACAGTTCGTGCCTACTTGCCTGATAGAGAAAGTAAAAGGAGGTCCTACAAATTGCATCACATAGGCAGCTTTATCGGTTAAAACAAATATATAATCTCGGCCTTGAATAGCGGTTCTAATTTCTGAACCTGAAGAAAGTCTCATCGTTCCCGCTGTATTAATGGATGTGGGAATCCAATCATTTTTGTCTTCCTGATCAGAAAATCTTATAAACATTTTATCTTGGGTAGTGTTCGTACCAATAGTAGTTTCTGTGCCAAATAAAATAACGTGTCTGTCTTTTTCAGAAACAAGCATGGTTTCCGAAGCGGTTGGGGCACTCGTGACAAGGGTTGCTCGTGTAGCAATTGATGTCGGAACGTCTACATTTTCAGGATCCCATTTAAAAGTGGCTCCTCCCCTAATAGTAGCTAATAGTAAAGATCCAAAATTATCCAACTGCCATTGTCCTGGCTGTAGAATAACTGAAGTAGATGTTGAAGCATCCCCCCAGCCTCCATTACCCCAAGTGGAAGTACCCCAACCATAGCCGTAAGTTTGAGTTGCATTTCCAATTCGATAATAAGGTTTGACTGTCATACTCCCTCCTGCAGTTAATCCTGTTCCTGTTTCTGTAGAAGGTAGTTTAATAGTGACGGTTGTTCCAGTAGGTGTTGTAAGGACTTCAAATTTTTTATCTTCTAAAGCGGCTGCTGTAATGGAAGTACCTGGTGATCCAGGCATCGTAACGCCATCTAGCATCATAATCATGCCCGCGTCTAAATTAGGAGCGCTACTAAAATTTAAAGTGGCTGCAGTTGAGCCATTGCTGGTATCTATTGTTACTCCCGATTGATCCAGTGATGAATCCAAAGGGGTAATGTCATGAAATTCGCCTTCAAACCAAACGGCTAAAATTTTATTGGTGCCTACGGCGATCCAGCGATTACCTTGAGTATCAAACCAGCCGAATATCTTTCGACCCGCACCTGGCAAAATATTAGTTTGAGTTTCTTCCCAGCCTCCAATTTTTTCAGGCATCCCATAACGAAAACGGGTATAATCGCCCCCAATCCAACCAGCTTCTACGCCAGAAGGAGTTAATTGTTTATTAAAGCCTGGTCTGAAATTCACTTTTCTAAGCATATTATGATTTTAATATATAATAGGCCTCGTGTATAGATTATCTATTCGGTTATTTGTCTGGAGCAACTGTATCTTGTACTCCTACTACAAAAAAAATCTAACCAGTCTTTAACAATTTTGGCTGGAGTATCTAATTGCT
>Ga0208642_1001571_pt1 | contig 10311 bp, 10 predicted proteins | sample ETN02SmetaG_4_FD_185790 | JGI IMG/M metagenome (GOLD analysis project Ga0208642, IMG submission 185790) | Marine microbial and viral communities from oxygen minimum zone, Eastern Pacific Ocean - ETNP2014F10-02SV251 (SPAdes) (version 2) | ecosystem: Environmental > Aquatic > Marine > Oceanic ...
AAAAATGGAAGGCTCCACATATACGTAAGGCAGGACAAATATAAAGGTGAGTTGAAATCTCACAATTGGGTAGGAAGAACTTATATAAATGGCAAGCAGAAAATCATTTCATCTGGAACAACAAATTTAGAGGAAGCCATACCTATTTTAGAAAAATGGTATGATGATTTGCAGGTTTCATCTGAACAAAAAGATTTATCGTCAATTGAAAACAAGACCCCCAAAATAGAGGAACCTCCATCCAACGTGGAAGAACCCCCGCCCACAGTTGTTGAGGCAAAGGCTTCTCAACCAACAACAAATGAAACTTCAGTAAAGACGGAAACTTATTCTAATCAAGCACAAGCAACAAAGGTTACTCCACCTCCTCAAAATCCACAAGAATCTGCCCAGGCAACAAAATCAAGTTCAAGTATCTTTGAAAAATTGAAAAATATAAAAATTTCAAAACCTAGTTTTGGTAAAAAAAATACTACACCCGGGGAATCTAAAATAAAAAAGACAAGTAAATTTGCACAAAACTTACAAAGTTTTTTCAAGTCTAAAGTTAGTAAAATGAGTGTAGCTGGTGAAGAAATAGTAGGAGTGGACATTACAAGTCAAGCTGTTCGCGTTGCGCAAGCTAGTAAGGATAAAAATGAAAAATGGATCTTAGACAAATTTTCATATCGTTTACTTGATCAAGAAAAGGTTAGTGAAAATTTAATAGAGCATAAAGACTATTTATCAGAAGAAATTAAATTGACTTTGGCTAATGCAAAGGTCACATCCACCAATGTTGCTCTTTCAATTCCCGTTACTAGTGCCATTATTAAGGTTGTAACAAGCCCTCTTATGACAGAGGAGGAGCTAATAAAAGCTATCGAAACAGATTCTCTTTGGGAAAACCTAGTCCAATTAGCTGAAAATCTTAATGATTATTCTGTTTTCCATCAAGTGATTAACCGAAATTCAAAAAATAATACTATGGATATTCTTTTCGTTGCATCTAAACTTTCCGACGTAAATGCTTTTTCTTCAATTGTTAAAAAGGCGAATCTTAACCCAGTTATTATGGATGTAAGATGTTTTACTTTAAAAAATGCATTCGACAATCTTTCTTTAGGTTCTGCAAATAAAACAAGTTCCGCAATTATGGAATTTGGAGCTGAAGAAAATTATTTTATGATTATTCATAACAATATTCCTATTATTACAGATATTTTTTTAAGATCCCCAGAAAAACAAAGCATAATAAATGCTAATCCTAACCAAGAAGGTGACGAATCCCGAAATGTTATTAGGCGATATGCGATGCAAATCAAACAAGCTATTAGCGAATATGAGAATAAATATGAATCTAAAATTACTACAATAAATGTTGTTAGTAATTTAAAAAATATCAGAGATCTAATGCCTTTATTTACAAAAAATTTACTCAATACAAGGTTTAAAATTTTTGATCCTCTGTCAACAATGACGGTTCCGGCATATAACAGAGAAAAAACTAACCTTGATAACCGCTCGCCTATAACTTCGGTGCTAGGATTAGCTTTTCGTAAATTAGATGTTTTTGGTTACTATAAATTTGTTACTGCTGTAAAAAATATCAATTTATTGCCTAATCGTGACGCAGTTAGACAACAAAATAAAATCAAGTTTCTATCTGGTTTTGCTCTTAAAGGATTGGCCGGAGCCATAGCAGGAATCTATTTAATATTGATTTGTCTGTCTTATTTTAACTATCATTCAAATAAAGAAAAACTTTTAGCATTTGATCAAGTCCAAAGTGAATTTGACGGAGTGAATGCAAGATATTCTAAGTTGATGAAGCAAAAAAGAGAAATGGAGACGGCTTTAAGACTTGGAAAAAAAGTAGGCTCAAATCAAGTACAATCATATCGTGCCTTAGCTCAAATTACACGAAGCGTTCCAGCGCGAGTTCTATTTTCAAAATTAGAATTTGATGGATCAGCAAATATTACTATCCAAGGCTCTGCATTTTCTGATCAAGACATATTAAATTTTATTAGCAACCTAAATGCAAAATCACTTGTTGAGCAAGCATCATTAGTTGATATGAATGTTACAACAACAGAGACAACAGGATCATCTTCAAACAAAAAAGGATTTACAATACTATGTAAATTAAAAGGAGTATAATGGATTTAGCTGCCTTAAAAAATTTGGATGTAAAAGATCTTTTAGAAAAAATAAAAAGTGGTGGCGGGGCAGGTCTTTTAAAAGACAAAAAAACGTTAATTAAATTTGGATCAGTAGCTGGAGCCATATTAATTTTTTTAATTGTTTATTATGCTTTTATCTCACCTGTCATTACTGCTCAAAAGGAGAAGATTAATATAATGGACGACAATCAGAATAAAATTGAAGAGTACTCGGGCAATATCAATGCTCTTGAAGCTAAAGTAAAAGAGCTTGAACCGAGATATAAAAAAAGTAGCAACTTTTTTCACAGTAAAAAAGAAGTTGAGGATCTTTATCAAAACATAAGCAATTTTGCTATGACAAATGGTTTAAGTATTATCAATATTAAGAAAGGAGAGCCTGTAGCAGTTGGAGGTAATGAAAATACACAAAATGAACAAACTGAAAACTCTCAAGAAAATACAGGAGCCCAAGCCTTGTATTATAAAATTCCAGTTAATTACAAGATTCAAGGCAATTATCTTGGCTATTTAAAATTTAGGAGAGCATTATCAAAATCTAGTAAAGTGATTAATTATGATAAAGAAATAATAACTGTTGATGCAAAGTCTAGAACAATAATGTCGGAAGGCACTATTTCAATTGTAGGATTACCTAATGAATATAAAAAATAAAAAAAATCGAATTATTTTTGCAATAATTTTCTTGTTGCAGCTATCTTTTTTACCAAATGTTTATGCCGAAGAGGTCAAGGACACTGAAGAGGAAGAACTGCCCGCAATAGACCCATTTGCTGGAGGGACAGGAGCAACTGTGAGTGGAGACGCTACCACAGGATCAGGAGTTAGCAGTTCGGTTATTAATAATATGAAATTAGTTGGAATCATTTCTGGAGCACATAAAAAACTTGCTGTTTTATCTATGCCTGATGGACGCGCACTAACATTTGAAGAAGATGAATTTATTTCAGATGATATTCAGGTGCTCGATATTTACAACGATTTAATTGTCGTTAGGATAAACTCTAAAGAAGAATTTGAAATTTATATGAATAATAAAATAAGACCCAGAGAAGGAAATTAAGTTATGAAAAAAATTTTAAAAATTATTTTATTATTTTTTATAATGAGTTTAATTGCTTCTTGCACCACTACAAAAGGCAAAAAATCTGTTCACGGTCAAGAACCATTAATAAAAGTATCGGACGTTGTAGTTAAAGGTCGAGAAGAAATGGATAAATTGGTCAAAGCGGGACCTAAACCTTATGATCCTGACTTTGATATTAGAGAAGATAAAAGGAAGACCATCACGACTGAAAACGTTAGAAATTATGTGACCATACCCGAAGATTATGGAAATCTTAAACAAGAAGTAAGTATAAATTTAAATAATGTCGATTTCAGTTATGCAATGGGTTTGATGGCAGAGATTGGGGATATTAATATTTTAGTGGGTGATGAAATTAGTGGAACAGTAACTGCTAAATTAGAAAGTGTAAACTGGGATGTTGCCTTTCAAACACTATTGGACATGAAAACTTTAGGAGCAGATATTGACGTAGCTAATGGAATTATTAGAGTTCACACACCAGAAAAATTAACGACGCAAGAAAGCTTCAAATCAGCCAGAGCTGAGGTTTTAAAGAAAAAAATTCAATTGGAGGAATCGGTTGAACCCATCCTAGCTGAGATATTTAGACTGTACTATATCAGCCCTGATCAAGCCAAAACTACTCTAGAAGATTTGTTTTCTACACAAGGCGCCGAGGGAGCAACGACCATGACCAATCTCAAAATAACGGTAGAAAATACTACACGTTCAATCATTGTGAGGGGGCACAAGCCAGATCTTGATGTGATCGATGCTGTTATCCGGGAAATTGATATAAAAACTAAACAAGTCTTAATAGAAGCTTTCATAGTTGATGTAACATCTTCTTTTGCAAAAGCTCTAGGAGCAAGAATTGGAGCTATGACGGAGAAAGGTACTTCAGGTACAAAAGGATCTGTAATTATATCTGGTACAGTTGGTGGAGCAGCAACCACTGCAGGTGGAGTTGCCCTAAGCGCTGCCGCTGGTACAGTTACAAACAATTCAATTACAGGTGCAACAAGCGGTATTGGGATTATAAAAACGTTAGGTACAGGTGTTTTAAAATTAGAACTTGAGGCTTTAGAGTCGTTGGGTTTAAATAAAATTCTTTCTTCACCAAGTATTTTTACACTAAACAATCAGGAAGCAACTATTACGCAAGGGGATCAAATTCCTTACCAAACAACTTCTGACGGAACTACAACAACTGAATTTAAAGAGGCTGCGCTTTCTTTAACTGTAACCCCTAGTATCATTGGTGATGGGAATGTTCTGTTAGATATTAAAGTAAATAATGATGCTCCAAAAACAATTGCTGGCTCTGATGAACCGGGAATTGCTACAAATGAAATTACGACAAAACTTTTAGTAAGCGATGGTGATATTGTAGTTATAGGTGGAATTAAAAAAAATACCACTAATACTACCAGAACAAAAACTCCGGGACTAAGCAAGGTACCTGTTGTTGGAAATTTATTTAAAAGCAAAAACAAAACCGATGAGCTAAAGGAATTGTTAATTTTCATAGCACCAAGGGTGATAGATTAATTTTATGCCGGCATATTTAGACGCTGCTAGCGAACAAAATATTTTAAATATGTTGATGGATCAATCTGTGATCAACGCTGATCAAATGAACAAAATTAAATCCACGAGCAAAGAAATTGGAAAGTCTAAACTAGATACTGCATTTGAACTTAATTTAACCGATGAAAAAAAAATATTAACACTTTTATGTAAAGCCTATTCGTTGGATGTTGTTGACTTAAAAAAGCATGTTGTTACTGATAAACTTAAAAAAATCGTACCCATAGATTATATAAAAAATAACACTTTGGTTCCCTTCGAAATACATGGTGGAGTTTTAAAGATTGCCATACCTGATGGCTCGAAGCTCAGCTTAATGAAAAATCTTAAAACGATGACAAAAATGGATCCCGAGCTTTACGCAGCTTCAATTACAGATATTTCTGATTTTATTGATCGAATGTCGGGAGGAGAAAAAAAAACAAGTTCCAGTGAAAAATTAGAGCAGGTAAAAAAGAAGGAAAAAGCCGTCCCCATTGAAGTGGAATCAGACGTAATCAATTTTGGTGATAAAGTTATGGGAGAAGCCATCGATATGGGCGCTAGTGATATACATATTGAAGCTTTCCGAAATACGTCAAAGATAAGATTTAGAGTGGACGGTATCCTAAAGACCATGGATAAGTTTACGAAGTTTTTACATAATAATTATAATGCTGTGGTTACAAGAGTTAAGATTATATCAAAATTAGATATTGCTGAACGGAGAGTACCGCAAGATGGCGCTTCAACTTTTAAAAAAGGAGACAAAGAAGTCGATCTGAGAATATCAATTTTGCCAACCAAAAATAATGAACGTATTGTAATGCGGATTTTAAATAAAGATGCTGGTGATAAAAAGTTAAGCGAACTGGGATTTGAGACAAATGATCTTACTAAACTGATTAAAGCCGTTACATCTCCCCAAGGTATGGTCTTGGTAACGGGACCCACCGGAAGCGGAAAAACAACAACACTTTATAGTATTTTAAAACACATTAACAAACCTGGTATGAACATTTTAACAGCAGAAGATCCGGTAGAATTTGAGCTTGAAGGAGTAGGTCAGGTGCACGTAAGAGAAGATATCGGTTACACTTTTGCTTCAGCTTTGCGATCTTTTTTACGTCAGGATCCTGAAGTGATATTGGTGGGAGAGATAAGAGATAAAGAAACGGTGGATATCGCTTTAAAAGCATCCCTAACAGGTCACTTGGTTTTTAGCACCATTCACACAAATGATGCACCAAGTACAATTACACGATTACAAAATATGGGCACTCCTAATTATTTAATTGCAGCCGCATTAACTTTAATTATGGCCCAGCGTTTAGCTAGAAAAACTTGCACAGAGTGTAAAGTTATTGATGAAAATGTAACGCCAAAATTATTAAATTCTATAGGTTTTTTACCTGAACAATCCGCTCGTGCTAAAATTTATAAAGGCAAAGGGTGTGATCAATGTAATCAAAGCGGTTACAAAGGTAGAATGGGAATTTATGAGATACTGGAAGTAACTAAGGAACTAAAACAAGGAGTCTTGTCTAATTTACAACAAACTGAACTTGAGGCTATTGCTAAAAAAATGGGCTTTAGAACTATGCAAGTCATGGGTCACGATCTTTTATTAAGCGGAGATCTTTCTTTAGCTGAATTTGAAAGAGTGTTGGGAGCATAATAATGCTTAATTTTCAATATAAAGGAATTTCCCAAGGCAAATATGTTGAGGGTGAAATAGAGGCCATCAACAACGCTGAAGCTGCTTATAAACTTAAAGAACAAAAAGTAATTATTACAAAGCTTATACAGTCCAAAAAAAAGAAAAAAGAGGTTAAAAAAAAAGAAAAAATTTCTTTTAGTTTTGGAACAGGGGTTAAGGCTAAAGAGATATTAATTTTTGCTAAGCAGTTTGCAACCATGTTGAGAGCGGGGCTTCCGGTTTTAAATACGCTTAATATGCTGGATGAGCAAACAAAAGCTCCAGGTATGAAAAAAGTTATCGTTGCCATTCGTAAGGACCTGGAATCTGGAAATGCGCTTTCCAAATGTTTTGCTAAACATCCTAAAATATTTGATACGGTTGTAGTTAACTTAATTAAAGCAGGAGAAGCGAGCGGTAAGCTAGATACCTTCTTACAAAGAATAGTTATTTCACTAGAAAAAAGAGAAAAAATTAAATCTCAAATTAAAAGTGCTTTGTTTTATCCTGGTGTCCTTTTTAGTGTGGCTGTTTTGGTCAGTATTTTTATGTTAATAAAAGTTGTTCCTGTTTTTGTTAAAATGTATGAGGGGATGAATGTAGACATTCCTGGACCCACAGCAGCCATTATGTCAGCGAGTGATTTTGTGAGTTCCGCTTCAGGAGGTGGATTAACTTTATTGATATTAATTATTTTTACATTGACCTTAAGATATCTCATTAAAAAAAATTATAAGATAAGAAAAGCTTGGCATCAGTTTATTTTAAAACTTCCCATTTTTGGAAACTTAATTAAAAAATCCATGTTGGCAAAAGTTTCTTTAGTTTTGGGAAATTTAAGTCAAGCAGGCGTGGATCTTATAGAAAGTATTGATATTGCAAAATCGGTAACGACCAATACTGTTATTATTGAATCGCTTGAAAATATTAAAAAAGGAGTTTTTTCAGGCGAAACGCTAACTAAATTATTTGCCAAGGAAAAAATTTTTCCAACAACATTTAGTCAACTCATCTCGGTTGGTGAACAAACCGGAAGTTTAGATGAAATGTTTGGTTCCGTTGCCTCTTATTACGAAGAGGAGTTCGATACGGCCGTTGCTAATTTATCCAGTTTGATAGAGCCTATTATGATTGTATTTATGGGCATTACCATTGGAGGACTAATGATTGCTATGTATGCTCCAATATTTAATGTAGGCGCAATTATTGGCTAATTTATTGATCTATTATGGCTTTTTTAGGTTGACTTTCATGGGTTATAAACAGAAAATAATATTTTGAAACTATAAGCAAAAAATAACATCTAAGCCAAGGAGGCATAACTGTGAAAAGTCTGAACAAAGGTTTTACATTGATCGAGCTACTTGTTGTAGTTGCGATTATAGGAATTTTAGCTGCCGTAGGCGTGGTTGCTTATAATGGGTATACGGGAGCAGCAAAAGTAAATGCGACCAAAACCATGCATGCACAAACTGTTAAATATATTTCAGCAGAAATACAAAAATGTACTTTAGGTGAAAGTAAATTTATGGGAACAAATCAGAGTTGTCCCGCAACAGCTGCCAAAGCCGTTACTGGAGCAGTTGCAACAATGACTGACAAAAATCCATACAGCACAACTAACAATGCTATTAGATCAAGTACAGCTTTTAATGAAGGATATGTTAGTTTAAGTTCATCAGGAACAACGATCACAGTTAATACTTGTACAAAAACTGGATGTGCAACTGCAGATAAAATGACTGCAGCTATTAGCGTAGACTAAAAAAAATTCTATGAGGCGTCACAGCCTAGGATTTACTCTTATAGAGCTTTTAGTAGTGGTTGCTATTTTGGGAATTCTTTCTGCCGTAGGGATTGTGAGTTATCAGGGTTACACCTGGTCAGCTAAAAAAAAAGACGCTGAACTTAGCTTGAATTCAATTCTGCTAGCTAATGAAGAATATACATCAGATAATGGAGAATATTATTATTTGACGAGTTGCACTAACACTTCCTATCAAGATATCCAAAACAATTTACTTGATGGAAAAGAAACGTTACCTGCAGATAATTGGAAATTTTGCATTCAAGGCAGTCAATCCAATCAAACCTTAAAAATAATAGCAAAACACAAAACAAAGAATTGCCAGTTAACATTGACTGAAAAAATGAAACTCGATCCTAGTGGCGGTGATTGTTAAAAATTAATTTATGAAAAATCGAGCCTTCACCCTCATCGAGCTCCTAGTCGTCGTCGCCATCATCGGGATCCTGGCTGCCGTGGGTGTGGTGGCTTATAATGGGTATACGGGGGCGGCGAAGGTTAATGCTGCAAAAACAAATTATAAAAATGTAACAAGATGGGTTAAAACTGAATTGGTAAAATGTAATGCAGGCTTATCTGATAAAATGTTTACAAGCAATCCACAATCATGCCCAATGACACATTCTAATAATTTTCTCAGCGGTATGAACAATGCATGTAGAGGACAAGGAGGAGTCTTTAGCCAAATGAAAAATGCACACAAACCAACAGAAAGGTTATGTGATTTGGAGATAAGCTATAAAAATGACAACGATGTAGGCAGAGTTAATTTTAGCCAAAAAGATTGGCAAAATGTCAGATTCAGTTCTTGTTGGAAAACTCCTTGCAGCTCATCAGATAATCATGAAGAAATAATAATTAATGTAACTGAGTAAATATAAATGTCTCGAGCCTTCACCCTCATCGAGCTCCTGGTCGTCGTCGCCATCATCGGTATTCTGGCTGCGGTGGGTGTGGTTGCGTATAATGGGTATACGGGGGCGGCGAAAGCTGCTGCTGCAAAAGCAAATCATAATCTCGTCAGAAGTTATGTTGCGAGTGAAACTATGAAGTGTGTGCTTGGTGAGTCTTATATAATGGAAAAAACTATCGATTGCTCTGCTGCCGCTGGGGCCACCATGGTATATAATGATGCAAATAATATGAGACCATTAATAATAAATTTTTTTGAGGACAAAATTAAAAATCCCTATACAGGAGGAAAGGGTATTGCCGTCAATGCCGGAGTTCCGGACAATGATAATGAAATTGGAGAAGTTCATATCTCCCCCCAATCAAACCCTGAAAGACTGAGATTTATGATATGTTTTAAAAGTCCTTGCACAAATGCAAGCAATAGGATTGACGAAACACTCTATTTACCATCTTAATTAATTATAGCATTATTTTAGAATGGAACTATGAAAGCCTTCACCCTCATCGAACTCCTAGTCGTCGTCGCCATCATCGGTATCCTGGCTGCCGTAGGAGTGGTGGCTTATAATGGGTATACGGCAGCTGCAAAAGAATCTGTGTGCAAAATTAATTATTCGCTTTTAAAAAAAATGATAGTTCAAAATTACACTTTATGCGAATTTCAAGATAGTATTACTATAAAAGGACAATATACGAATTATCAACCAGGAACAGATAGGCAGCTTTCTTGCTCATATAATTTTGGAACAATTGCAGGTGAAACTGCAAAAAGTTTTGGTAACTATGCTTCAAGTCCTTATGAGCCAAATTTGTCTTACAACATTCCAATTCTGTCTTATATTGGGGACCCACCAATGGATGGGGGAATCGCATATTATCCAGAGAGTGCAGGATTTAAATTGAGAACGAGATGTAGGGGTAAGGTTATTATTTACCAATGGCCAAAAGCAAGTTACCCTTAATAAATAAAACAATGAAACATAAGGCCTTCACCCTCATCGAACTCCTCGTCGTCGTCGCCATCATCGGGATCCTGGCTGCGGTGGGTGTGGTTGCTTATAATGGGTATACGGGGGCAGCGAAAGCT
>Ga0208642_1001572_pt1 | contig 10306 bp, 13 predicted proteins | sample ETN02SmetaG_4_FD_185790 | JGI IMG/M metagenome (GOLD analysis project Ga0208642, IMG submission 185790) | Marine microbial and viral communities from oxygen minimum zone, Eastern Pacific Ocean - ETNP2014F10-02SV251 (SPAdes) (version 2) | ecosystem: Environmental > Aquatic > Marine > Oceanic ...
TTGATACTCTTTAACCTCCTGGCTTCAACAGTGTGTCAAGAGGGTAAAAATTATTTTGTGGTTTGATTATTATCCGCAGTTTAATTGGTTGCGGGGGACGGATTTGAACCGCCGACCTCAAGGTTATGAGCCTTGCGAGCTACCAGGCTGCTCCACCCCGCGATAATTAAATTCTATTTTTGAGCTTGCTAAGTTTTTTTACTCTTTTTATATTTTCTTTAAGAATTCTTTTTTTCTTTTCTGATGGTTTTTCATATGTATTTTTAAGTTTTATTATCTTAAAAAAACCATCACGCTGTAATTTTCTTTTTAAAATTCTCAGCGCTTGTTCAACATTATTATCTTTAACTTCTATTTTAATAACAACCTCCAAAAAGTGGCACTAGATATCATTTTAAAAAATGTTTGTCTATTAGAATTCTTAAATAATTATTTGGATAATTGGGCTTTTTCTTTTTCTTTTTTTTCTCTTATAATTCTTCTTTCTGCTTTTTCAATTGCGTCCATAAGATCTTTTTGTGAAAATAAACCCATTGCTACAGGATCCTTTGCATTTAGATTGTTGTAATTCCAATAACTTTTGTTTCTTATAGAGGTGACAGAATTTTTAGTAATTCCAATTAATTTTGCAATTTGCGAGTCTTTTAGAATTGAATGTTGCCTTATAATCCATAATGCGGAATCTGGCTTGTCTTGACGTTTAGACAAAGGTACATATTTTTTCATTTTCTTTTCTGAGCTTTCAATCTTAACTTCGTTTATTTTTAGATTTAATGGTCTATTCTGATCTTCTGATGATAGTCTAATTTCTTCTCTAGATAACTGGCCTGATATTAATGGATTATAACCAACTATACCTTTTGCGACCTCGTCGTCTGCGATACCCTGAATTTCAACTTCGTGTAAATTACAAAATTCTGCTATTTGCTTGAACGTCAGAGTGGTATTTTCAACAAGCCAAACAGCTGTTGCCATTGGCATTAAAGGTGCGCTAGACATTAATCTTTTTATCTGATCTAAAATTTTGAAATTTCTTATTAAATTTACTTATTCTACCTTTATCAAGTATTTTTTGTTTTCCACCAGTCCATGCAGAGTGAGATTTGGGATCTATTTCAAGCTTTAAAACATCTCCCTCCGATCCCCAGGTTGATTTTGTTTCAAACTGAGTATCATCAGTCATTTTAACTTTGATTGTATGATAGTTAGGATGTAAATTTTTCTTCATACACGAGTTTATAACAAAAGTTTTCGTAAAAACAATTAAAAGTTCTTAAGTTTTTCAAGCATTTTTGTGTAAATATTACTACTAGAAGCTCTTATATCTATATTATTTATTTCAAAATTAATTAGATTGTTAACTTTACCTCCTGCTTCTTCAACAATTATTATTCCTGCTGCTATATCCCAGATATTTATATTATTATGAAAAAAACCATCCAATCTACCCGAGCCAACATATGCCAAATCTAAAGCAGCACATCCAGTATATCTCAAATTTAATTCAGAAAATATTGCACCTTCGTGATTAGTTGCAAACAGACATTCTTCTAAATCATTTTTTTTTGAAACTCTAATTCTTTGATTGTTAATAAAAGATCCATTATTTTTTTCAGCATAAAACATTTCATTCTTTATTGGATCAAAAATTACTCCAGATCTAATTTCATCTTTAAATTTTAATGCTATTGAAATTGCAAAGTGTGGAATGCCATGCAAAAAATTTGTTGTACCATCTATTGGATCTATTATCCAAAAAGCATCTTTATCTGAATTGCTTATTATTCCTGTCTCTTCAGTGATAAAAGAATAGTTTTTTTTATTCTTTGTTAATTCTTCAATTAAAATTTCCTCAACTCGCCTATCGGTTTTGGTTACAAAATCTTTGGGTCCTTTTTTTAATACTTGTAAGTTTTCAACTTCACCAAAATCTCTAATAATAACTTTTGAAGCTTTTTCACAAGCTTTAATCATAAAATTGAGATTTGGTGAAATTGAATTCATTGCAATAAAAATTTAAATTTTTTTAACATACTCAATGGTTCTAGTGTCAACAATAATCTTATCTCCATTTTCAATAAATGGAGGAACTTGAATATTAATTCCATTATCTAAAACTGCAGGTTTATATGAAGAAGATACAGTTTGTCCTTTTATGGCAGCATCTGTAGTTTCAATTTTGCAAGTGACTTGATTTGGCAATTCAACAGCCAAAGGTTTTTCGTTATAAAAACTTATATCAACTTCTAAGTTCTCAGTTAACATTTTTCCTTTCTCTCCAACTATATTTTTTTCAATATTTATTTGATCGAATGTTAAAGGGTTTATGAAATAGTAATCAGTTTCATCATTATATGAATAATTAAATTTTGACTCTTCTAATGAAGCCTTTTCAACAGATTCACTAGATCTAAACCTTTCATTTAGTTTTGTATTTTTATTTAAACTTTTCATTTCAACCTGTACAAATGCTCCACCTTTACCAGGTTTTACATGTTGAGTTTTTAATACTTGCCAAAGATCATCTTTATATTCTAATAACATTCCAACTCGTATATCGCTTGCGTGTATTTTCATTTTAATTTTTTAATAGCCTCTAAGGGTTTATATTTTTTGTTATTCCAAATGTAGCCTGAGATAGCTAAAAACTTAGCTTTATTCAATAAAAGTTTTTTATAATTATTTGAATTTATTCCTCCTATTGCAACTATGGGAATACTTGTTATTTTTTTAGCCAAATGTAGAATTTTAATATCTGCTCTATATTTAGTTTTTTTTGTTTTAGATTGATAAAAGGAACCAAAAGCTAAATAGTCAGCCTTATTAATAATGCCTATCTTTGCTAGTTTTATAGAATTGTGACAAGTAATTCCTAATATTTTATTTTTTAAAATTTTTCTTGCCTTTTTTAGATCAAAATCATTTTGACCAATATGACAGCCATCCGCATTTATTTTGATTGCTAGATATGGGTCATCGTTAATTATAAACTTTACTTTATATTTTTTTGTTAATTTTTTTATTTTTTTTGAAATTTTTATTATATTTTGTTTATTTTCTTTTTTAACTCTAAGTTGAAAAAAACATACTTTTTTAGTTTTAAAAAGTTTTTCAAGATTTTTATAAAAATCCGAAGATAAAATTTTTTTTGGAGAAATTAAATAGATGAACTTTTTAGTTTTTCTCAAGTTCTTTTTTCCATTCTCCTTTGGCAGCAAGAGTAGTCATATTGGCTCTATGATTAAATACTTTTTGAGTTCCTTCGATATCATCTTGATTCTTAGACCAATACTTTAAAGCGCTTTGTTGAAGTGCCCTTCCATAAGAATAAGTCATTTTGAAACTAGAATTATTTTTTATATTAATCATATTTAAATTTTCTGTTGCTTCAATCTCAGACTGGCCACCTGATAAAAAAGCAATTCCCGGAACTTCATTTGGAACACTTTCAATTAAACATTTTAAAGTTAATTCTGCAATTTTTTCAGAATTAATTTTTTCTTCTGAAGTTGTTCCTGGAAGTATCATATTAGGTTTTAAAATTACGCCTTTAAGATCAACTTTTTGTATAATCAATTCCTCGAAACATTTTTTAATTACTTCAGATGTTTTGTCTAAACAAGTTTTTGAATTATGCGATCCATCCATAAGAACTTCTGGTTCGACAATTGGAACCATGCCACCCTCTTGAACCAAAGATGCATATCTAGCTAATGCATGAGCATTTGTAGAAATTGCAACTTTGCTAGGGTAAGATTCTGAAATAGTATAAACTCCCCTCCATTTTGCAAATCTTGCTCCTAATTTATAATACTCTTTTAATCTTTCTCTTAAGCCATCCAAACCTTCTGTAATCTTTTCTTCCTTTGAACTTGATAAAGTCTTTGCACCTGTGTCAACTTTTATTCCTGGTATTGCTCCGGTTTCCAAAATTAATGAAGGTATTGAATTAGAACCAACAGATTGTTTGATTGTTTCGTCATATAAAATTACTCCACCTATACATGACTTCATACTTTCGGATGTAAAAAGGGTATTTCTAAATTTTAATCTATTTTCAGGTGTTGAAGAAACGTTAACGTTTTCTAATCTTTTGGTCATAGTGCCATTGCTTTCATCAGCGGCAAGTATTCCCTTTCCCGATGAAACAATTTTTAATACTATTGAATTTAATTCCGACATTTAATTTAGCGCCCTTATACCAGGCAAATCTTTTCCTTCAAGATATTCTAAAAAAGCTCCACCAGCAGTTGAAACAAACGTAAAAGAATTTATTTTATTAAATTTTTTTATTGCCGCAACAGTTTCCCCTCCTCCCGCAACAGAAAAAATATTATCATTTTTTGTTTTTTGTTCAATTATTTCTAAGATTTGTTTAGTACCATTTTGAAAGTTTGAATTTTCAAAATATCCAGCTGGGCCGTTCCAAAGCACAGTGTTTGTATCATTAATTATTTTTTTTATGGAAGCAATTGTTTTTGGCCCTATATCTAATATAATATCATCTTTATTGATTTCCTTTATATCTTTATTTTTTCCACTGCCCTCCAAGTTTTTTGAAACTACAACGTCTAACGGACATGTAATTTTGCAATTGTATTTATTTGAATTTTCTAAAATTTCTTTAATTAAAGATTCGCAATCATTTTCGCATATAGACTTTCCTATTATTGAACCGGTATGTTTAAGCATAGTATTAGCCATACCTCCTACAATGATTATATTATTAAATTTTTTTATTAAATTATTTATAATTTTAATTTTTGTTGAAATTTTAGAACCTCCGATAATAAGTGTAACTGGCTTTTTTATCTCAGAAGTTATTTTTTTTAATGCGTTAATTTCTTCAGTAATTTGTAAACCGCAATATGAAGGAATGTATTTTGTAATACTCTCAACAGAAGCATGAGATCTGTGAGAAACAGAAAAAGCATCATTAACGTATAAATCACCTAAATTTGATATTTTTTTTGCAAATTCTTTATCATTTAACTCTTCTCCTTCATTAAATCGTATGTTTTCCAGCATCATTATAGAACCATTTGTAATTTTGTTTACTTCAGAAATGGTATTTTCATTTATTAATTTATTATTAAACAAAATTTCTTTATTTAATAAAGAAGCTAATTTTTTTGAAATAGGCTCCAAGGACATTTCTCTAATCACCTTTCCTTTTGGTCTTCCAATATGAGATAATATTATTATTTTTGCTTCTTTTTCTATTAACAGCTTTATCGTTGGTATTATTTTTTCTATTCTAGAAGTTTCGGTTATAGTTCCATCTTTAATTGGAACATTCAAATCTACTCTAAGCAAAACTTTTTTATCTTTTAGCTTTAAATTATGATCTGAAATTTTGTTCATAAAAAATTAAATTTTATGAATATATTCTGCTAAATCACACATTCTTGATGCGAATCCCCATTCATTATCATACCAAGCAGAAACTTTACCCATATTATCTCCAACTACATTAGTTAAGGATAAATCTACAATTGCAGAATTGGGGTTGTGGTTGAAGTCAATCGAAACAAGCTTTTCTTCTGTTGCTTCAAGTACATTTTTTAATTCTTTTTTCGAAGCTTTTTTAAAAGAATCGTTAATTTTTTTTACAGTTAATTTTTTTTTTGAATTAAACACTAAATCTACCAATGAAACATTGGGAGTAGGCACTCTCATTGCCAGACCTTCTAGTTTGCCTTTTAGCTCTGGTATAATTTCGCCAATAGCTTTTGAAGCTCCAGTTGAAGTTGGTACTATAGATTGGCCAGCAGATCTAGCCCTTCTTAAATCTTTATGAGAATTATCTAATAATCTTTGATCTGTTGTATATGAATGAATTGTTGTCATAAAACCTTTTTGTATTTTAAATTTTTTATTCAAAACATAGGCAACTGGAGCAAGACAATTAGTTGTACACGAGGCTGTAGAAATAATTAAATCATTTTCATTTACACTTTTATGATTTACTCCGTAAACTATAGTTTTATCTGCATTTTTACACGGAGCTGAAACAATTACTTTTTTTGAGCCATTTTTTATGTGTTCGATTAGCTTTTCTTTTGAATTAAATTTTCCGGTACATTCAAAAACATAATCAACTCCATGTTTTTTCCAATTAATATCTTCAATATTTGTTTTTTGAGAAAATGAGATTTTATTTTTATTAATAATTAAATAATTTTTATTAAAAGATATATTTGCATTAAACTTTCCATGAATTGAGTCGTATTTTAATAATGAAGAGCTAATCTCTGAATTAGTGCGATTATTTATATGCTTAATTATTATATTTTTATTTTTACTTTCAACAATAGCTCGAACCACCATTCTACCAATTCTACCCATTCCATTAATTCCAATTTTTATTGCCATGTTTATTTTTTTATTAGTTTCATAGTTTTTTTAGAAATATTTTCAGTTGTTAATTCAAAATATTTAAAAATTTCCTTATAAGGTGCGCTTTTACCAAATTCATCAATACCGAATGCCAAACCGTTTACCCCAACATATTTTTTCCAACAGTCAGTTGAACCTGCTTCTATAGATATCTTAAATTTTGTTTCACCAAGAATTTTTTGTTTAAATGCTTTTGATTGTTTTTCAAATAATTCTTGGCATGGCATAGATATAACTTTAGAATATATTTTGTATTTGGCCAATTTATGGCTGGTCTCAATAGCCATGTTAACTTCAGAGCCACTTGCCAGTATAGTTAAGCTAATTTTTTTGTTTGTTCTTAAGATTTCATAAGCTCCAAAAGAACATTTATTAATATTTGAGTATTTTTTTCTAACTGGATTAAGATTTTGTCTAGTCAAAGACAAAACGCATGGAGCATTTGTACTTTTTAATGCTAGCTCCCAACATTCAATGGTTTCCATTCTATCTGCTGGTCTAAAAACATTTAGATTAGGTATAGCTCTCAAACCAGACAATTGTTCTATTGGTTGATGAGTTGGTCCATCTTCACCCAGTCCAATTGAGTCATGTGTCATTACGTAAATAACTCTTAGTTTCATTATTGCAGATAATCTAATTGAAGATTTGCAATAATCTGAAAATATTAAGAAAGTTCCTCCATAAGGAATAAAACTACTATGTAATGCCAGACCATTCATAATGCCGCACATTGCATGTTCTCTTACACCATAGTGAATATAATTTCCAGCAAAGTTACCAGGCTCTATTATTTTATGATATTTAGTTTTTGTATTATTTGAGCCAGCTAAATCAGCAGATCCTCCTATTAAAGTATTATTATCTTTAATAAGTGAGCTTAATGTTAATTCTGAAGATTTTCTGCTAGCTAAACTTTTGATTTCATTAGCAGCATTCTTTTTTTCAATTTTAATAAACTTGGAAAAATTATTTTTTAATAATTTATTTATTTTAATTTTTTTCTTTTGATAAACTTTATTCCATTTTGCTTCAAGTTTTGCGCTCTTATTACCAATTTTTTTCCATTCATTTAAAATATTATTTGGAATCTCAAAAGGTTTGTATTTCCAGTTTAATTCTTTTCTTACTAGTTTAATTTCATCTGTTCCAAGAGGGTTTCCGTGCGAAGAAGCTTTTCCAGATTTATTAGGGGAACCATATCCAATTTTTGTTTTACATGAAATTACAGTCGGTTTTTTTGAATGTTGAGATTTTTTTAATGCTCTAAAAATTTCTTTTTCATTATGACCATTTACAAGGAAGTAATTCCATCCATAACTCTCAAATCTTTTTTTAAAATTATCCGAAACTGCTAATTTAGTTGGACCATCAATTGATATAGAATTATTATCAAACAACATAACTAAATTTTTAAGTTTTAAATGTCCAGCCAAACTCATAGCTTCATGACTTATACCTTCCATTAAACATCCATCTCCAGACAAAACATATGTTTTGTGATTAATAATATTTTTTCCCAGTTTCTTTTTTAAAATTTCTTCCGCAATAGCAAATCCAACTGCATTTGATATTCCTTGGCCCAGCGGACCAGTAGTTGTTTCAATTCCAGTGTTAGGACGATGCTCTGGATGACCAGCGCATATAGAATTTAATTGTCTAAAATTCTTAATATTTTTTAAAGATATACTTTTATAGCCCGTTAGATATAGCAGAGAATATAAAAGCATTGAACCATGACCTGCTGATAAAACAAATCTATCTCTATTCAACCAACTTGGATTTTTAGGATTAAATCTTAGAAAATATTTAAATAAAATAGTTACAACATCAGCCATTCCCATTGGCATTCCAGGATGACCAGAATTAGCCTTTTGTACCGCATCCATTGACAGAACACGTATTGCGTTAGATAAAATTTTATTGTTTTTTTTCAAAAAGTTATCCTTTGTAGACTTAGGTGATTCAATTTAATAATATAGATATATATATGAAAACAATTCACGAAAAAGAAAAAAAACTTGATCAAGTTTTAAATGAATTAAAAAATTTGGAAACTTTAAAGATCAGTCAAGTAGCGGGGCTAGATATTTTGGAAAAGCAAAAAAATCAATTAGAAATTGAAAAAGCAGAATTGCAAACTAGATATAACTCTATAGAGGAAGAAAACGAAAAACTTAAACAAAATTTGGAGAAATTTAAACAGAAAGAAATTGATGAGCAAAGAAAAGAGGCTGAATTTTCAGAAAAAATTGATGAATTAAACCAGGAAACCGATAGCTTGATGGATGAAATAGAAAAATGGCAAATGTAAATATTAAATTTAATGGGAAAGAGTTTTTGTTATCTTGTGAAGATGGACAAGAAGAGCATTTAGAAGAGTTATCATTACATTTGAATAATAGATTCGATAATTTAAAAAAATCTTTAGGAAATATCGGAGAAAATAAACTTTTATTAATTGCTTCCATATCAGTTATGGATGAATATTTTGAAACAAGAAAAAAAATTGAGGAACAAAAAAATCAAATAAATAAAATTACAGACAAATTTAAGGAACTCAGATCTTTAGTTTATGGATATAAAGATGACAAAGAAAAAGAGATTTCAAATCTTAGTGAAGATCAGTTAAAGCTAAAAAATGAACTTGAAACTCACAGGATAAGTTATGAGACTTTAGTTGATAAAGCTACTTTAGAGATTGAAAATTTTATCAAAAAACATGACACAGATACAAATGTACAATAAATAAAAAAATAGTGTCTAAGCAAATTGTAAGAAAAAAAATTTTACTCTATAGAAAAATTAATTTTAAACTCATAAGTGTTAAATATTCATTGTTAAAAGAAATTTTGAAAAAATTTAATTTTTCAAAAAAAAAGAAAATTGGAGCATACTATTCAATTAATTATGAAATTGAATGTTTTGAAATTTTAAAAAAATTAGAACAAATTGGATACAAAATTTCTTTACCAGTTACAAAAAGAAAGAATGAAATGGATTTCTTCGAATGGTCATTCGATGATCCTCTTCATGTAGGTAAAATGGGCATTCCCGAACCTCATCAAATTAAAAAAGTTTATCCTGATGTTATACTTGTTCCTTTAGTTGCTTACGATAAGTATAATTATAGACTTGGATACGGCGGAGGTTATTATGATAGATATATTCAGAAAATATCCAAAAGAAAAAAAATATTAACTATAGGCTTGGCTTTTTCTTTTCAAAAAGTGAATAAATTACCTATAAATGATAATGATAAAAAACTAGATTTTATTTTGACAGAAAAATAATTTGAATAATGAAAATATTATTTTTAGGTGATATTGTTGGAAATTCAGGATGTCGAGCAATTAAAAATAATCTTCCCAATATAATTAAAGATAAAACTATAGATTTTGTTGTTGTTAACGGTGAAAATGCAGCAAAGGAAGGAGTGGGAATTACAGAAAATATCACAAATGAATTACTAAGTTCTGGTGTTGATGTTATTACAACAGGAAATCATGTATGGGATCAAAAAGAAGCATATGATTTTATATCCAAAGAAAAAAGATTGCTGAGACCATTTAATCTTTTAAATGATGCTCCAGGAAAAGGTTTTGAGATTTATAATTCAAGAAATGGATTTAGAGTTGGAGTATTAAACTTAATGGGCAATATTTTTATGAAAAAATGTGAAGACGTATTTAAAATAACTAATGATTTTTTAGAAAAAAATAAATTAAAAGATAAATATGATTTTTTAATTGTTGACTTTCATGGTGAGATAACAAGCGAAAAAATGGCAATGGGACATATCTTTGATGGCTATGCAACACTAGTAGTTGGTACACACACCCATGTTCCAACTAATGACGGAAGAGTATTAAATAAAGGCACTGCTTATTTAACGGACGCAGGAATG